>WSSedB1CaDRAFT_10000624_pt1 | contig 14828 bp, 10 predicted proteins | sample WetSurSB1Cattail_FD_9460 | JGI IMG/M metagenome (IMG submission 9460)
CCCCGTCCGTACGCGAGGACATTGTACACCAGCTGCAGCTTCAGGACCCCGCTGTATATGTGAGTGGCTCGGATCGGCCCAATCTTTATTTTGGCGTAATCCATGGCGAAGACAAAAAAAAATACATTGAACACTATATCCGCAGTCATCCGGATGACGCTGGCATTATCTATGCGGCCACCCGCAAGGAAGTCGATGCCCTCTACAGCCTGCTGCTGCGGCGAAAGCTGGCAGTCGGGCATTACCACGCCGGACTGTCCGACAAAGAGCGCGCGCAATTCCAGGATGACTTTCTCTATGACAATATCCATGTCATGGTTGCCACGAATGCCTTTGGCATGGGCATTGACAAATCCAATGTGCGCTACGTCATTCACTATAATATGCCAAAGAATATCGAATCCTATTATCAGGAAGCCGGACGCGCCGGCAGGGATGGCGAACCTGGCGAATGCATCTTGCTCTTTGCGCCGCAGGATACGATGACGCAAAAATATCTTATCGATGTTTCCAGTGAAAATACCGAACGCAAAGCCTATGAATTTGGCCGACTGCAAAAAATGGTTGATTACTGCCACACACCCGACTGCCTGCGGCAATTCATCATTGCATACTTCGGTGAAACCAACGTACCCGGCAACTGCGGCAACTGCAGCAGCTGTCAGGACGACACGGAACTTTCCGATATCACCATAGACGCGCAAAAGGTTTTTTCCTGCGTCTACCGTATGCATGAGCACTATGGCACGACCATGGTGGCACAAGTACTGCGCGGTTCTGCAGATCAGCGTGTACTGCGCTTTGGCTTTGACAAACTTTCCACCTATGGACTCTTTTCTACCCGCAGCATCGCTGACATCAAGCTCCTCATCCAGAGATTCATCGCTACGGGATATCTCGCACTTACGGAAAGTGAGTATCCCGTAGTGCGCCTTCAGGACTCCGCCTATGCGGTCATGCGTGGAGAAAAAAAGGTCTTACAACAGATACACAAAGAAAAGGAACGGGGTCCCGTTCACATGGAGCTCTTCGACCTTTTACGCACACTGCGCAAGGAACTCGCTGTACGCGACCACCTGCCGCCATATCTTATTTTTTCCGATGCCACACTCCGGGACATGTGTGCCGTACAACCGGAAACGCTTGATGAAATGCGTGAAGTAAAAGGGATTGGCGACTTCAAACTGAAGAAATATGGCCAGTCCTTCCTCGACTGCCTGACAGAACATAAATAAAGAAGGCGCTTGCCCGTGTCAACAAACACCAGCAAGCGCCTTCTTATATTACTGCAGCTTTTGCTTCATGACCTCTATAGCCTTAGCCAGCTGCGTATCCTTTTCCCCTGCCGGATCCGGCTCAACCTCGACATCTGGCTCAATGCCTATTCCATCGATGCTGCGCCCGCTCGGCGTATAATATTTAGCAATCGTAAGTTTCAGGGCATCGCCCTCGTAGAGAGGCATGACGACCTGTACAGACCCCTTACCGTAAGATTTCGTGCCTACAAGCACAGCTGCCTGTGTATCCTGCAACGCCCCCGCAAGAATTTCCGAGGCACTCGCACTGTTACCGTCAATAAGCACTACAATAGGATATTTCGACTCCTCAAGCGACGAAGTATGATCCTCTTTCGTACCATCCTTCTGTACTACCGAGACAATTTCGCCTTTTGGCACAACCATATTCGCGATTTCAACGCAACTGGTCACCAGCCCGCCCGGATTCTCGCGCAAATCGATGATGAGCCCCTTCATTCCCTGCTCCTCGAGCTGCCCATAAGCATCCCTGAACTCCTGACCGGTCTTCTCACTGAAGGAAGCAATCCGGATATAGCCGATATCGTCCGGCAGTATTTTACCAGCTGCCGTATGCACTTGTATAACATTGCGCGTAACCGTATAATCTTTATCCGGTTCGCCGTCGCGATGAATCGTGAGCACTACATTGCTCCCCACATCCCCGCGTATCTTCATAGCCACAATCTCAGGCTGCATCTCCTGCACGGATACCCCGTCAACCGCAAGTATCTCATCACCTGCCTGAATACCGGCACTCTCTCCCGGTGTTCCTTCCATGACAGACACTACCGTAACCTTATTATCCTTAAAACCCATATACACACCGATACCGCCAAAAGAGCCCTCCGTATGGTTCAGCAGGTCCTTGTACATATTCGTATTAAGATAAACGGAATGCGGATCTCCCAGAGATTTCACCATGCCCGCGATAGCACCGTCGATAAGCTTTGAATTGTCGACCTCTCCCACATACTGTGACTCAATAAAACGCATAGCACCTAAAAAACGCGCGCCATCGCTGATTTTCTGCCCATTTAGCCCCAGCAGGAACCAAATTCCTGTAAGAGTAAGCCCCACGGATAGAAACACCGTCAAAATAATAGTCAATAGAATTTTCTTTTTACTCTTCATCATTTGCCACCAATCTTTTTATCCCTCAAAGATACCCATAAGGACTCACCGGTTCGCCATCCTTGCGGACCTCGAAATGGCAATGTGGTCCGGTAGAATTTCCTGTAGAGCCGCAATAGGCAATAACCTGTCCCTGCGCTACGCTCTGTCCCTCGCTCACATTGAGCGATTCATTATGCCCGTACAGGCTCGTGATGCCGCCACCATGATCGATAATCACCGCATTGCCATAGCCACTGATCCAGCCAGCATAAATAACCGTACCAGCTGCCGCTGCCCGAATAGGCATGCCATAATCTCCAGCAATATCGAGACCACTGTGAAAACGTCCTGTACCAAATATCGGATGCACCCGCCAGCCAAATTCCGAAGTGATTTCTCCGGAAATCGGCCATATCATCATTCCTGAGCCACCGCCTCCCGGCGCAGCAACCTGATAGCGGCTCATGCGAATGAGATTTTCCACCTGACGTGAAGCCGCCCGGATTTCTTCATAGGCGCGTTCCGAGGTGTCTTTGTCATTTTTCACCTTGGCTAGCAGCCTGTCCTGTTTCTGCTTCTTCAGCTGCACTGCCTTTTTTTTATCATCAGCCTCGCGGACAAGCGCAGCTGCCGATTCTTTATCCTGCTCCAGCTGGATTCTTGCGGCCGCTATGACCGCCTTATCCTGCTGTACTTTCATAACCAGATTATAATCATATTGGATAATACGCTTCAATAAGTCCATACGTGTCATAAAATCCGAAAAATCCCTGGCTCCGAAAAGCACATCAATATAGCTCAGCTGCCCATTAATATAAATATCCCGTACACGCTTATCCAAAAGTTTCGTCTTGACAGCCAGCTCCTTCTCGGTCTTTTCCATGGTCTGCTGGTTGTCATCCATCCGGGCTTGTACATCATCCAGACTGGCCTTTACTTCTTTATAGGCCGACGTTGCCGTGTCCACCTCATCCTGTATTTCGCGCAGCTGCTCAGAAATCGTATTGATTCGCACCTGTGCTGCATCTGTTTTCTTCTGCTGCTCAGTTGCCTGATTTTGCAAGTTGTCCAGCTTATCCTCCAGGGATTCATCCGCGAATACCAGCGCCGAAGAAGAAAAAATAAGTGCAGCAGCTAGCAGCACCACAAAACTTTTTCGTAATGACCTCATCAAGAATCTCTCCTCATACTCGCAGGAACCGCTTCAAAGATATCGTACTGCCCAGGGCGCCGATACACATCCCACTCACGAGTATCAGCAATGTCACATAAATCAAAAATGGATACTCCTGAATAAGTGGAAAAAAGGCCAATGTGCTGTATACCTTAACCACGATTGCCGAATAAACGCTGTTGAGCAGCACAACTGCAATGACACCGCCTAAAAAACCCAGCACCATACCCTCCAGCAGGAATGGCCAGCGAATGAACCAGTCCGTAGCGCCTACATATTTCATGATGGCAATCTCTTTGCGCCGGGCAAAAACCGTCAGCCGTATCGTATTGGAAATAATGAACAGCGTCGCGCCCGCTAAAAGTGCCATAAGCGTAAAGCCCATAATGCGGATGAGCCGCGTGATGTCGAAAAGATGCTGGATTACATCCTGCCCATATTTTGCTGATTCGACCCCTTTGAAGTTTCCAATAGCCTCCGCCGCGGTCCTGACCATATCCGGATGTGTAACCGTCACCTCAAACGCATCCGGCAGCGGATTCGCATCTCCCAAAGCATCAAGCAGGAATTTCTGATCCCCCAGGCGCTCCTTGAACCGCTGCAGCGCCTCATCACGGCTTACAAACTTCACCGTGGCGATTCCCTGCATACCGCGTATATCTGTCTCAATATCCTTTCTGTCCCCCTTGGACAAATCATCCTTGAGATAAACGCTGATCTGCACCTGGGATTCCAGGGATGCCACCATCTTATTCATATTCATTGCCAGAATAAGGAACATACCAAAAATAAAAAGAGAAACCGCCACCGTACCAACCGAAGCAACGGTCATCCAGTTGTTGCGCTTCAAAGACAGAAACGTCTCGCGAATCATATATTCGCTCGTCCTAATCTTCATAACCGTATCCTCCCCGCTGCTCATCCCGCACAATGCGGCCATCCTCGATAGCAATGACACGTTTCTGCATGGTATCGACAATAGTCTTATCATGCGTAGCCATAACAATGGTCGTCCCTGCACTGTTTATGCGCGTAAAGATATCCATAATATCCCAGGAGGTTTCCGGATCCAGATTGCCCGTAGGCTCATCGGCGATAACGATAGCCGGACGGTTCACGATAGCACGTGCAATCGCCACGCGCTGCTGCTCCCCACCGGAAAGCTGCGAAGGAAAACACTTGTATTTCTCACGCAGGCCTACAATATCGAGCACCGAATTCACACTGCGCTGCATCATACGGCGCGGTGCCTCGATTACCTGCATGGCAAAAGCAATATTCTCAAAAACCGTTTTTTCCGGCAAAAGCCGATAGTCCTGAAAAATCACTCCCAGACCACGCCGCAGATATGGAACCTCCTGCCGCTCCATAGCCACGACATTCCGTCCGTTCACCGTAAGGCTGCCTTCTGTTGGCAATGCCTCACGCAAAAGAAGTTTTATAAAGGTTGATTTACCGGCACCGCTCGCACCGACAATAAAAACAAATTCACCTTTGTCAATGTCAATATTCACATGATCCAGCGCCACCGCACCATTTTCATAGATTTTTGATACATCCTTCATATGAATCATAGGATAACCATTCCTCCAAGATTTCATCTAAAAACGTTTTCCGCAAAACTATCTTTCATTGTAACATAAAACTATGAAAGATTGCAGAAAAAAATATGCCCTGCCGATTTCTTCCTTCCGGAAGCCATCGCAGGGCATATAAATCGTCCTTAAACCAAAGCTACAAGCTCAACCTCAACAAGAACATTCTTAGGAAGCTGCTTTACCGCTACGCAGGAACGTGCAGGCTTGCCCGTAAAATATTTTTCATAAATGCCGTTGAAAGCGGCAAAATCCTTCATATCCGACAAAAAGCAAGTAGTCTTCAATACCTTTTCAAAGCCTGTACCAGCTTCCTCCAGGACAGCTGCCAGGTTCTTCATGACTTGTTCAGCCTGTGCCTCAATATCCAAGCCAGCGACCTCTCCGGATGCCGGATCAATCGGAATCTGTCCACTCGTAAAGAGCATACCATTCGCCACAACAGCCTGACAATAAGGCCCAATAGCTGCCGGAGCCTTCTTCGTCGAAATTACTTTCATCATAAGATACTTCACTCCAATTCATTATATTCTTCTTTATTTTACCATTAAAGAGCCACAAAAGAAACTATTTGTTAACCTTTGTAAAAAAGATACGCATAATCGTCCTGTACAGCTCTGATAAGAGCCAGGATATCCCCATACAGGTTGCCAGCTTCCGATAACTGTATTTCGCTTACAGCCCCACCCAGACGTACACGATAGAGCTCCTTTTGCCTGTCAAGGCAGAGGAATCCGTCGTTCCTGCTGTCGGCAAAATCTGCTTTGTTACAGAACAACGTAAACTTATCACGGTACGGCGCACTGTCATATGGGCAGAAGGTTGCACAATTCCCACACTCGTTGCACATACCGTCCACATGGACAATCTGCGCCATGGCTTTGCCAGGAACACGGATTGCTACATTGGCGCGATTCGGGCAGACCTCCACGCAGGTTTCACAAACCGTAGCACATTCGAGACAACGTCCGCCCTCATCAGCCGACGCCGAAGCCTCTCTGAGCACACCATGACGCGTGAACGCTTCTGCATAGCTGCCATTTGCATTCAATGCTTCATAAGTCTCATTTCTGTCTCCGGTAATCGCCGCCGTACATCTTGCCGCATCGGCAATCGCCTCTACCACCGTCGCCGGACCATGGCTTCCATCACCGGCTACATAGACATGCTTCCGGCTCGTTTCCATCGTCTCCGCATCAACAATAGCAAAGCCCTTCTCGTCAATGGCAATACCATTGGCCTTGTAGAAGGCTGAATCAACCTTCTCTCCGACAGCTGCTATGACTGTGTCCGCCGGAATTTCAACAATCTCATCCGTCCCGACAACGCCACGGCGCCCCGAAGCATCGCGTTCACCCAAAACCATACGCTTGCATTTCAGGATACCATCCCGGAGACCGACAGGTGCCAAAAGCTCTTCAAACACCACACCGTCCTCCAGCGCCATCGTCAGTTCTTCTTCATCCGCTGGCATATACCGCTTTGTACGGCGGTATACCAGGGATACCTTCTCTACGCCGGGTATGCGCTTGGCCGCTCTGGCAGCATCCATAGCTGTATTGCCCCCGCCGATAACGACAACATGCCTGCCGGGCGTGATACCAGCTGGATTCTGCCGGAAAGCCAGCAAAAATTCGAGCACATCCTCTGCCTTCCCGTACTCCATAGGCATACGTCCCGGTTTCCAGGCACCGATTGCTACGATCACATGCTCATAGCCCTGTTTGCGTAAGTCATCCACAGACACACGTTCCACACCTGTCACGAATTCAGCACCATAGCTTTTGACAATTTCTATATCATGCGCAATGGCTTCATCTGAAATGCGGAAGCTCGGTATAACATTGCGCACGATGCCGCCCAGCTTGTGTGATTTTTCAAAGACCGTAACCTTCCAGCCGGCGCGTGACAGGAAGTACGCCGCTGAAAGCCCGGCAGCGCCGCCGCCAATAATGGCCACCCTGCCTAATGAAGCCACTGTCGGTCTCGTGGCCGCAAGCATATCCTGCCATGCGTGTTCTGCTGCTATAAGCTTCATATGGCGGATATCAAGCGGTGTCTCATAAAAATTGCGCATACACTTCGTCATGCAATTATGATTACAAATCGTACCCGTGATGAACGGCAGCGGATTCTTCTCCGTAATCACGCGCAGTGCTTCCAGATAACGTCCCTCATTTGTAAGACGCAGATACGCCGGAATATCCTGATGGATTGGACATCCGCTATGACATGGAGCCGTAAAGCAGTCGATAAGCGGCACCTTCTCCGCAAGCTTGCACGAAGGAATTGGTTTTTCCGGTTTGCTGTAGTGCGTATCACGCATCGCAGCCCCGGCAAATTTGTGTACACACTCTTTATCGATACCCGTAAACGGCTTATAATCACAAGACGCAAGTTTCCCTGCAATCTGTACCATACGCTCATAGCCACCCGGCTTCAGCACATTCGTAGCAAGTGTAATAGGCCAGACACCCATAGAGAAAAGCTCTGCGATATTATGGCTGTCCGCACCGCCCGAGTAAGAAATACGGAGCTTCCCATCGAACTGCTGTGCCAGCTTGTCAACCAGGGAAATGGTGAGTGGGAACAAGGAGCGTCCCGACATGTACATCTCACTGCCCGGCAGCTCATCCTGTTTGATATCTACCGGAAAAGTATTCGTAAGCTTGACTCCAAAGGAAAGGTTCCTCTCCTGCGTAAGTTTGCTAAGACGATTAAATATCCCGACAGCATCCTCCATATGCAAGTCTTCCAGGAAATGATGATCATCAAACGCAACATAATCATATCCCATCGCATCCATCGTATGGCGCGCGAATTCATAACCAAGAAGCGTAGGATTGCATTTAATGAAGGTATTAAGATTCTTCTCAGTGACCAGGTAAGTCGCAATACGCTCAATCTCCTGCGGTGGACATCCATGCAGCGTTGACAAAGTGATTGAATTGCAGACACGTGGGGATATACTCTCAATGTAGGCAGCATCAACCTTACGGAAAAGCCCGGTATGGGACAGCAGGAACTCTCTGCACTCACTCCATATCGGCGTGTCTGCAGCATTCTTCAAGCCCTCGATGAAATCATCTATTTTCTTCGTCTGTATTCCCTTGAGATCATATCCGACACTCATATTGAAGATGAAACCATCCGCATCGCCAAGACCCCACTCGCGGGAGAGGATCTTCAGCAGAATCCAGGCCTTTACATATTCATTGAAGGCATCTCCCACTGTAAGTTCCGTCGACCATTCAACGTTATAGCATTCATCCTCCGCATTGATACAGGGTTTGGATACTGGCAAATCCTCACCGTCCAGTACCTGTACTGTTTTGAGCTCGAAAAACCGGCTGCCAGCCACATAGGATGCAACAATGTTCTGTGCAAGCTGCGTATTCGGCCCGGCTGCGGGTCCGAACGGAGTTTCCAGCTTCTCCCCGAACAACGCAAGTTTCCGGCTATCTGCCTGGCAAAATTTCCTGCGCACGCCAAACACAGTCGAATATTTCTTATTTTCTTCTAAGATTCCGGTAAGCATCGCAGCGAACGGAATCGGACGCATTCTGTCACCCATAATTTATCTGCCTCTTTTCTCTGGATTATTTGGTATATATCTTATGTCCAAGCAAGGACACGTCATTTTATGCATTGATGCGGCGCCACATATCAGCCGCCTGTTCTCTGGCCTGCACGGTGATTCTTTCCTCATCTGCAGTCATTACACGATCCTTCATGAGTACTTTGCCATTTATGATTGTTGTAACAACATTACGGCCATTCATGCCAAACAGGATATGTGAGTTACAGTTTGAACCGTCCAGCGGCGTAAAGGGATTGTATTCCATAACAATCACATCAGCAGCAGCCCCCGCCTTGAGTATCCCCAGCGGCGTCTTGAAATAACGGCCGCCGATTTTCGCATTGTTCCCGAAAAGCATCTGCGGAATTTCTCCCCAGGCTACCGTAGGGTCACAGTTGCTGTGCTTATGAAGGATATTTCCGACCTTATAGGACTCAATCATATCATTCGTATAACCATCCGTACCAAGTCCTGTAAGTATGCCCTTCTCCATGAGCCTTAAAACAGGCGGGCAGCCTACAGCATTTCCCATATTGGATTCCGGATTATGCACGACCATCGTGTCCGTTTCCTTTAAAATATCCATTTCAGCCGGATTGATATGGATGCAATGGCCCATAATAGAATGCGGCCCCAGCAGGTCCATATCAAACAGCCGGTTGATGATGCGCTTATTGTACTTTTTGAGCGTGATGTAGACATCATCCATTCCTTCTGCTACATGGATATGGCAGCCAATCCCTTCCGGCGTATTCTTCCGGCAGAGTTCCAGCGAAGCATCAGACAGCGTAAAGGATGCATGCATGCCCATCATAGCTTTTTGCATATCCGAATCATCTTTCATCGCAGCCTGTATAAAATCTGCATTCTCCTTGACCGCTGCCTGCATCTTGGCTTCGCCATCCCGATCGGAAACCTCATAACACAAGCATGTACGCACACCAAGTTCACGCGCAGCGTCAGCAATCCGGAAAAGGCTTCCCTCGATACCGCCATAGCTCGCATGATGATCGAATACCGTCGTCACGCCATTACGGATACAGTCCAAATATGTCACCATCGCACTATGATAAGTATCTGCAAGGTTCAGGGTACGATCGATATGCCACCATGTCCCGTCCAGAATCTCAAGAAAATTCGTAGGGTTGTTCCCCTTGATGGAGAGTCCCCGCGCAAACGCACTATAAATATGATTATGTGCATTGATGAGGCCCGGCATAATGATACCGCCTTTGGCATCGACGAACTCCGCCTGCGGATATTTTTGCCTCATCGCCGATGTCCCTCCGATTCCAGCGATGCGCTGTCCCTCGATACATACACAGCCATCCTCCATGAACGGCTTCTCCTCATCCCGCGTGATGAGCCTTCCATTTCCTACTAACAGCATATTTTTTCCTCCTTCATCCTATATAGATAAACTAAAAAATGCCCATCCCCACAGCAGACGCTGTCCGGGATGAACACTCACAGTACACGCACAACCGACCACGCTATCTGCGAGTGAAATCAGCCCGTGCGCAAAGCACTTCTTTACAGCTATATCCTAAATTCAGAAACCATAGATTGCCGGTTTACTCAATTTTCTTTATATTAACATTTATAAATAATAAAAGCAAGCAAATTGTTTTCCCAAAAAATTTTTTTTTAGTTTTAGCTTACACAGTTGATTTATTTACTAAATATGGTATCATAATAAAATATGGTATCGTAATATTCAAACATATCCAAAAGTCTAAAACATAAAATACCTTTGTCTGAAAGGAAGACTGCCATGTTAGAAAAAACGACTCTGGGATTCCTCACACAGCTTGCCAAAGGAATTGCCCAGCAATTTGGCAGCAATTGTGAAGTTGCTGTACACGACCTAAGCGAGAACTATAAGGACAGCTCCATCATACTCATCGAAAACGGACATGTGACTTCACGCAAGGTTGGCGATGGTCCCTCAATGGTCGTGCTGGAAGCATTGAACGGTGAACAGAGCACCCTGCAGGATCACAGCAGCTATCTTACCAAAACAAAAGATGGCCGCATATTAAAATCCACTACGATCTATATCCGGGATACGAAACAAAAAATCATCGGCATTTTCTCCATCAATTTCGATATTACAAATCTTCTTATCACGGAAAGTGCCTTGCAGCCAATCATTTCCGTGGAATCTCCGGAAAAGGAACCCGAAGAAATTCCACAGAATGTCACCGATCTGCTCGATGAGCTCATTGAACTCTCCGTAAAACAGATTGGAAAGCCCGTGGCACTCATGACCAAAGATGATAAGGTCAGGGCCATCCGTTTCCTTAAAGAACGCGGAGCTTTTCTCATCACCAAATCCGGTGATAAGATATCCAAGCATTTCGGTATTTCCAAATACACTCTGTATAGCTATATCGACACCGGAGAAGAAGCAGCGGATAGCTGATATATAGAACAGAAACCTTACCATATAACATCATTGCCTGCCTGAAAAAATTGCCGCATCCGGAAGATCGTTCCGGATGCGGCAATTTCATATCATATGGAACAGACAGCACGCTTGAGAAACATTCACCAATCTATAGAACGAGCCTCAATGTCCCGAAGTGAAAATTCCACGCAGATCCTGCATGACATGTCTGGGGCATTTTACTAAACACATTCCGCAGCTCAAACAGTAGGTTTCATCGATAACCGCACAGTTATCCCTGATGTGAACTGCACTGGCAGTACAGGTTCTCTCACAAATGCCACAGCCGATGCAGCTGACCTGGCATTCTTTTCTGGCATCTGCGCCCTTATCGTGGTTTGAACATTTCACCACGATATAGTTCGCACATTCATGGATATGAATGAGCTGCTGTGGACAAACCCGCACACACATGCCGCAAGCAATGCATTTCTCCTCTGCCACTTCTGCTACCCCATAAGAATTGATAGAAATGGCGCCAAACTTACAAGCCGATGCACAGGCACGGCAGCCGCTGCAGCCATAGGTACATTTTGCTTCTTCTTGATTGGCCCTGCAGCCTCCGTTACATGCAACGAGAGCTGCTCTATATGGGAATTTTTTTTTCATCACCATGATCCGTCTTTCCTTTCATACGGTGTATGGACAAGCGGCAAGCTGTAACGCCGCTCATGATCATATCTGAAGTATGCATCCGCAATCGCAGGAGCTGTCGGAATCGACGTAATCTCGCCGATTCCGATGGCACCACAAGCCACCTTCAGCCCCGGTTTATCTATCACAATGGCTTCGATTTCTGGAACCTCATGGGCCCGAAACAAACCCAGAGAGCCATATTTTTCAATTGGCTTACAGTTTTTATCTATCGGATATCTTTCCCTTAAGGCATACCCAATCGACATAACCACACCGCCTTCGATTTGTCCTTCACAGGAAAGCGGATTGACAGCCTTTCCCACATCATGCGCAGCGACTACCTTTTCAATTTTTCCTGTTTTCGAATCCAGTATACAAAGCTGCGTGGCATAACCGTATGCTACATGCGATACAGGATTTGGAACATCTGCCCCCAAGGGATCGGTTTTTGCCAGATATTCGCCATAATAGAAACATCCAACCATATCGTTTAAATTCTTTCCCTTTTTGCGATCCTCCATAAATTTTTCACAAGCCCGGCGGCAGGCTTCCCCCGTCACCAGCGTCTGTCTAGAACCGGAAGTCGTGCCAGAGTCAGGAGATATCCATGTATTGCTCCGTTCATAGACAATCTCCTCATGCTGTAAGTCCGTGTTGGTCACCACCATTTGGACAAGAACGGTTCCCAAGCCTTGTCCAATGCAGGAAGCTCCCGCATAAATATGTACTTTTTTATCCGGCTCAACAATCAGTTTGACGCGCCCTGTATCCGGGATACCAACCCCAACTCCGGCATTTTTCATCGCGCAACCCAGGCCAGCTGGCTTTCCAGCTGCAATGGCTGCATCGTATTCCGGTTTGACAGCCATAAGTGTTTCCACCAGGCCCGTAGAATCATCGACAATCTGACCATTTGGAAGCACACCCCAAGGCCGTATTGCATTTCTATAACGGATTTCCCATGGCGAAATTCCCACCTCGTCCGCCATCATATTAAGCAGGGTCTCCGTCACGAAACAGGTTTGCGTAACGCCAAAACCACGAAAGGCTCCCGCCGGAGGATTATTCGTATAATAGGCAGTACCCTCAATTTCAAAATTCTGATAGGTATAGGGACCAGCGGCATGCGTGCAGGCACGTTCAAGTACAGGCCCGCCAAGGGACGCAAATGCACCTGTATCCGAAGCAACAGTCGCCTTTACTCCCTGAATGATTCCATTTTCATCGCACCCCATGGTAAAATCCATCTCAAAATGATGCCGCTTAGGGTGAATCAGCAACGATTCCGCCCTGGAAAGCTTGACTTTAACCGGCCGCTTTGTCAGATACGTGATAAGCGCCGCATGATGCTGCACGGTCATATCTTCCTTGCCACCAAAGCCGCCCCCCACCAAAGCATTCTGTACCTTTATCTTATCCGTCCCAAGAAGCAGCCGGCATTCATGAAGCGTCTGATGCGCCGATTGATCCGTGGAATAAATAAACATATCTCCATCCTCATCGATATAGGATACAGCACATTCCGGTTCCAAAAATGCATGTTCCGTCCATGGAGTTTCGAAATGATGCGAAATTACATGTTTTGCCTGTTGGATAGCCTCGGCGGCATTGCCGCGGCTTATATGTTTATAGGCACATATATTATCCTTCTCCTCATCAAAAACCTTTGGTGCATCCGATGCGGCCGCTTCCTGGATATTATGAACAGCCGGCAGTATCTCATACTCTACGCGTATGAGTTTCTTGGCCTTTTCTACGGTTTCACAATTCTCCGCGGCTACGAGAGCAATCGCATCTCCCAGAAAATGCGTAAGTCCGCCTGGCGGTATAAGCGTATACTGGTCATGCTTCAGATGGCCTATCTTATTCTCGCCCGGGATATCTTCGGCTGTCAGCACTGCTACGACACCCGGCAATGCCTTCGCTGCCGAGGTATCTATAGAAAGAACCCGTGCCCGCGGATATTTGCTTCGGAGTGCCGAACCATAAAGCATCCCATCCAAATAATAATCATCCGGATATTTGCCTGTGCCCAGAACCTTTTCCTCTGCATCGAGCCGCTGCACGCGCGCTCCAAGTTTCCAGTCATCTGCTCCCTTCTCAGGGATTCTACCCTCACGCGTGATTTTTGCGGCCAGCTTTACGGCAGCAATGATTTTAACATAGCCCGTACAGCGGCAGTAATTGTTACGCAAGGCATAACAAATTTCCGAATCCGTCGGATCTGGATTTTTATCGAGCAAAGCCTTCGTACACATAACCATTCCAGGAATACAGAAACCACACTGCACCGCACCAGCCTCCGCATAAGCAAAGCTGTAAACCTTGGTCTCCCATGCTGTAAGCCCTTCAACCGTAATGACACTTTTCCCTTGCAAAGAATCGGTATCCGGCACACAGGATTTGCAGGCATTTCCATTAATAAGAACCGTACAGGCGCCACAGGCACCTTCACTGCATCCGTCTTTCGCTGCCAAAAGGTGCAGCTCATCACGAAGAAAACGCAACAGCTTCTGATTTTTCGATGGTGTAACTACACACCCGTTTACAGTAAATGATATCATATTAGAAACCTCTTTTTCACACTTATCAACTTCCGATAAATATCATAATAATTTTCGCACTTTTCCCACTCTTAGTTTATCATCTTATATTGGCTCTCGCAAGCAAAAAACTAAAAAAAATTTTAAATGTCTAAAAAATTTTGTGATTTTTCTCTTGCAAAGAATAAAAATTGTGCTATAGTAAAAATATATATAAAATTTTTTTTAGGCTAGCTAATCACAATTGCATAAAAAAGCTACATCTGAATAAATTGAAGGGGGACTAAAAATTGGAAAACGATTTAAAATGGTCTATGAACCATATGCCTGCGACAGAAGATAAAAATCTATCTGTCATGTCTGTGACCGAGGTGCAAAAAGCACGCACCTTCCACAAAAGCTTCCCGCAGTATTCGGTAACGCCGCTGGTAAATTTAGAA
>WSSedB1CaDRAFT_10000625_pt1 | contig 14814 bp, 11 predicted proteins | sample WetSurSB1Cattail_FD_9460 | JGI IMG/M metagenome (IMG submission 9460)
GAAATTACCTGGGAATCCACCGAAATCTGCAAAAGCGGGCTGTCCCCGCAGGCCTTGTTCAGATCTTTTTCAAGCCTTTCAGTTCCTTCTGTTTTTGCGTCAGGGTCTTGTCAGCCGGATTGGTTTCATGAACATCCTGAATCTCTTTCCGCAGGCACACTATTTTGGACGCTATTTCCATCTCGCTCCGCCACTTGGCGTCTAGTTCCTCGACGCGGGCTTCGGCGCACTTCTTTTCCCCGGCAAGCACTTTCAGACGATCTCGATGATCGCGGCCGACAACGGATTCCCTTTCCAGTATCTTTATTTCCCTGTCGATCTGCCCGATTTTCCTTTTGACATCCTCCAGGGCCGGCGGCATTGTCGTAAGTCCNATTGCCACTCTGGCACAGGCGGTATCAAGAATGCTCACCGCCTTGTCGGGCAATTGCCGCGCCGGGATGTAGCGGCGGGAAAGTCGTACCGCATCGAGCAGTGCTTCGTCCGTCACCGTGACCTGGTGGTGTTTTTCCAGGAACGGTACTATTGCCCGCATCATCATCACCGCCTTTTCCTCGTCGGGTTCCTCCACCTTGACCACCTGGAACCGCCGAGCCAACGCTGCGTCCTTTTCGAAATATTTCTTGTATTCGGACCAGGTTGTCGCCGCGATGGTGCGCAGTTCCCCGCGAGCCAGCGCAGGCTTGAGCAGGTTGGCCGCATCTCCCGAGCCTGCGGCGCCACCGGCGCCTATCAAGGTGTGGGCCTCATCGATAAAGATGATGATCGGAACAGGAGACGACTTCACCTCCTCGATAACCGACTTGAGTCGATTTTCAAACTCGCCCTTGATCCCGGCTCCCGCCTGAAGAAGCCCGAGGTCGAGGGTGCGCAGCTCCACTCCTCGCAGNGGAGGCGGCACATCACCNTCTACTATTTTGAGGGCGAAACCTTCCACCACGGCTGTCTTGCCGACTCCCGCTTCTCCGGTGAGAATCGGGTTGTTCTGCCTGCGACGGATCAGAATGTCCGCCATCTGCCTGATCTCAAATTCGCGGCCCAGAACCGGATCGATCTCTCCCTTGCGCGCCTTCTCCGTCAGGTTGATGGTAAACTGGTCAAGCGCCTTGGTACCTGCGGGAGCAGCCCCTTTTCCATCCTGCACGGCCTGTCCCCGCCGGGTAACGGCCTCTTTCTCCTCGGCTGACCCCGCTGTCAGGTCATTGAAGTTCACGAGCAGAGCTTCCAGTGATATTTTCCTAAAAACGTCAGAACTTGCCGTCAGCATCCTCGCGGACTCGCCATCGGACAGCAGCGCAAGGACAATATGCCCCGAGCGAACAGAGGATGCCTGGAAGTCAATAGAGGCGGTCAGCCACGCATTCTGGATCATTCTCGGTATGCGTGGTGAAAGGGCCGGGTTCCTGGCATTGCCTGTCTTGAACCCTTCCATGGCCCATGTCAGATCGGAGATAAGCCGAGTTTCGCTTATTTCAAAATGCCTGAGTATTTTGCTCAGATCGGTGTTCGGTATTTCGAGAACCTTCAACAGGAAGTGCTCGACTTCGACTTCGTAGTGGGTCTGTGACAGGCAGAGACCGGCGGCGAGTTCCATTGCCTTCCTGCTTGTGTCGTTAAGTTTTCCAATTAGATGTTTCAGATTTGTTTTAGACATATACATCCTCCGTGTCTGCTGTTTCGGTGAATAGGCGCTGAATACACAAAATAATACTGCTGACATTAATCATTATGAGATGAATGCCTAGCTTGAAACCCAGCCAAGCACTGACTTCGTATCGACCACCACATGACCACAAGAAAATCATAGCCATACCATGTTTTTGTTACATATATTCATGAACTGAACAATATGTAAATATTTTTCATTGACTATCCTGGCTATTTTGGGTTAATCCTTTCAGCGTACCGAAAGGAAGTTGTAATTAAATTAGACTACATTAGCGGCCAATTGCATACACCAAACCTCTCAAGAGAATGTGTCTGCATCCAAGAAAGAGCAGGATCTAAGCATATTCTCCATGCAATTATATCAACATTGGCTAAAAGCATTGATTCGCCCTGGCCTGATTCAGTACCTCGATAGCCCGCAAAAGCTAATGCCAGACAAACTCCATATGCCACCTTAAGCAGCACACGGCTAATGCCGCGACAAGATTAATAGTTTTTTTTAATATTTAAGGAGGTATAGGTGAAAATTATTATTAAATATTTACTAGTTGTGTTTTGTGCACTTTTCGTCAGCTCTTGTTCTTCAACAAAATGGACTTATGAAAAAGACGCCATACATCTCCATATTATTGGAGATCCCGCCCTAAATCAGTACCAGAAAAAAGCGCACACTCTAATCGCTTGTGTGTATCAATTAAAGGATCTCAATGGCTTTAATCAACTGATAGACGAAAAAGGCGGTCTTGAGCGGCTCTTGGAGTGCAATCGCTTTGATACGGGTGTTACGTATTCCAAGCGACTGGTAGTTCAGCCAAAAGAAGACCAAACTGAAGCCATGAGCCGCACTGAAGAGACAAAATACGTGGGAATAGTGGCAGGTTATTATTTTCTGAAAAAAGAACATTCGGCACGCATGTTCCCGATTCCGGTTTCATGGCTGAATAATCCAAAAAATCTCAACGTAGATCTCCATATGGGACCAGAAGGTTTCCAGGAGCGCAAGGAAAACCAATGAACGCACAAAAACCATTATTCTGGAATCAGGGTGTGCTCCTCCAGCCCCAACACTTTCAGCTTCTTGACCGATCTTGCCAGAGTCTTTTCGTGCCCTATCAAAAGTTTATCGAACCACACTTTTGGGGAGTCGGTTCAATAAAAATTCAGAAGGGAGCACTTGGAACAAGAGCATTCAACCTTCAAGAAGGAGAGTTCCTGTTTCCTGATGGGACGTACGTTTCCTTGTCTGATAATGGTCTTATCAATGCCCGGTCTTTTGATGAAGCCTGGGTTCAGGGAGGAAAACCGTTTTCAGTCTATCTGGGTCTCAAAAAGTGGAACGGGTCGGGTGAAAACGTTACCGTCCTGCCGGCACTCGAAAATATTGAAACAGTGTATACCCGTTTTGTAACAACAAATGATTTTGAAGAAATAAACGATCTTCACGCGGGAGGTCCGGAGAGTCAGATAAAAAAACTTCATTTTGCCTTGAAAATTTTTTGGGAAACCGAACTGGACCAGTTGGGCGATTACGAGCTGATTCCAATCGCACAATTGGAGCGCTTTGGCGCGGAAGTCCGGCTTTCCGAGGACTTTATCCCTCCCTGCCTCTCGTTCGCCGCTTCGGATTCGCTTAACAAGCTGATCGGGGAAATCAGGGATCAGATCACGGCTCGTGGCTACCAGCTTGAAGAACACAAAAGCAAAAGAGGAGTTCAGACTGCTGAATTCGGTTCCCGCGACATGGTCTATTTTCTGGCTCTCAGATCCGTCAACCGTTATGTCCCGCTCCTTTTTCACTATACAAATACCGAACAGGTCCATCCCTGGCATTTTTATGGTTTATTGCGGCAGCTGATTGGTGAACTGACAAGCTTTTCGGAGCGCGTCAGTGTTCTGGGCGAACTGGAAGACGGAAAAAAAGTCCTCCCGGATTATGATCACAGCAACCTGTGGGAATGTTTTTCAGCGGCGCAAGACATGATCTCGCACCTCCTAGACGAAATTACCGCCGGCCCGGAATACGTTCTGCGTTTGATCTACGACGGAACATACTATGCGACCGATCTGAAACCCGCCATCTTTGAAGGTAAAAATCGTTTCTACCTGGCAGTAAAAACCGAAGAAGATCCTAAAACAGTACTCCAGGCGTTGGAAGATATTGCCAAGCTGAGTTCCCGTGAAAACCTGCACATGTTTGTTTCCAGAGCACTACCAGGTATCGGCCTGCACCATCTGCAAGTTCCGCCGCAGGAACTTCCTCGCCGGGCAAACACAGTCTATTTCTCTATTGACCATCATGACGAGCAATGGGCGTCAGTGGCCAAACATCATAACCTATCCCTTTACTGGAACAGTGCGCCAACAGATATAGAAATCGAACTCATGGTAGTTGGGAGGTAGCACTCATGCACTTAAGCGATTGTTTTATGGAAACCATGGCATATGTCACCTACCTGCTTAAATCGGTAGAGGCAAAACAGCCTGCCTATGAAGAGGTAAAATCGAACATCCGGCGTCTGTTGTCGGAAAGCGAAGCATTTGTTGTGCGAGGCCTTTTTGCAAAAGATGATTATGATCAGGCACGCTTCGCAATCTGCGCATGGGTGGATGAGGCAATCCTCAGCTCAACATGGAACCAGAAAAGCTTCTGGCTGAAAGATCAACTCCAGCGCTTGTATTACAACACTACCGATGCAGGCGAAGAATTCTTTGACCATCTCAGTGCCATTGGACTGCATCAGAGAGAAGTGCGCGAGGTTTACTATCTCTGCCTGGCTCTCGGTTTTACTGGCCGTTATTGTCACCAAAACGACGAATATCAACTTGAACAGATCAAAACATCCAACCTCAAACTGCTCCTGGGCAGTTCCGTAGGACTTCCCTCGCTGGAGCGCGCCGACCTTTTTCCTGAAGCCTATCCCAGCGGCACAACGGAAATGGGAAAACAGAAAAAGATTCGCGTTGGATCACGTCTTGTTACAGCCATCTGTCTCGCCGGTCCGGTACTTTTATTTTGCATATTGTACATCATTTACCGTTTTACCTTGAACGGTATCAGCGAAAATTTCTTAAGGACGGTGACAAACTGAGATGAAAGATACATTTCAAAAACTTCTCAAGGTTTTCTTTGTCATTGCTGCCGTTACCCTGGTCATCCTCCTGGTATTCGGCATTGTGCTGATCTTCAATTGGCCCTGGTGGGTCGGCATATTCTTGATCTTGCTTTTAGCCGGTCTTGTTGTCGGCGGTTTTTTCCTGCGCAAGATCTGGATCAGGCGCCGGGAACAAAACTTTGTCAATGACATGAGCGAGCAGGATCTTGCTGCTGCAAAAGCTCTCTCTGAAAAAGAGAAAAACAATTTAAAAGATCTGCATGACCACTGGAAGTCGGCAATCGAAACACTGAGAAATTCCCATCTCAAGAAGCTTGGCAACCCTCTCTATGTTTTGCCGTGGTACATGGTGATCGGTGAAAGCGGTTCCGGCAAAACCACATCCCTTAACAGTGCTCACCTTTCATCTCCTCTGAGCGATATCAGCCGGGTACAGGGTGTATCGGGCACAAAACAGTGCGATTGGTGGTTTTTCGAGCAATCGGTTGTCATAGATACAGCCGGTCGCTATGCAGTGCCGGTCAACGAGGGACGGGATAAAGATGAATGGCAGAAATTCCTGTCGCTCCTGTTAAAATACCGTCGCAAAGAACCTCTGAACGGACTTATCGTAACCGTTGCTGCCGACAGGCTGCTGAATGCGGCGCCGGAACAACTGGAAAAAGACAGCAACACCATCCGGCAGCGCATTGATGAGCTGATGAGAGCACTGGGAATCAAATTTCCTGTCTATGTCCTGGTAACAAAATGTGACCTGATTCAGGGGGTAAACCGCTTTTGTCAGCACCTGCCGGAAAAAAGTCTTGATCAACCAATGGGCTTCATCAACCAGGAACTGTCACCCGATGTGGATGGTTTTGTAAATCGTGCATTGGGCACCATTGATGAGCGTCTCAGAAATCTCCGGCTGCACTTGCTGCACCAGCCGGAGGCCAAGGGTGCTGATCCGGCTTTGCTTCTTTTTCCAGAAGAATTTGAAAGTCTGAAACAGGGGCTCGCAACATTCATGGCTGGGGCTTTCCACGAAAACCCCTACCAGGAGACACCATTGCTACGCGGCCTCTTCTTCAGCAGCGGGCGTCAGGAGGGGAATCCGCACTCTCATTTTTCCAAAAACATGGGGCTGACCGTAACAGAAGAAGCCCTCCCCGGTACAAACAACGGACTCTTTCTGCATGATTTTTTTGCAAAGATCCTTCCCAGGGATCGCTCATTACTGGCGCCCACGCGAAGAAGCATTGAATGGCAAACCCTGACCGGCAATCTGGGACTAACCTCCTGGGTTATTCTCGGGATTGCACTCTGCGGCCTGCTCAGCTTCTCTTTTGTTAAAAACATGAAGACGATCCGGGATTTTTCCAACGGAACAACCAGATCGGCATCTCTGACTGGAGACATACTGACCGATTTGACCGCAATGGATCATTTCCGCCTGGACATTCTCAAGGTCGAAGAAGAAAACCGCCATTGGTGGATTCCACGCTTTGGGCTGAATGAAAGCCTTCAGGTAGAAAAACGCCTTAAAGAGCGATTCTGCTCACAGTTTCAGGCCACTATCCTTACACCATTCGACAAACAGATGGCATCGACAATGACCGGCATCTCTCCAGCAACACCCGATGATGTCTATGGTCAGTACATCATTCATCTTGTACGGCGCATCAATATCCTGAATGCCCGCCTCAGCGAAAAGGATCTTAAGGCGCTTCAGGCAAAACCGCAGCCATCATATGTCACATTTCTGAATGCCGCACCGAATGCTCTCACACTGGAAGCAAAAAAGATGTTTGGCACGCTCTACCTCTCTTCCCTGATCTGGAGAGCCAACACCGGTGAGATCACAAAAGAGGCCGACATACTTCAATCCTGGCTCAAGCAGCTAATGACGGTCAAGGGATCGAAATCTCAATGGATAGCGGTCTGGGTGGATAAGCAGAGCGGACTGCCTCCTGTCACCCTCAGGGATTTCTGGGGCGGCAGTGTTACCGTTGCTGATGAAAAAACGGTTAATCCGTCATTCACCAGAAAAGGCAAGGAAACAATTGATTCCCTGTTCACTGAGCTGGGAGCTGCCCTGAAGGAACCAGGCTCAATTTCGGGATATAAAACATCATTTGCCAGCTGGTACAACAGCGCCAGCCTGGAATCCTGGCATACGTTCGCCGCGGGTTTTTACAAGGGGGAAGAGCGATTGCGAGGGGCTGCCGAGTGGCAGCAGACCGCGATACAAATGGCCTCGGACAAGGCGCCTTACTTTGAACTGTTCAACAGAATATCGCTGGAACTGGAACCCGTGGCAGCAAATTCACAGATCCCGAACTGGCTTCAGCAGGTGTACAAGCTGCAAACCGCCCGGGCGCAGGGATTTGTTCAGGAAAAGGAAACCATAAAAAAAGCCGCTGAAGGTGGCGCTAAAATCATCAGCTCCATACGAAAGAATGTCGGCCAGGAAGCCAGCGCGCAACAGTTGGAGTCTCAAATGGCAGCATCTAAAGCATGGCAGGACTACCGTACCGCACTCACTGCAATTGCACCGGCAACAGCATCAAAAAACCAGGCCTTCCAGATATGTTCGCAAACATTCGGAGAAGACCCTGTAACAAGTAAATCCCCGGTATTTGCTGCTTACTATGCAATAGGAAAAATAAAAACAAGTGTGTCCAACGGCACGGCAGACCCTGTGTTTACACAATTAGTGAACGGTCCCTTTAATTTTCTCTGGGCTTACCTTCGAAAGGAAGGCGCAAGCCAGCTTCAGGCCCAATGGGAAGAGCAGGTTGTTGCCGCAACAGCGGGAATGCCGGAATCACAAGCCATTCCCGTCATACTCGGACCCGAGGGACTGGCCTGGCGTTTTGTCAAAGGTCCGGCAGCGCCGTTTCTCACTCGAAGTGTTTCCGGTTACCGGCCCAAGGAGGTGCTGGGAGGTAAAATCGCCTTTGATGTCAAGTTGTTCAACTTCATGTCAAAAGGAGCGCGAACCCAGGCTGCGGTTGCTGCAAGCGGAAAACCGCAAAACTTTAATGTCGGAATCAGAGGGCTTCCCACGGATGCAAACAGTGACGCAAAGACAAAGCCGCATTGCACCAGACTTGAACTTCAATGCGGCGGGAACAGTCAGACCCTTGTCAACAACAACTATCCGGCCGGAAAAACATTTAACTGGTCACCGGATACATGCAGTGACGTTATCCTTCAGATTGAAATTGGAGACAAGGTTCTCACCAGACATTACATGGGGCCGCAGGGCTTCCCCGATTTTCTCAAGGATATGAGAGGTGGCAGACGAACATTTTCCACCCGCGAATTCCCGGGAGAAAAAGCAGCCCTGGAACAAATGGGGGTTAAATCCATTACGGTGAACTACCAGTTTTCCGGCAACGGAGCGGTTTTGCAACATACCGCCATACTATCAGGACACGCGCCAATGAGGATCGCACGGTGACAGATACCATGGAAGATGAAAAAAACTGGCAATGGGCCGCCTTTGGCAAACACCCGGCAGCAAAAGATTATTTCCGGCTGGGTGAAGAAACCCCCTTTGTTGAGGGACTATTCGGCTGGGTGGAAAACGGCTATCAACTTCTGGCCGCCAAAGAGAATGCCACACCAGATTTCTGTTCTTGGCGTTTCTGGGCACGGGAAGCTGGCAAGAACTCTCTCGCCTGTGGCGTTGTGAGAGTCAGCAGCGACAGTCTCGGCCGCCCTTATCCATTGGTTGTCATGGGCTCGGGCCCGCTAAGCAACTGGCAGGAAAACTGGGATCTGCTACCCTTTAGCGGTGAAAGAACGTGGCGCCAGATTGAATACCTAGCCGCAAATCTGTTCGCCGATTTCAAAAAACTGGAAGAAGAAATCCGTACTATCCGGCCTCCGAACGCCAACTGGTTCGATCTGGCACGTAAACGGAAAGAACTGAACTGTCTGGAATCACCGATTGACCCCTATGCCTCTTTTCTTGATTTCCGGGAACTAAAGAGAACGTCAGCCACATACGCTGAAAAACCTGAAGTTTTCATCAGCCTGGACCGTGGTCCCTGTGTCGATAAAATTATGCATATCAGCCTCTGGCACCTGCTTTCCAAAGAATCTGCCAAATCCCTCCCAAATGCCATATTCATGGGTGGGACACTTGAAAAAGCATACCTGGCTGTTTTTAAGCGGCCAATTAAATCAGCTGACTTTGTGCAGTTATGGTCGGCCGCTTCAGCCGGGTCAGGAGAAAACATGATAGGAACCGAGTTTTCAATGGATCTTTCGGTGCTTGGAAAACAACCCATAAGCACGGACAAGCCGAGTGGTACAGACATCCGCTATGACCCGGCTTTTGACGAATTGCAGACCGAAGTGGATAAACTGTCTTCACCGGCAATAGCAGGCACAATCAACTGGGAAAAAGTCTGCCGGTTCTCAACAGATATCCTGATGAACAAATCAAAAGACTTGCTGGTGGCAAGTTATCTGTCCGTTGCCTTGATTCATACGCGTCGCAATGACGGTTTCGCGGTCGGCCTGAAGGTCTATCAGGACTTGCTGGAACGTTTCTGGGAAGATCTCTATCCACAAAAAGTCCGTATGAGGGGCCGAACGCGCTCTATTGAATGGTGGCTTGAAAAGACGGAAGCAGCCCTTAAACAGACAAAGGACATCTCGTTCCCTCCAGATCAACTTGCCATGATCAAGGAGAATTTAAACAGGCTCGACAACTTTCTGAGTGAGCACCTTGAGAACAGTCCCTCTCTTAATCCGATCAAAGAGTATTTCAACGAACTATCCGCGAATACCGAAGAGGCCATTGAAACAAAACCGGCTGTGCGCATCTCCCCAGAGCCGGTCGAGGAAAAACCGGCCGTCCCCATCGATCCAAAACCCTATGAATCGGAAGAGACGACCGCAGCAAAGAAAATCACCTGCCAACAGGAAGCCGACAAGGCACTGAACGCCGGACTCCTAAGGATCAGCGAAGCATCGTATTTTCTCTGGCAGCAGGACCTTGCAAGCCCCCAGGTATATCGCCTGGCAAGAACAGCGGCCTGGTACGCAGTCAATGAACTGCCGCCTGCCGCAAACGGACAAACCAGAATATCTCCACCAACCGCTCAAGTTAAGAACCTTCTGCTGGACCTGAGGAATAACGGCGATGCCGAAGCACTGCTAAAGGCGGCTGAGGCCCGGATTTCCCAGTACATTTTCTGGATAGATCTTAACCGGCTGGCAGCTGAAGCGCTTGCTCGCCTTGGTAGCCGTTTTGAAAAAGCCCATGACGCGGTCTGCGAAGAAACCGTTTTTCTGCTCCATCGCCTGCCTGGGCTGGAAGATCTATGCTTTTCCGACGGAACCCCCTTTGCAACACCAGACACCAAACAGTGGCTGAAAGGCATCGCATTCCAGGGAAACCAACAAAAAACATATGCAGGCATTTCTTCGGATGCAATCAGTGAAGAAAACGCAGAGGTATCAATTAATAAAAGTATCGGGGACATGCAGAATCTTGTACGCAAGGGAAAACTGATCGATGCCATGGAAGCTGTGCAGCAGAAACTGCGCAACTGTTCATCTCATCGGGAAAAGTTTCTTTGGCGGCTGGCACTGTCCCAAATGCTCTTTGATACCAGCAAGTCCAAGTTCGCCTTGCCTCATCTGGAACAGGTGCTGAAGGATATCGACAAGTACTGGCTGGAAGAGTACGACCCGGATTTAGCCATGCGGGGATACAAATTGGCCTGGCTTGCCTTTGACAGTCAGACAGAACAGCGATTTAAGGACCGTGCAACAGATGTATTACACCAGATTGGACGGTTCGATATGCCTGAAATGGTACGCCTGTCAAAAGGATAGGGAAGAACCACCAGAAACAGCCTGCTGCCGAGCACCACGACTTACGAAATTCATTTAACCAAATGCATTCAAAACACCATGAAAAGGAGGGGGAAGATGGCCAAAGAATCAACCATTGCACCAAAGGAAAGGGTAAACATCGTCTACCGGCCGGCAATTGACGGTGCTCAGGAAGATGTGGAATTGCCTTTGAAGATGTTGGTATTAGGTGATTTCACGGGAAACGGCGATGACCGTCCGCTGGAAAAACGTGATCCGATGAATATTGACAAGGACAATTTTAATGAAATCCTCAGGGCCCAGAATATTTCCATGAATCTGAGCGTTCCCAACAAGCTTGTGGCGGAAGAAGACCAGGAAATCAACGTCAAGTTACAAGTGAATTCGATGAAAGATTTCGGACCGGAAGCGATAGTAGAGCAGGTTCCGGAGTTAAAGCGACTGCTTGAACTGCGTGAGGCGTTGCGTTCACTCAAGGGGCCGCTCTCGAATATCCCTGAATTCCGCAAAAAGATCCAGGCGTTGGTGAAAGATGATACTACCCGTCAGAAGCTGCTGGAAGAAATCGGTATAGAGGCCTAAGGAGGAAAGATGAACCCGCAACATAAAACAGTACAGACCAATGAAGAACAGGCTGTCGTGCATGAATCGCTTCTTGAAGAGATCGTAGAGGCCACCAGGCTGAAGCCGGCGGACGAGGCTTACTCTATCACCCGCAAGGGAGTTGAAGTGCTTATTGCCCAACTTCTGGAGCCTGGGTACGAAACCACCAAGGTTTCCAAAGCGGGGCTTGACGACATGATTGCTGAAATCGACCGCAAGTTGAGCCTGCAAATGGACGAAATCCTTCATCACAGCGATTTCAAGAAGCTGGAATCGGCTTGGCGTTCTCTTAGCTTTCTCGTAGACCGCACCGATTTCCGGGAAAATGTCAAGATTGAAATATTGCACGCCACAAAAGATGAATTGCTGGAAGATTTTGAGGATGCCCCGGAGGTTGTAAAGTCAGGACTCTACAAAACAGTCTATACCGCGGAATACGGCCAGTTCGGCGGCAAACCCTATGGCGTGCTGATAGGTAATTATGAGTTCGATGCCGGTCCGCAGGATATCAGGCTGCTCCAACATACCGCAGCGGTAGCCGCCATGTCCCACACACCGTTTATTGCTGCAACATCAGCCAATTTCTTCGGGATCGATGACTACAACACCCTACCCAACCTGAAGGACATCAAATCGATTATGGAGGGGCCGCAGTATACCAAATGGCAATGTTTCCGGGAAACCGAAGATGCGCGCTACGTGGGATTGACCCTGCCTCGCTTCCTGCTGCGCCTGCCTTACGGGCCTGATACCAAACCGGTCAAAAGCTTCAACTACCAGGAATCGGTTAGCGCCAGCCATGAGAATTACAGTTGGGGGAATGCCGCCTTTGCTTTTGCATCCCGCGTCGGAGACAGCTTCGCCAAATATCGCTGGTGCGCTAACATTATCGGCCCCCAAGGCGGCGGTGCGGTCGAGGACCTGCCGCTCCACCAGTACGAGGCCATGGGCGCCATTCAGACCAAGATACCGACCGAAGTCCTGGTTTCCGAGCGACGCGAGTTTGAGCTGGCTGAAGAGGGTTTCATCGCCCTGACCATGCGTAAAGGCAGTGACAACGCCGCTTTTTTCTCGGCCAACTCGATCCAGAAACCCAAGTACTTTGGCATCAGCAAGGAAGGCAAAGAGGCCGAACTCAACTACAAACTCGGCCTGCAGCTCCCCTACATGTTCATCATCAGCCGGCTGGCTCACTATCTCAAAGTTATTCAGCGCGAGAATATCGGCACCTGGAAGGAACGGAGTGATCTGGAGCTGGAGCTCAACACCTGGATTCGCCAGTACGTATCAGACATGGACAACCCGATGCCCGGCGTCAGAAGCCGCAGACCGTTGCGTCAGGCTCTAATCGGCGTAGAGGAAGTGCCAGGCGAACCGGGCTGGTACCGGGTTTCCCTGAAGGTCAGGCCGCACTTCAAATACATGGGCGCCTATTTTACCCTGTCGCTGGTCGGCAAGCTGGATAAGGAAGCGAACGCCTGATCCGCCGTTGTCAAGCTGTACCACCCGGAGACACTGCTATGCGGTGTCCCACTACCAAAAGGAGGAAGCATATTATGGCAATGCCTGCACACCTCACCCTTCAGGGTGAAAAACAAGGTAAAATCGACGGTTCCTGCGACATGAAGGGACGCGAGGGCACCATCCTCGTCTACGAAATGGCTCACGATGTCAGCATTCCCCGCAGTCCGACCGACGGACTTGCCACCGGCAAACGCGTCCATGGGCCACTCACCATTTCAAAAGAGTTTGACAAGAGTTCACCAAAGCTTTACCAGGCTCTCTGCACCGGTGAACACCTAAAAGATGTCACCCTGAAATGGTACCGGATTACCAAGCAGGGTACCGAAGAACACTATTTCACCCACGTTCTGGAAGACGCCATCATCGTCGGCATCAAACCATCCATGCCGATAACCCTGTTGGCTGAGAACGAGCCCTACCGTCATATGGAGCAGGTCTCGTTCACCTACAAGAAAATCAAGTGGACATGGGAAGCTGACGGCATTGAAGCAGAGGATTCCTGGGCCGCGCCAAAGTAATATTAATTTCAATTCAGGGATAGCATTCTGAATGACGTTGAAACAACAACCGCGATGGCGGATGCTGAGCATCTGCCATCGCACCCCACAGCACCGGATATCACAAAGAGCAAAAATACCTCGGGAAAACCTCTTATGCATGAAGAACGATTACTGGAACGTATCCGCTCATTCGAGCGCAATCCCCTGCGGCGTGGCGGCAAGGACCAGAGACATAGTATCGATTCGGTGCTGGCACACTTGCAACGCATTCTCAATACCCGCCAGGGCAACGTCCCGCTAGCCGCTGACTACGGCGTGCCTGACTTTCTTAATTTCCTGCACACATATCCTGAGTCGATCCATGAAATAGAAACAAGCATCAAGACCGCCATCGACAAGTATGAGCCGAGACTGTCCGGAACATCCGTAACCTTTGTCCCGGATGAGGACGACACTCTCACGCTTCGCTTTCAGATCATGGCATCCCTGACTGTCGAGGATGGCCGCAAGGTTTTTTTCGAAACTGTCGTCGATACTGACGGCAGGATAAGTATTCACAAATAATCCCATCCTGAACGACCAAGCATAGGCACCATTTTGACAAACGTATTTTTCCAGAATGAGTTACACATATTGAAAGAGCTTGCAGCAGAGTTCTCGCTTGCCAACCCGGCACTGGCGCCCCTGCTGGAGGGCGAAATGACCGACCCGGACGTTGAGCGGCTCCTGGAGGCGATAGCCTTTCAGAACGCCATGCTCCGCCGGAAACTGGATGTTGACTTCCCGGAGTTGATCAATAAACTGACCCACCTGATCCTGCCTCATTATCTGCGGCCAATTCCTGCCAGTACCATTGTCGCCTTTACCCCGAATGCCACCTGTGAAAAAACAGAGCTGATCCCGGCCGGTACTCAAATCGCCTCCGCCCCTGTAGATGGCACTCCTTGCTGCTTTACAACAACCTGCGACGTAGAGGTGCATCCCCTAGAATTGATTGACGCCCAGTTTGTTCAGCAACCGGGACATGCCGGCCAGGTACGCCTTTCCCTGGCTTTAAGCAACACGCCACTCTCCCGTTGGCAACCTGAAAAACTCCGTTTTTTTCTTTCCGGCGATCGTGCCTCTGCCAGTGAACTGTATCTGCTGCTCAGCAGTCACCTGACACGGATCATTTTAACCCCTGTCGAAGGTGGCGTCAGCATAGATCTCTCTCCCGGCTGTCTTAAACCAGCCGGTTTTGCGGAAAACGAAGCGCTTCTGTCCTACCCGGCACATGCTTTTTCCGGCTACCGCCTTCTGCAGGAATACTTTACAGCCCCTGACAAGTTTCTATTTTTTGAACTGACCGGGTGGGAACAATGGAAAAACCGTGGAGAAGGCTCTTATTTCACCATCAGCTTTGAATTAAGCGGATCTCCTGCGGGCCAACCACGAATCAGGCGCGAAAGTTTCGCCCTGCATGCCGTGCCGGCTGTCAACATATTCAAGCACCACGCCTACCCGATCTCCATCGATCACCGCGCAAGCCGTTATCCCGTTCGGCCCGCGGGATCACATCCGGCCCACTA
>WSSedB1CaDRAFT_10000626_pt1 | contig 14802 bp, 14 predicted proteins | sample WetSurSB1Cattail_FD_9460 | JGI IMG/M metagenome (IMG submission 9460)
GGAGACCGGCGTTGAGTCCGGTCATCCAGGGGCTTGAAGCCCAGACCAGTTTAAAAAATGCAGGAAGGTTCCGAAGGGCATTGAGCCGCTCTCTCCAGCCCGGCTTGGATTGATTTGAAACCATGCTTGGGCCTGCAATGTACGTTTTTAGGACCAAAGCTGTTTTCAGGCTGTAGGAGCCATGCAAAAAAAGATGGATGGTTATAAGACACAGAGGTTAGCTAAAAGATTTTAACCATCTTCCATGAACAAATAACCATCCACCAAAAGGCGTTTAGCGTTGCGCGTTATACGTAAACCGGGCTAAGCGTTGCTTAGTAACGGTTACGGTCGCGGTTATATCCACCACCACCGCCACGGCTTGATCCACCACCACGGGATCCACCACCGCCGGGATTTTTATCTTCAGCAACTTTTACAGTAAGCGTTCTTCCTTCCAGGCTCGTGCCGTCGAGGGCCTTAATGGCTTTCTCCGCTTCTTCATTACTTGAAAATTCCACAAATCCGAAACCACGACTTTTATGGGTTTCCCTGTCTAAAATAACTTTTGCTGAACCAACGGTACCGTATGGTTCAAACAATTCTTGCAATTCTTGATCACTAACGGCGAAAGGCAGACCGGCTACAAAGATTTTCATTCCAATACAATTTAATAGCCGGAAAGATAACACAATAGTTTAGTACACCGGTTGATTGGCCCATTTTTTTTGGAATATTGGCCTGAATTGTTCAAAACAAGGCATTTAGGAGGGTTGCGGGAAGCGGTTTGGCGCTAAATGGTGGAAAACGGAATCCGCAACTCATACCGGGTACCCTCCCCGGGACTGCTATTTACCGTAAACAGGGAATTGATCCGGTTGGCCCTTTTCTGCATATTCTGAAACCCATGGCCTTTTTTAATATAAAGTATATTAAAGCCGGCACCATCATCTGCCAGGTCAATCAGTATCTCGGAGGGCCTTGTTTTTTGGATTTTTAATTTTACCCGTTTTGCCTGGGCATGTTTCAGGCAATTACTCATAGCCTCTTTAAATATCATCATGATATTCCGGTTATAATTACCGGGAAGCTTTTCATTCTCCCCTTCTCCCAGCAAATTTTCAAAACAAAAACAAATGCCGGTATCCTGGAATACGTCAATTCCCAAACTTTCCAGCCGGTGGCCGATTTCTTTTATTGCATCACTTTCAGGATTCAAAGCCCAGAGAATATCCCGGGTACCCTGGTATAAGCCGCTCACATTTTCTTTTATCTGCCCGATCAGTCTTTTTTCTTCCTCATGACCTGATCCCAGTTTGGTGTTCAGCACTTCGGTTAATACCTGGATACGGGTCAGACTGTTTCCCACTTCATCGTGAAAATCTTCTGAAGCGGTTTGTCTTACTTTGATATTTTCCTCCCGCTTCACTTCTTCTATATGGCGGATCCTTTTTCCACGCATCCGCATCCGCATCCACTGGATCCATAAAATAAGACCCATTACAAAAACCAGGACCCCGAATTTGAAATAAAGGGTCTGATAAAAAGCAGCCCGGATATCGAATGAAAAATGAACGTTGTCCGTTGAATAACCCACCCCGTCCATATAAGCCCGGGCCCTGAACGTATAATGTCCGGGAGGAAGGGCCGGATAGACTACAAAATGATTGGGAGTCAGGGCCGAATAAGAGGTTTCCATACCCTCCAGCTGATACTGGTACTTCAGGGATTCACCGTGCAGATAACTCGGGCACCTGAATGAAAACGTCAGGTGGTTCTCATTGTGTGGCAGGACCAGGTCCCTGGGTATGCCAAACCAGTTGTTCAAAAATCCCTTATAACGATCCGGGGAAATTTCTTTTGAAAAAACCTCCACCTCCTGAAGGACGACCGGTGGAAAATACGTTTGCTTCTTACCGGAATCCGGAAAATATTTAAAAAGTCCGGAAACGGTACCGATCCATAAATTATTTTTATCATCATAAATGGCAGCGCCCTGATTACATTCAGCAGAAGAAATATCACCCGGTATGGAAAGGCTCGAAATCTGAAGCACCCCGGTAGCTGTATCCAGAATGATTTTATTAACACCCCGTCCGGTTCCAAGCCAAACCTGGCTTTTATGATCTGTAACCACACTATATATGAAATCGGCATTCAGCCCGTCTTTTGTTGTCAGCTGCCGGAATTTGCCGGTCATATGGTTGTACAGGATAAGTCCTTTGTTCGATGTGGCCATCAAATAATAAGGTCCCAATGAAGTAAGGGACATGCAATTCGCAGCATGCAGCAGGGAATTATTTATGATCCTGTATTTAAAATCAGTTCCGATCTGGTAAAGTTCATTACCCGTCGCCACCAGGATGGAGTCTTTTGAAGCCTGAAAAATCCTGTCTGAAAAAATATCCAGTATATGTGTTGTTTTACCGGATGAAGAGATATAAAAAAACCCCTGGCAGGATGAAACCCAGAACCCGCCCTGGTCATCCGGCAGTACCGACTTGATACATCCCTTTAATTCTCCCAGAGGGATTTTTGTCATTTTCCCATGCTGATATCTCGCAAATAATCCGCTACCGGTCAGAATAAATATTTCGTTTTCTTTTCCCCGGAAAAGACCGGAAATATACTGCCCGGCCGGGTCATCGGAAAGCCCTTTTACATGAACCATATTTTTTCCATCATACATAAATAAACCGGACCCGGTGGTTCCCATATAAATCCGGTTCTGGTTTTCCAGCATGGGCATTACGCCCATATTGCGGGCTGCACTGAACTGATCATAGATTATAAATGGCTGGTCGGAATACCTGAATATACCCGTACCATTGGTTCCAAACCAGATATTGCCTTCACGATCCTGGAAAATGGCAGAGGTGGTGTTTCCTTCATAACCATTTCCCTGGTTAAAAGCAGTTAAGCCGGAATCAGAATATTGGAATAATCCCCTGGTACCCGTTAACCAGAGCCGGCCCGACCGGTCCTGGTACAAATTGGTAAACTTACCCAGACTGTCCCGGGGAAACAGGGTCCTGACCCCATCCGGTCCTGCAGAAAGTAAAGAATTGGACATCAAAATATAGAGCCGGTCCGATCCGGACCGGTTAAAAACAATTTTCTGGCAAAAGGCTTTATCATCGCTTCCCGGAAGGCTGACTTTCAGCTTCCAGTTTTCATTCTCCAGCCGGAAAATTCCTTTGTTCATCACCGCGGCCCATAAATTCCCCTGGTTATCTGGCTGGATGGCGGTTACCCATTCTTCCGGGCCGGCCACAACGGAGCGCCGGGGTTTTTCGCTGGTGTCCACCTGGTATAATTTACCTTCCGCCAATGCCCAGATCCTGTGCTGTCCGTCTTCCTGGAGGGCCCTGACCATATTGCCGGCCGCTGTTTCAGTCAACCTGAAATTTTTAAACCGGCTACCGTCAAAACGGGAAATACCGAATGAAGTTCCAATCCAGATGGTTGAATCCTGGCCGGCCAGTATGGCGTCTGAAAAATTACTGATCAGGCCATCCGTTTCGCTGTAATTGGTAAAAACCCGGCCGTCAAACCGGGATATTCCACCCAGGGTGCAGAACCAGAGATTGTCGAAAGGGTCCTGCGTGATGGCGCTGACCTGCGACTGGATCAAACCCTGCTGAACATTATAATTTTGAAAATGGAATTTCTGCGCCGGCAAAAAAGCCGGGAAAAACAGGCAGCCATAAAACAGCGTTTTTATGAACCGCCCCATGTTCTCCTTACGCAGAAAACCGGTCATACAGAAATTGAATTGGATGCAAGCTCTAAAAACTAACAGATAAATTAACTTTGAAGACTGGTCATTACCGATAAATCCCCCATGAAGGGGGAGAACTTTCTCCCTGAAATCATGGAAATTTATAAAATTTTACAACGTGATGGAGGAAAAACCTGTCAGGATTGTAATCGTTGAAGATGATAAAGTAATCCGGGAAGGATATCGTTTTCTGATTGGCGAGAAACAGGGATACCAGGTTGTCAATGCCTATTCCACGGCCGAACAGGCGATAAAGAAACTTACGGAAGACCAGCCGGACCTGGTTATGCTGGACGTAGGTCTGCCGGGTATTTCAGGCATCGAGGCCATTCCCAGGATCAAGAATATACTGCCGCAGGTGCTGATACTGATCTGTACGGTTCATGATACGGAAGAAATCATATTCCGTGCGCTGACCCATGGCGCTTCCGGATACCTGACCAAGAACAGTTCGGCTGTAAAAATCATGGAATCCATCCGTGAAATTATGCAGGGCGGTGCATCCATGAGTGCCAATGTAGCCCAGCTGGTTATCCGTTCCTTTCAAAGAAACTCACATTCCCCCCTGTCGAGAAGGGAGACCCAGATCCTGGAAGAAATTGCCAAAGGAAAAAACAGGCGGGTTATTGCGGATGAGCTATTTATTGATAATGAAACGGTCAAAAGCCATATCAAAAATATCTACGCGAAGCTAAACGTTCATTCCAAGGCAGATGCCATCCGTACAGCAAGGGAAAATAAGCTTATTTAAAAAAGCAGGTGGTGGAAACCACCCGCGGTCACATGAGAAAATAAGACTAGTAATCCGGTGTCCATACGGAGGACTCCAGCATATCTTCAAATAACGGACCTGCCTGTTCGTTACTGCCCTGTGTTACCCATTTTTTGAAATCCTGCATTCTCACCTGGTTGATAAAAACTTTTTCCTTTGGCGCCGGGTACAATTCCACTTCCATCCTGCCGGCCACACACAATTTGAATTTTCTTACCGATTCAATATGCACTAAAAATTTCTTATTGATCCTGTAAAAATCGGCCGGGTCCAGCGCCATCGTCAGATCCCTCAATGTTTTCGGAATTAAATATTTGATCCCCTGGATGCGGTCAACCATAAAACAGGTTTTATTCTCCAGGTAGAAATAAGCGATATCATCTGTTTTGAATAAAACATATTCATTGGCGCGCCGGATGATGATTCTGCGATATGGATTACTCTGATTCCTGTTCATCAGCATGGTGAATTGAATACCGGTTAAAATTACAGAGGATGGGTACTGAAAAATGGAAATGGCGGAAAATGCCGCCGGGAGGGGGATGAAAATCAAAACCCCGTGCGCCCAGGTGCAGCGTGGAGGAAAAACGGGGGATCATTTTTTCAGATCCCGTCCTGATTGATTACCGGGGTAATAAAAAGAAAAAACCCCCAAGCATTAGTCAGGGGTTTTTCAGAGAACTTGAATTTAAGGTTTTCTTTAGGACGGTAAATCAAGCTGGTTTTTCAGGGATATTCGGTTGTTTCAGTGGTATTGGATAGGTCAAAGCTAAAACTTGTCAGGAAAGCAGCCTAGCGCAGAACTCCTCAATCTTATATCGTAGATCTACGTTTGGTTGTCAATAAAAGTAAATCACCTTATTTTAAATGGGCGCGCAGCATCCAGGCTGTCTTTTCATGTTTTTCCATCAGGGAAGTCACGAAATCACTGGTACCCGCATCCTTATGCGCTTCGCCAAATTCCCTGATATCCGACCTGATGAACTCAATAATACTTTCATGGTCGCCCAGGAGGTTTTTAATCAGGTTCAGGCTTGAATTTCCACCCTTCATTTGTTCGGTCAGGTGGGTGAGCCCGATAAAATCTTTCAGCGTAGCCGGGGCATAATGTCCCAGCTGGCGGATGCGTTCTGCCACTGAATCTATGATTTCTGCAGACTCTTTGTAGAGGTCTTCAAAATAAATATGCACAGAATGGAAATCGGGTCCTTCCAGGTTCCAGTGTGCATTCAGTGTTTTTGTGTATAATATAAATTCATCCGCAAGTAACTTCGCCAATTGACCGGCAACTTTTTTTCTGTTCGCTTCTGAAATTCCAATATTTGTTTTCATAATCTTCCTTTAATTGATAGCTTATAAATGCAAAACGTATAATTCAACATAAAGTTCAGGAAATGTTGCATTATACGTTCGTTCTTCCGGGCTTTCCCGGACCGGTTATATTTTAAACCCTATTGGGGTTGAACGGTTTCCGCTTCGTTCAGAAATTCTTCAAACTCCGGGTTTTTCGGATCCGGACCATATTGATTCGGGCCCTGGGTTCCCGGGGTACAATACAGAATCAGGTTATATAGGGGAATCAGGATAAACCAGCCGCTTTTATTCACATCATGCATCCTCCGGATTCCTACTGCAATGGAAGGAATGATTAAAGCCAGTACAAAAAAAGTGTACAATAAAAGGAACCTGATGTAAACGCTTATGAGGAAAACCAGCATGGCAAACAGGAAATAGAATAACGCGAAATACCAATATTCCTTTCTGCGTGCGCGGCCTTCAAAAACTGCATACTTTTTTAAAACCTCTAAAAACCATTTCATAATGTGGTGTTTTTTGTCAATTAACAGGTTCTATTGGGGAAATAATTCCAAAGGAACGATTTTAAATATAAGAATATTAACTGTATAAATCAATGGTTCAGCATGCATCTAATGGTTTACCCTTATAGGTTTCCGCCCACCAGCGATCATTTGTTTAACTTTGCAATATGTCCGAATCATTTACCCTGGATATTATTTATAAAGGGGTTCCGCAAAAAATAAACTGCATCCTCCGGGTAAGCACATATACTTACCGGTTTTTGTGCCAGACAGGCAATACGGATATCATCCTGGAGAAAGATGACGAAGGCTTATGGAGGGCTTTGGAAGCGGATCCTTTTTCTGAAAATAAGCAGAAACCTGATCCCGGACTGGTAAAGGCCCTGCTGGAAGAAATGGCAAGAATTACAACCTAAGGCATAAAGCCTTATCGTTGAGATATTCGCCGTAAGAGGAAATTACATGTATCTGCCGTTACAACGGTATTAAACCTGATGATATGGAAGAAAATCCGGACATACCTGTATATACCGATGTGGAAGCGGTATTCAGACAGCGTAAAACAACAGATGAAAAAATCCAAATGATTGCCAGCTGCACTTTAAACGGGAAGACCGGCCGCAGTGTCTGGATTGAAGTGCCTACCGTTCTTTATAATGGTTACAAAGGCAAAGTGCGGATCATTGAATTCAATATTAAAAACGGATTACTCGAAGTACTGAAAGTGCAGAAGGCTTAAATTTTAATAGAATCTATCTTCTTCGCCAGTTTCCTGTCTTTGTCTGTAACAATATCTCCGGCGTCGTGGGTGGATAACCAGATTTCCACCCGGTTATAAGTATTGGTCCATTTAGGGTGATGGTCCATTTTTTCAGCCTCCAGGGCAACACGGGTCATGAAAGCAAATGCCTCAGAGAAATTCTGAAAAACAAATTGTTTATATAAGGACTGATCTTTTTCTTCCCACATAGTTTTTAAATAAAGCGCCAGTAACTATACACTTCATCGAAATGCAGGTTGGTGTCCGGCCAGTGGTCCATATCGAAACCCGGTGCTTTTTCAAGAACCTCCCGGCTTTGATTAAAAATAAAACGTTTATTGGGTGCATCCAAGGTAAGCAGTCGAAAAGGAATGGCGAAATATTTTACACCCAGTCCCAGAAAGCCGCCAAATTCGATCACGAAATAATCTATTTTTCCTGTTTCGAGATCGAACATGATTTCTTTTATCTCCCCCAGGTGATCCCCGGCAGGATTTACAACATGGTCGCCCTGCAGGGAAGAAGCCGTTAAATACCGACCCATTGGGTTTGGAAGAAGGGGTCCCTGGTTTCCTCCCGTTAAGTTATCCTTTTCAAATAATTTATCTTTCTCATTTAATTTTGCATCCATTGGATCATCATTCATATGAACCTAAAGTTAAAATTAAAATCCATGCCGTTCGGTTTAAGATCCGGACCAAAATGGGATTAAAATTCCCCGATTAAGAAAGAATGGGCTTTATTTTTGCATTCTTAACAAATGATTTCGGAATTTAATTTTTACTTTGCGCTCTAAGTGACTGATTCTTACCACTTAAACTTATTTTTTTTAAACAGCTCCGGCTTAAATAAAATCTGGTATATGTCTTGCAATTATGATTATGGTTTTTCATAGGATATTGGATTTTAAATTGGGCTGGATTTCTATCCTGGCCCTTTTTTTATTATGTATCTCTCAGCAATTATCATTTAACCAACAATACATATCAAAATGAAAAAAGTCAGCATCCTCGCAATGACCCTTTTAAGTATAGGTTTCATGCAAAATGCATTTTCGCAATCCGGGCACGGAAAAGGAGAAGTGACGCCCATGCAGGTAGGTAGTGTTTTTCTGAACCTGGGAATCGGTGTTGGCGCCGACTACAAAGGCGATAATGCCGGAACCGCTTTTGGTTTTAAAGCCGCCGCAGAATTCGGACTCTGGGAAGCAGGGCCGGGTGTAATCACCCTCGGGCCGGAAATCGGTGGTTCATTTTCAAACAACAGTTACTATTACAACTATTCTTCTTACAGCGCCAATACATTCGTTATTGCCGGCAGGTCTGCCTGGCATTACGGATGGGGTGTTCCCGGGCTGGATACCTACGGCGGTTTTTCTGCCGGTATCGGTTTTCATCATTATTCTTATCAGGGTTCACCGGACTATAACAGCACCATCCCGGTATTTGGGGGTTTTGTAGGCGGTTCCTATTTTATTACACCTTCATTTGGTTTTAATGCTGAAGCCGGATATGATATTACCAACTTCCAGGTGGGCGTGGTGTTTAAATTGAAATAATCCACCTGACCTGTCATTTTAAATACAAATCCACAAAAAAGGGGAGGGTAAAACACCCTCCCCTTTTTGTATGAATCATTTGGATTTACTGGTAACCGGGATTTTGCTTCAGATAAATTTTCCCGGTAGCATTTTCAGCGTCTATTTCATTTTGGGGTATGGCAAAATATTCATTAACCCCTTTCGTAAATACCGCTGAATTATTGACTAAATAAAATGAGTTCCTGTTTTTTTCAACGGCAACATAAGCATTCAGGGTTATTGCCATCGAGCCGGTGCCATTGTCGTATCTGGCGAGGTCGAAGAAACGCTGACCTTCCATGGCAAGCTCCAGCCTTCTTTCCATTTGAATGGCATTGATTGCATAAGCCTGGCCCTGCGCACTAAAAGCGCCGGGAGGATATGGATTTACCGCATATTTATCACCGGGTGTGGTTTGCGGGGAATACGTGCTGTTATTCGCGTCATAAGCGGCATTCAAATAAACAAAACCATTTGGATTGGCAGCCCGCTGGCGAATCCTGTTTACATAGATTTCAGCCTGGTCAAGGCTTCCTATCTGCGCCTCGCATTCTGCATCCCAAAGTAAAACATCCGCAAAACGACAAAGGGTTATATTGTTCGCAGCCACTTCGGCAGCGCCCCAGAATACGGTTTCGGTAGAAGAATAGGTTCCCTGCTGACTTTTTGCATAAGAAGTCTTCTTAGGAACGAAAACCCCGTCATTTACCAGGTCGCGAACCCAGGTAGAATCAATAATTCCCCAATCGAAATAGGGTTCGCCCGGTCTGCCGGCGACCCAGTCCAGACGGGGATCCACTGTGCCGGTCCAGGGATTGCCGGCTCCGCTCACCAGGGGGGCATTGTTATAGCTTCCGTCCAGGAAAGGAAGCCCGTTTACATCCGTTTTATAGGCCTGCACCAGGTTCCAGGAAGGATTGTTGAACCCGCAACATCCGGGACCATGGTTGTAGGGAAAATTAAGCTCATCACCTGTATTGCCATTGCCACCATTGGTGGCAATAGCGGAACCGTCGTTTACCGAAGTCTGGCAGGCAAAAACACTTTCAGAACTGTTCTTCTGGGCAGGGTTAAAGCTGCTTTGATAAACAGGGTTCAGCGCATAATGGGTACCATTGGAAGTGGTTCCCAATTGAATAACTGAATCCAATAATCGTTTTGCAGAATCATATTTGTGCTGGTACATATAGGCTTTTGCCAGGAAAGCCATGGCAGCCCATTTATTTACCCTGCCGATATTGGGTTGGGTGACAGGCAGGTGATCTGAAGCATACCTTAAATCTGCGGTGATATCCGGCCATATGTCAATGTACTGGCCGTTTATGTAATTAGGAACATTCAGGTTGCCATTTACATAAGAAATGTTTTCATCCACATATGGAAAACTATTCCACATTTTTTTTCCTTCAAAATGATAGAAACCGCGCAGGAACCTGGCCTCAGCCGTATATTCAACCGTGTCGGCCGGCGAAATTCCCTGGGAGAGACGAAGCGTGCGGATTACATCGTTCGACCGTTGAATACCCGTGTAAAGAACCACCCACCTCTGATCCAGATAAGAGCTCGTGCTTGCCTGCGCCAATGACCAGGTTAATATCGGTATCGCATCGGGCTGGTCAGAAGGGCTGGAACCCTTGTATGAATCATCTGCGGCTTCGCTTCCATAAACATAATTAGAGGCTGCACTTCCATTTCCAAGGTTTTGACCGGGCACATTTTCTCCGGACAACAGCGTATACGCTCCGATTAACAGTCCCTGGACTCCGGAATTATTATTCACGTTTGAGGCGAGCAGGGACCCCTGCGGCTCCAGATTTAATTGTTTATTACACGCATATATAATGATCGAAAGCATCACCATAGACACAGGGAGGATCCAGTTTAATAATTTTTTCATATAAATCTTATTTTATAAATAAACTAATGAATTGTAATATTTACACCCACGTTATATGATTTCTGATTATTCGGGTATACCCCATTATCATAACCAAATACGGTATTGGAACCCGGATTTAATTCCGGATCCAATCCTGAATAATTGGTGACTGTAAACAGGTTCGTCGCCTGAACATAAACCCTGAACCTGTCAAAATGCAAACGCTTCAGCGCGCTGGAAACGATCGTGTAGCCGATCGTCAGGTTCCTGCACCTGAGAAAGGATCCGCTTTCCATGGTATAGGAATTAAATGCACCTGAATTACTGAAATTGGCGCTTTTTTCAAGCAGCGGGACATTGGTTCCCGGATTGGCAACCTGAGCCGTCGGGTCATTGATGTTCGTCGGCTGACCGTTTGAACCAATCAGCCTGGCTGAATTGACAGCCACATTGGTACTGATCTGGTTACCAAATCCCTGAGGAAAATCGGTTGACGACTTCACATTGTTTATAATATCGTTTCCGACCTGTGTATAAAAGAACGTGTATAAATCAAAGTTTTTATAATTCACCGAAATATTTAACCCCGCAGTGAATTTAGGATTTGGGTTACCGAAGAACGTTCTGTCATTACCATCAATCTTTCCGTCATGATTTACATCTGCGTATTTAAACCGGCCCGGAGCAGCGTCTTGTTGTGTTGGAGATTTTTGAACGTCAGTATAATTCTGGAACAAACCAATCACCTGGTAGCCAAAAAATGCACCCAGCGGCTGCCCGGGCTGTATCCTGGAAGTGACTGTTTGTGCACCTGTGGGCTGATTGATGTATAAAGTACCCGGGGGAAGGCTGACAACGGTATTCTTGTAAGAAGTGAACGTACCGGTTATGTCGAAACTTAAATCACTGCGAATCCTCCCGTGATAGGTAAGTGACAGGTCAATACCGGTATTTTGAACATTTCCTGAATTCAGAAAGGGATCCAGTGTCCCTCCATTGGTCCCCGGCGCTGCCGGGATAAATAATAGCCCGCTGATTAGTTTTTTATACCAGTCAAAACTAAAATCAATTTTATTTTTTATAATGGTTGCGTCAAAACCAACATCGGTTATAATATCCTGTTCCCAGGTCGTATTGGGGTTGCCATACTGGCTTACATAAAGACCCGCTGCAGGACTGTGGCTCGTACCATTGATATCATAATAAGACTGGTTGATCTGCTGCCCGTATAAAGTGTATGCGTTGGTCGGGTTGATATTGCTGATGGACCCCAGCTTACCCCAGCTCCCGCGTATCTTGAGCTGATCCATCCAGCTTATATTTCTCATAAAAGATTCCTGTGAAATCATCCAGCCTGCTGAAACGGATGGGAAATTTCCATATCGCTGGGAAGGATCAAACACGGAAGAACCATCTCTTCGAATGGTGGCACTCAGATAATATTTCTGGTCAAAATTATAATCCAGTCTGGCAAACAGGGAAAATATGGCCTGCTGATAGGGCGTTTGAATGCCATTATCCCCAACGATACCTGAATTATTGGTTTGGGTGGAAGCCTGTCCGAAATTCAGCGTCCAGAGATTCGGGGACACCGTTAAATTGCTTGAATCAGTAATATAGTAATTGCCCCGGGTTGCATTAACCCCTCTGCCGGTATTATAAATATATTCGGTACCGCCGATAATGTTAAAACTGTGTTTGTCAATTTTGTTATTATAATTTAATGTATTGGTCCAAATCATACTGGAATTCGAACCATATGTTTCTGTATACAGGTTGGCAGCTTTATTATTTTCAGCATTTTCATAAGGTGTGGTAACAAATCCATTGTAATAGTAATTGTCAAATGTTCCGCCGGCACTGGTACGGATTGTAAAGTGTTTCAGGAAATCTGCTTCGGCAAACACATTACCAACAACCTGATAATCCTGGTTGACATTATTTGCCTGGCGGTCCTGGATGGCCACCGGGTTGGATGCGTTTCCAAGTCCCTGTGAAATACCGCCGGCATAATTGCCCATGATATCATAAATGGGAACAATATTGGGAAGCTGATAAGCGGCGTTTATGGAATTGGTTGAATTCACTCCCGGCGCATTCAGATAGCCGGGATTGGTCTTGTATAAAACATAGGCATTTTCCCCGACATGGATATGGTCATCAGCCAGGCTGAAATTCGTATTGATCCTGACGGAATAACGTTGCAAACTGGTTTCAATCAGGGTGCCCTGCTGGTCCAGGTAATTAAATGACATAAAATAGGATGATTTGCCGGTACCGCCACTTACTGACAGATTATGATCCATGATCATTGCCGGCTTGAATATGTCATTGAACCAGTTATTACCGTTCTGGGCAGCCATGGTAATATGATTGGTATAGAGATTATAGTCGGCCGGGTCCGTATTGGGAGCACCCTGGGGTGCACCGGTTGGTGTTATATAATAAGGCACCACAGGTATTGGCCCGTTCCCGTACTGCGGATCACTTGGAGTAAGTCCGTCATTAAAATATTGCGCCCATTTGGCTTCTCCGGTCTGCGTTGGGGAGGCAAGGTCCCAGCTTTTACTTAATGGCTGCTGACTGCCTATAAAGCCGTCATACGAAATTTTTACAGGGCCCGTACCTCTTTTGGTAGTAATCACAATGATACCATTGGAACCACGTACACCATAAATGGCCGCTCCGCCTGCATCCTTTAAGACCTGGATAGATTGAATATCATTTGCATTGATATCATGCATGCTTCCAGGCACCCCGTCTATCAGTACCAGTGGCGCGGAATTTCCGGAAGAGGTGACACCCCGGATCTGAACCACCGAAGCACCACCCGGCGCACCGGTTGTGTTAACGGTCACACCCGAAGCCTGTCCCTGCAGCAAGGCTTCCGTACTTCCTGAGATGGTCTGTTTCATGTCAGACACATTCACAATGGAGACCGCCCCGGTAATATCTTTCTTTCTCTGGGAAGTATATCCTGTCACGACCACTTCGTTCAGGCCTCCGGTGGAAATTGCCAACTGGATTTCACCGAGGTCGTTCTTTCCTTCAACCGGTATCTGTGCATTCTCAAATCCGACCGAAGTGATCTCCAGCACATTGTTGTTCCTGGGAACTGAAATGTGAAAAGTTCCATAGGAATCCGTTTGAGTCGCGATTACAGTCCCTTTTACCAGCACGGTAGCATTGGCAACCGGCTGCTGATTGGTTTTGTTAATCACTTTTCCGGTAATTGTCCTTTGGGCAAATGCGGTGCATGAAAACAGGAGAAATCCCATCAACATGCAACTCATTTTATTGAGCCCGGTTTTTTTCTTTGGCATAAGCAATTATTGATTTAGTAATTATTAAAAAGAATTCTCCCTGATAAATCCTGTTTTGATAAACGCCTCGTCATTGTGATCATCCTGGTGACACACCAGCAAAAAAGCATCGGTATTTGAAATCAATTCTTCTGGCTCTTATACCGTTCAGTTTACATTTTTTACAAAGTCCCGGAGACCGGTTTAAAAATCGCATATAAGAAAGGCCCGTCCCGCTGAACAGGGACGGGGCCCGTTCTCCTTGCTTAACCATAAACCACGAACTGCTGAACCAGTTAAATCCCCGATTTTATGAATACCACCTGATCATACCTGTTACCGTTTTATAATCATTGATCCGAATTACTAACAAAGGCGATCCGCTTGCTGTCTGGTGACCAGGATGGGGCATTCAGCGTTCCCTGTCCGCCGTATAAATATGCCAGCACCCTGGGAGCGCCACCTGCTGCCGGCATCAACCGGAGCATGACCCGCTGATAAGAAGGATGCGTATTGGGTTCAATGTCAGTCGGGAAGGAAATAAACACAATCCATTTCCCATCTGGAGATATATGGGGAAACCAGTTATGATACTGATCGAATGTGATTTGTTCGGAACCTGATCCATCCGGTTTCATGCGCCAGATTTGCATGGTGCCCGTTGGATTCGCATTGTAATAAATATATTTCCCGTCAGGAGTAAATTCGGGGCCGTCCACATGTCCCCTGGTATTGAAGGTGAGCTGTATTTCCTTTCCGCCGTTTATACTGACCTTGTAGAGGTTATAGATATTCGTTCCGCGCTGTGCCACAAAACAGACTTCCTTATTGTCCGGATTCCAGCCATGCCAGTAGGAGGGCGTCTGCTCTGTTAACAGGCGTGGCTCACCGCCGGAAAGCGGAAGCACATATACGGAGGAACCGCCCCCG
>WSSedB1CaDRAFT_10000627_pt1 | contig 14800 bp, 10 predicted proteins | sample WetSurSB1Cattail_FD_9460 | JGI IMG/M metagenome (IMG submission 9460)
CGTGCGTTGTGCAGCTTTGCCGCGCGGGCTACGCTCGTCGTCGCAATGAATAAGCCACGGCTCGGTGACGACCTGGAGCACGGTCATGCGCGGATTGAGCGCAGCAAAGGGATCCTGAAAGACGGGTTGCATCTGGCGGCGCAAGCTGCGCAATTCAGCGGCGGAGGCACGTGCAACATCGACGCCGTCAACGCGCACGCTGCCCGAGGTGGGCTGGACGAGGCCGAGGATCATGCGCGCCACCGTGGTTTTGCCCGAGCCTGACTCGCCGACGAGGCCGAGTGTTTCGCCCTTTTCGATTGTGAGCGAAATATCCTGCACAACCGGATGCAGTTCAGTGCGAAGTCCCGAGCGGCGCGGATAGCTCTTCGATACCGCTTCCAGCTCCACCAAGGCCATGCCTTGATGGTACATGATATGCGGCGGTAGGCTCAGTGCGTCATGCGGTCCTGCGAAATTGCCAGAAGGGCAACCAGCATGGGCACACTTGTGCTGCTGGCTTCAACCTCAAGTTGCGTTTTCCCTGGCTCAAGCGCATACACACGGCTGGTGAGCGCTTCGCCTGCACCGATGAATGTCTCAAGCACCGAACCGTCAAGAAAAACGCGCATTGAAGACGGGGAGGCCGACGCGGGAACGGAGAACTTCAACTCGCCGCAGTTCACGGTGCCCTGTGCTGGATCGAAGCGCAGCTTCCACACAGGGGTTCCACGAGTACGCAAGCGCACTGTAGTAGGCTCGCTCGCGCTCAGGATCAACTCGCAACCCAGAGCCGGCAAATTCCATTGCCAGACGCCGTTCTTTTGCGTCGCTGGCATTATCCTCGCGCCGCGCAGGATATCTACTTCAACGGCTGGCGTCATAGTAAGGCGTCCTTGCGCATCAACACCCAGAACGCGCGGAAGCGACATGACACCCGACCAGCCTGCTGCTTCAAACTCGGCCTGCGGGCGCGTCTCCTGAATCCAACCCCACAGGATGCGACGGCCATCGGGTGTAAGGAAGCTCTTGGGGGCATAATAAGCACCGCGGTCGAGCACACCCTCGTGTTGTGCCGTGTAGCGATGCGTTTGCGCGTCGTAGTGGCCGGTGGTCCAGATAACCTTGCCTTCAGTGGAGTAGAGCAGGCAGTGGCGATCCCCGAGCGGAAAGAAATCTGGACATTCCCACATCTCGCCGCTATCGCACGGATTGGCGCTCTGCTTGCCGTTTGCCTTTCCCTCGGCGAGTTTGTGCAGATACTTCCACAGTCGCAGGTCCTGTGAGCGATAGAGCAGCACGCAGCCGCCTTTGCCGCGCTCACCTGAGCCCACGCCCAGATACCATGCATTGTCCTCAGGCCACGGGCACGGGTCGCGAAAGCCAGTGATACTGACGTCCGCGGGGGCATGGCAATCACCGGCTGCTCGAGCTTGTTCCAGCGCAGCAGATCGCCGTCTGCCGCAGTCGCCAGCATCTGAGTTTCTCGCAGCCTATTGGCGCCGTCGTGCTGTGTGACAAGCTCGGGCGGCGCATTCTGCACGCCGGTATAGATGAACGTGGGCACGCCATTGTGCACTACCGCCGAGCCGCTAAAGCAGCCTTCGCTGTCCGCGCCACCTGGGGTTGGCGCGAGTGCGATGGGCAGGTGGCGCCAGTGCACCATGTCGGTGCTCACGGCGTGGCCCCAGTGCATGTCACCCCAAACGGCTGCGTTCGGGTTGAGCTGATAGAAGAGGTGGTACTTCCCTTTCCACCAGATCGGCCCGTTGGGATCGTTCATCCAGTTGTGCGGCGGCAGTAGATGGTACTCCGGACGTAGTGGATCAAAGGCAAGGTGCGCAGCAGGATCGGCCACAGCCGCATGCGTAGCGCGGGCAGAAGCGAGCGCCGGGGTGGCGACACCGAGACCAGCGAGCTGCACGAAACGACGGCGGCTGACTTGCATCGCACGCCTCCCTATTGCGCTGCGGGTGTGAGCTTCAACGCATAAGCATACTGGCACTGCGCGTCGACGGGCAGCGAGGCCCGGAGCGCATCAGCGCCCTGCGTCCACGTAACCTTGTCAGTCGAGCCGAGCAGCTCGACTTTAGCGATGGGCACTGACGCGCCCTCGTGCGCCCAGCCCAGCGAACGAATTGTTACTTGGCCTGCCTTCTCGCCTTCCTTGGGCGGGCAGGCCATGCCGAGAACGTAGACCGTGGAGCCCTTCGCCGTGAAGCGAAAATCTTCGGGCGTGTAGGGCTTGGTGTCGGTGTCGTGAAAGGCGCCTGCGGTGACTTGCGTGGGACCTTCACCGAATGACTTCCACGGCGTAGTTGCGTAGATGGCTTCACCGTTGACATTAAGCCATGCTCCCATGGTGCGCAGAGTGGCCTGCACTTCATCGGGAATGGTGCCGTCGGAGCGCGGGCCGAAGTTGAGCAGCAGGTTGCCGTTCTTGCTCACGATGTCGATGAGCTGATCGATAAGGAAGGAGGGCGTCTTGAAGGTGTCGTGCTCGATGTAGCCCCAACTGGCGTCGGAGATCGACGTATCGGTCTGCCAGTGGTCGGCGATGATGTGGTCCTGCTGGCCGCGCTCGAAGTCGCGCACGCCGGCCTTCCAGTCGAGCGAGTAGTCCTTGAAGTCAACGACGCCGGTATAGCCGTGCGCGGCTGCGTAGTTGTAGTAGAACGCAGTAAACTGAGCCACAGCGCGACGGAAGTTGGGCTGGCCGATCCACCAGTCAAAGTAGACGACATCGGGCTTATACTTCTCGATGAGTTCGGTGTCGCGCGCGAGCCAGTCGCGCGTCCAGGCGTCGCTCACCCAGGTCCAGTCGTTGGAGAGATCATGGTTGTCGCCTTTGGCCTCGAACCAATGGTGCGCGGGTCCGTAGAGCGAGGCATACTTCGGGTCGTTCACATCAGACCGGATGGAGCGGCCACCGTCATAGAAGAAGTTGTGCTCCGCGCGATGCGAGCTGAGGCCGAAGTGCAACCCTTCGGCGCGGATGGCGGCGGCAAGTTCGCCGAGCGTGTCGCGCTTGGGGCCCATTTTGACCACGGTCCAGTCGCTGAGTCCGGAGTCATACATGGAGAAGCCGTCGTGATGCTCTGCGACGGGGACGACGTATTGTGCTCCGGACTCCTTGAAGACGCGGGCCCAAGCTGCGGCGTCAAAATGCTCGGCCCGAAATAACGGAATCAGATCCTTGTAGCCTTTCGATTCGTCGCCTTGGACAAAGTGCTCGCGGAAGTTCTTGTACGCGCCCTCGCCGGGCCGGTACATGTTACGCGGGTACCATTCGTTCTCCGCTGCGGGCACCGAGTAGACGCCCCAGTGGATGAATATCCCGAACTTGGCGTCCTTGTACCACTGCGGCTGCTGGTACTTTTCGAGCGTGGCCCAATCGGCGCGATAGGGGCCGTCGTTTTCCTGCTTCTGTTCCTCAGCCAGAAGGCGGCTGCGTTCGGCATCGTACTTTGCGACCGACTGCTGCCACTCGTGGTCGATTTCGGCGGCCGACTTGACGCCTTCAGTGGGCGCGAGCGGGTCAGCTTTGGGAGCGGCGGAAGTGGCGCTCTGCGCAAAAAGCAGCGGCGCAGTAACGAACGGCAATAGAGCAAGGCAGCGAACGAGATTCTTCATAGGCACGAATCGTAAATCGCCTTGCTTGCGGGTTGCAATCGTTTCCAACAGAAGAGCCGCCGCGAAGACTCTTCTCTTCGTGGCGGCTCTTGTTGTGGTTGGGTTAGGCGCTACTTTTGCGCTTCTGCCACCAGCTTTTCAGCCCGGCTGATGGCGTCAAGGCGGTTCTGCTTCTGCGCCTCCAGGTCAGCGACACGCCAGTCCCGGCTCATGTTCTTTATGTAATCGTCGATACGCTGCGCAAATCCGTTGCCAATCGCGTCGACGGCGGCTTGTACCTTCGGCAGCACTTCGTGGAAGTGGGCGATCTCTTCCGCGGCGTGCTCGGGGTGGTAGCCAAGCCGGTCACCGGTTTGCATGGCATCGATGAGCGCATCAGGCGGCTGCGCCACCGGACTGGTCTTGTGCATTGCGTCATAGGCTCCCCGTAGGCGCGTCATCGCTCCGGCAAAGCCGCCGAGCTCACTGCGTTTAGCGGTGAGCCCCGCGGCACGACTGACTTCAATCACGACGCGGTTCTCGACGCTCTCGCTGGCCACGGGAATGAGGGTGGTGAGCTTATTGCCGTCGAAGCTCCAGCCTTCGTTGTCGGTGGGGCCAGCCTGCATGATCGCGACACCGTTGACAGTGACCGAAGCCGGAGGCCAGTCGGCGGGCAAGCGCAGTTCGTAGGCTCGCGACTTAAGCATGCCGGGGTAGCTACCTTCGACGGGCCCGATCTCGACGCGCAGCGTGTCTCCTGTCTGCTCTGCCTTGAGAGGCGTTTTGGCGAAGACACCGTGCTGATACTCCTCGGCTACTCCGGAGTCCTCATAGACGGCATAGCTGGACGAAGCGCCGGGCGCGAGCGGCCATACGTTCACAATGAGCGGATCGACGGGCTTTTGACCGGTGTAGTCCATGGGCGGCTGCATGGGAACGATGGCGCCCGCCTTGAGGTATACCGGCGTCTGTTCGATGGAGAAACTGCGCTCGAAGGTGGCAGGGCCGGTGAGGTGCTTGCCGGTAGGCCACTCGATCCACTCACCCTTGGGTAGCCACACCTTTTCCGCGGCCAGCCCGCTGGTCTTGTCCGCAGGCGTGACTACGGGCGCGCCCAGCATCTGATCGCCAAAGAGATACTCGCTCTTGCTGGAATAGGCTTCGTCGGCTTCCGGCCAGTCGTAGTAGAGCGGGCGGAAGAAGGCGACGCCTGTATCGTAGGTGCGATGCGCCTCAGTATAGATGTAGGGTTGCAGCGCATAGCGTATCTGGAAGGTGGAACGCAGGACCGCGGAGTAAGGCTCTGGATACGCCCAGATGCGACGCTCAGAGTCGGGGTTCTTCGTCGTGTGCGTGCGCAGAATGGGGCTGAAAGCGCCGAACTGCACCCAGCGCGTATAGAGCTCGGGCTCGACAACGCCGGGCATGTGGCCGCCGATGTCATGGCTCCAGTAGGCGTAGCCTACGTTGGCCGCAGTAGCCGTGAACCATGGCTGGAAGGCGAGCGACTCCCAAACGGAGAAGGTGTCGCCGGAGAAGCCGATCTGGTAACGGTGGTTGCCTAGGCCACCCCAGCGATGGAACAGAAGCGGCCGTCGGCCTTCGCGCTGCTGATCAGTAAAGTGAACGTAGTTGAGCCACCACGTGGGGTTAACGCCCGGCAGTTTGGTCGTCATCTCCTGCTGCCAGTCGAGCCACCAGAAGTCGATGCCCTGCTTTTCGAGCGGATGGTGGAGCAGGTTCATGTAGTTGGTCGCGTACTGCTTGTCTGTGATGTCGAAGGGCACAAACTTGCGCGTTGCCGGGTCAATGCCCATGGCCTTCGCCATTGCCGGATAGGCTTCTTCCCACGGCTGGACCCCGGAGGCCGGATGCATATTCAGGCTGGTCTTCAGACCGTCGGCATGCAGGCGATCGAGGAACTGCACCGGATCAGGAAACAACAGCTTGTTCCATGAGTAGCCGGTCCAGCCGAGACTGTGATCGGACTGATCTTTCTCTCCCATAGCCTCAAGTTGCTCGCGATTGATGTGCCAGTCCATGTCGATGACGAAGACGTCGAGAGGCGTGGAGTTCTGGCGGAAGTCGCGGATGATCTCCTCTATCTCCAGGTCCGAATAGGCCCAGTAGCGTGACCACCAAGCGCCGAAGGCGAAGCGCGGCGGCAGAGGAATGCGGCCAGCCACTCGAACGTAGTCGCCGAGAGCTCGCTTGTAGTCGTGGCCATAGCCGAAGAAATACCAGTCCTGGCGCTTGCCAGCGGGCCGCTCAATGACCCACGGCCAGGGGTTCTTGTCGCCTTCCTTGAAGCTGAAGTTGGAGGAGTCGAAGAGCGGCCGATCCGAGTCGTCCACCACGGCCCAGCCGGCGCGCGAAATGAGGCCCGGCTCAATGGGTTCCTTGGTTTTGTCGCCGAACGCTCCGTCCAGCGTGCGTGTGGTGCCCTGCAGGTTTTCGTCGGCGGCGAGGCCGGGATGCCAGACCGCCGGCTTGCCGTCAACAGTGAGTTCTATCTTAAGGTTTTCGGGCGCGAACTGGCCGCTCTTATCCGGCGTGTAGGTCAGTTTGAGTGCGTCAGTCTGGAGCGTAAGCGTGTGGCCTGCAATGGCGTGCGTGAACTTCGGCACGGGTAGGCGGCGATTGAGAAAAACGAATGAGGCGTGGTCCTCAAACTTGCCGTCGGCGGCCCACTCCATGCGAATCAGCTCGGGCGTGAGCACGGTGAATCGTGCCTGGCCGAGGGTGACAACTGCTTTGGGATCTGCGACCGGATTGGTGGCTTCATCCCGCACGGTCTGGACTGCCGGATCGCCAGACGCAACCGCGTGCATTTGCGGTGCCCCCGTTTCCAACGTTCATCCCACGGCGATTGCAATTGCGGCAAAGTGGTGCAATGAGATACGCAAAGGTTCCCCCTGTTTTTTGGAACAAAGGAAGCCTACCACTGGCGGAGCGGCCGGTGCCGTGCGCAGTTGTGTCTACGCCGGCAAGGGCAACGCAGAAAGCAGAGGGGAGCCAATGCGAACGCTCCCCTCTCAGGTTAAGCAGCCCTGTCTCAGCCCCGGTCGAGGATGAGAAGGTCCGCGTCGAGCAGTTGTTCCGTAAGCCGGTCGAGCGCCTGCGGGAACTTGTATGCCACGGTGCGCGGGCTCATGCCCAGCAGGGCGGCCGCTTCAGCCTGCGTGTACTCCTGCAGGACGATCCGGCTGAGCAGCATGCGATCCAGTGCGCTCAGTCGCTTGAGGCACGTCTCCACATCGAGGACGAAGATGACCGCATCCTCGAAGGTGCGCACCGGTCGGCTGGACACCCATCCGCGCCCCACAGGATCGCTGAGGATGGAGGGTGTTCTGCCCACCTGCATTGAGGCGTAGAGATACCGCCGCAACATGCTTTCAGTGTGCCTGCGATAGAAGCCCAGGCTGACCAGCGGTGCTTGCTTTTCCGCCGCAGACTGGCTGGCGTCGCATCGTGCAGCATAGCGTTTTGGCTTTGCGTTCCACTGGTTGAGTGAACCCTCCGATCCCCATATCACAGGCAACTGCAGGGCCGCGCTCATTCGGCACCTCCGGCAAGCGCCGCCACCGCCCAGATGCGCAGAACCGGCTTGCGCGCCGGGCGGCCCCGACGTTTCCGCGTTTCCGGCGCTGGAAAGTTCTTGAGCTTCTCTTCACACTCCCTGCAGTAGACGTTCCCGTGAGTTTGCGCCCGATACCAGAGGCAACCACAGCTTTCGCAAATTTTCAGCTGTACGCGCAATTCCATGACGGATTCTCCGTAAGACCACTCCTCCCCACCGTTCCCTGTTTGGTGTCATGGGTCGGTAAGGTCGGGAGAGACACTCGAGGCTGCTCAGGATTCTGTTGTCCTGATGGGGGATTGCCATCTTTCGTGTCTCGTTATATGTCATGTACACGCAGCGTTTACGGAGTGGAACGAGAGTCAAACGATCATCCATTTTTCCCTCGCACTCCCTTCCGCTCATGCTGCTGCGCGCAGATCTTGGAATTCTCGCAATTGCTTGCTGAGAGCGCCTGTGTGGGCGCTTGGAAGGAACGGGGAGAAACCCTGATGGAACTACTGCAGTCCAGGAGCAGTCCACGAAGAACCGGATTATTCCGCCTTTGCTTGCTGGGGCAAGGCACCGGTGCAAGCTCTTCATCCATTCCGGCAAACCGTAACGAGATTAAGTAAAGCTAATCTAGAGTTACGTCTATCCTGCGTCAATGGAATCAGATGAGTTTCCTCTCTTGTGGGTCTCCCTCGCAGACCGGCTGTGAAGAAATCAGGCATTTGCCCCCAGCTCACTTTTCAATGAGAAATGGGCACACGACTCCTCCTATTGCTGGTGGTGGAATTTCCACAGATGAATTTTTCCCAGATGCACGAACGTCTCCGCCTGGGTTGCTTCGCAGGATACAAAGGGGTACGCTCAGCGTCTCGCTGCTGGCGCGGCAAACAGGCTTCGGCCAGTCGCATCTGTCGAATTTTCTGCATCGCCGGCGGCTGATATCGCTCGAAGGCCTCGACCTCATTCTGGCGGCGCAGCATCTCTCTGCCGCCGACCTTCTGCCGGCTTCACCCCAGCTGGATATCATCCCCCTCGAAGAGGACTCACATAGCGTCCCGGTCGTCTCTCACTCGGCGGCATTGTTTGATTCGCGCATCCGCCGCGCCACTGCGCAGCAACTGCTTCACCTGCCCAACCGGGCGCTGCGGTCCCTGCGCCCCCGCAGCGCCACGCCGCGACGCGCCTGGCAACGCTTCGTGGCCATCCGCGCCAGCGCCGAGGATGCTCGGGCGATGGACCCACTGGTGCTGCCAGATGCTGTGGCCGTGCTGGACCGCCACTACACATCGCTGATCGCGTATCGAACCGACCGGCCGAACCTGTATGCGGTCCGCAAGGGCGCCCACTTGACGCTGCGCTATGCGGAGTTTCTGGCCAACCGGCTGGTACTACGACCTCATAGCCAGTCGTTCCCTGTGGACCTGCTGGAGATCGAGTCAGACGGTTCGCCGAACGACCTGATTGCCGGGCGCGTAGTGCTGCTGTTGAACGAGGCCTGACGGGCCACAGGTGTAAACTTCTCCTTCGCGCGCCGGTGCGTTTCAGCCGTGTGCGGCGGGACTTCTATGCGCATAACTCGGCTTTTGTCTTCGCTCGCTCTCATCGTTACCACGTCCCTTTCCCTGGCACAACCCGCTACCGCAAAGCGCCCCATAACCTTTGAGGACATGATGCAGATGAAGCGGCTGGGCGAGACCGCCGTTTCTCCCGACGGCCAGTGGCTGGCTTACAGCGTGACCACCGTTGATCTCGACCAGAACACGAAAAGAGCGGAGCTCTGGCTGCAGAAGATTTCCGGAGGCGAGCCGCAGAAGATCGCGGTGGCACAGCCGGGCGACAGCGGGCCGCAGTTCTCTGCTGACGGGCACTCTGTGCTCTTCCTTTCTGGTCGAGAGAATGGTCAACAAATCTGGATCGCGGACTTTGACCCGGCGACGGGCTCGACCCGCAACGCGAAGAAGCTGACCACGATTGCCACCGAGGCGGACAACGCGCGGTGGTCGCCCGATGGCAAGTTCATCGTGTTTACGTCGGGGGTGTATCCGGATTGCCCGGCAATCACGGCAACCGACGCGGCATCCGGAAACAAGTGCAATGCCGACCGCGACAAGGCAGCGGCCGAGAGCAAGGTGAAGGCGCAGGTCTTCACGCACTTGCTCTACCGTCACTGGAACCACTACACGGGCGACAAGCGGTCGCACCTGTTTCAGGCTTCTGTGGCAGACGGTGTGGTGCGCGACCTGACTCCGAATGACCCACACGATGTGCCTCCCTTCTCGCTGGGTGGCGACGGCGGATTTGCGATCGCCCCGGACTCGAAGGAGCTTGCGTTCACGGAGAATCTGGACCCCGAGCCGGCGATCTCGACCAACGCGGATATCTTTACGCTGGACCTGACCAACTCGGCGGCCAAGCCGGTGAAGGTTTCGACGGCAGCGGGCGGGGATCTCAATCCCGCGTATTCGCCGGATGGGAAGTATCTGGCTTGGCGATCACAAGCGCGCGCAGGGTATGAGGCCGACAAGTTCCGACTCTTCGTCTACGACCGCACCGCGAAGACGATTAAGAATCTGCTTCCGAAATTCGACAATTGGGTGGATGAGTTTGCTTGGGCGCCGAACGCGCAGACCATTCTCTTCACATCCGGGATCCAGGGAGAAGCTCCCATCTTCTCAGTCAGCGTGGATGCAACCGGGCAATCGCAATGGACGACGATTGGTGAACCGAGCGGCGAGTTCAGTGGAATTAAGTTCGTAGGTGATGGACTGCATGTGATCGCAACTCGCATGCGCGTTGACGAGCCGAGCGAAGTCGTGCGCATTCTGCCATCTCCCGCGATCATCGAAGGCAGGAATGCAAAGGGCGAATTCGGCCCTGTCAGTTTCGCTGTTGAGGTCTCACCGATCACCAATCTCAACGACGCCCTCCTCGCCCAACTCGATCTGCCCAAGATGGAGTCCTTCTGGTTCACCTCCAAAGACGGCGTGAAGGTGCAGGGCTTTCTGATTCCGCCGCCGGGGTTCGATCCTGCAAAAAGGTACCCCGTGAAGTTCCTCATCCACGGCGGGCCGCAGGGTGCGTGGGGCGACTCGTGGAGCTATCGCTGGAATGCGGAGCTGTTTGCCGCCAATGGTTATGTCGTCGTCATGATCAATCCGCGCGGCTCGACCGGTTACGGGCAGGCGTTTGTGGACGGCGTGAATGGCGACTGGGGCGGCAAGCCCTACCGGGACCTGATGACCGGCCTCGACTACGCCGAGCAGCACTACGCGTTCATCGACAAGACGCGGGAGTGTGCGCTGGGCGCGAGCTACGGCGGCTACATGGCCAACTGGGTGCTGGGGCACACGGACCGCTTCAAGTGCATTGTGAGCCACGACGGCATGTTCGACGCCGAGTCGGCCTTTGGGACGACGGAAGAGGACTGGTTCAACACGTGGGAGTTCAAGGGCGCGCCGTGGGACTACTACGGCAAGCCCGACAGCGAGAACCCGTTCCGCAAGTGGTCGCCATCGCTCTCCGCGAAGAACTTCAAGACGCCGACACTTGTGGTCCACGGGCAGCTCGACTACCGGCTGGATGTGAGCGAGGGGCTGCAACTCTTCGACACGCTGCAACTGCTGAACGTGCCGAGCAAGATGCTCTACTTCCCCGACGAGGGCCACTGGGTGCTTAAGCCGCAGAACTCGCGCCTCTGGTACAAGACGGTGAACGACTGGGTGGACCAGTGGACAGCGGTGAAGTGAGGCCGGATTAGGCGGCTTGCAGCTCGAGGACGATACCGGCACCGCGCGGCTTGAGGTTTACGGCGGAGATGCGGCCGTTGTTCTCGCGCAGGATGGTGGCGCAGAGACTGAGGCCGAGCCCGGCGGTCTCGCCCGCGGCCTGCGCCGGCACAAATGGATCGAAGGCGCGCGCCGGGTGCAGGAAACCGGGGCCCGTGTGTGCGATGAGGATTTTGACGCTGTCGCTCTCGGCAGAAGCGTCGATGCGAACGGATTTTTCGCCGGGCGCCTCGAGACCTTCAACCGCCTCAATGGCAAACTGCAAGCAGTAGAGCACCGCTTGTCGCACCTGCTGCGCGTTGCCCAAGGCGCGTGGCAGGGCCGGCTCCACGTGCAGGCGGAAGTCGATGGAACGGTGCACAAACTCGGAGCGGTGCAATTGCTCCATGTCGTTTAGCAGTTCGGTAACCGAGATTGCAGAATAGTGGTCGCTCTGGGTCTTGGACATACGGGAGAGGCTATCGAGGATGGACCGCATGTTGCGCGCCTCAGAGAGAATGGACTCGATGCCCTTCCGCTCCTGCGCGTTCATGGCCGGGGTGACCTGGAGCAGCGACGCGTAGCCAAGGATGACGGTGAGCGGATTGTTGAGCTGGCGGGTAACATTGCTGGCGAGCTGCCCCAGACCGGCGAACTTTTCCGCATCGATCAGCTTTTCGAGCATCATGGACTGGCTGCGCGCTGACTGGATGCGCGCAGCCAGCACCTCAACCGGAAGAAGATCATCGGCACGTAGCGGCTCCTCGGGATTGCGCAGTCCGCCCAGGAGCAAAGCGCCTTCGGTCATTGTGCGTCCGTGCAGAGGCGCGGCAATGAAGGCGGTCATGTGCAGGCGCTCCAGGTCATCGCCCGGCAGCAGCCAGGGTTCCAAGTCCAATTTGAAGGATTGACTGTGCTCTGCCGCGGGTGGATACGCCCCGGCGGTAAGGAAGCCCGTCGCGGAGATGCGGCTGACAAGGGACTCCAGTGCGTTCAGAGCGGCATCGTCAATGCCGGTCGCACCGGCCAGGCGATATTGCCCTGATCCCTGCATCAGGATCAGCGCCGCCTGCGAGAACCGACTGCTGGAGGTGACTGTCTGACACACCAGGCTGGCCTGACGGTCAAAGTCCTCCACGCGCCGACGGGCGAGAACCACATTGGTGTACTCCTCGAGTTCCTTGCGCGCGTGGCGCTCCCGCTCCTCGGCGCGCTGCCGGGTAAGAGACTCATCCTCAAGCGCCAGGACAATCATGCCTACGGCGGCAACAGCTTTGCCCATAGAGGTGATGGCAGCAATGGTCGCATTCAGCCCTGGATGGGCCACAACAAACGGCGCAATGGTGAGAATCCGCAGCGACCATGAAAAGAAACCCAAGCCACTGAGCAGGGTACCGGGCGTGAGCCGGCGGAAGACAAAGAACACGAGCAAAGCGGTTGAGAAGCGCAGGGCGTTCTCAACGAACACCAGTGCCCAAGCGTCACGCACAGCGAGGCAGATCCAAAGGGCAGCGCCACCCATACCGATGCACAGCACCAGACCCAGCCAGGTAGGCATGGTGCCGCGCGCAAAGGCCCAGAAGCAGCCCACCAGCAGTGCGAGCGCGCCAAGCGCCGGGAACAGAAGCAGCATCAGGCTAGCTGGCAGCATCCCATGGTAGATGCCGTCGAGCAGCAGTGCATACGCAACCAGCGGGATGGCGAAGGGAACAGCATAGGGTATCCGGCTTTTGCCAACAGGAAACGACAGCGGCGACAACGACGCAAGAAACAACAGAGCGCCCACAAGGGCGATGGATTGCCCTACACCTGCGATCCAGGGATATGTCGCGGCGTTCGAGGTGTCCCACAGGCCCAGCTGGCCAGACTGCAACATACGCAGGCAGGCACAAAGGAATCCCAGCAGCCAAAGCAGCGTGCGGGTTTCGCGCGAGCGAAGATAGAGCTGCGCGAAGACGGGCAGCAGCAGAGCCGTCAACACAAACGCCGCAAGCTGATAGCTGTCGGCCATGGCAGCCGGAACTCCTCCTTGAATTCGCTCTTGCCGTAATCCTTTGGCAGAATCTCGGGACAGCGAACTCCGGACCTTCTAAATTAATACAAAAAGAGACTTTATACCCATCCTGCCGCACTCGTGCGCCGGTCCGAGAGACACACGATGCCTATTACGGACCCTGCCACATTCTGCCCCGGCTCCCGCTAGCATGTATATGCGTCTAACGTGGTAGTTACTATATCTGGCAACTGCGCTCTGCTTGGACAGCAAAATCAGGCTCTGCGCCAGCCAGTTGAACCAAGAAGGAGCCTGCTTGTGCGCGTCCTACCTTGCCTGATCCTCCTGACGGCAGCGGTTCTACCTCTGGCCGCCGCTCAGGACAAAGACAGCTTTACCCCCATGGCGCTCGACGCCGGCTTCGGGCACATGGACGTCTCCGCACCTACCGTTCCGGCCGACGAGATCATCCGCAAGTTTGCCGCCAAGGAGAGCGAGTTCCAGGATGCGCTGAACCACTACACGTATCGCCGCGTGGCACGGGTCCAGACGATCGACGACGACAACAAGGTAGACGGCGAATACTACGAAGTGGACGACGTGATCTTCGGTCCGTCCGGCAAACGTACGGAGAAGGTAGTCTACGCGCCGCTGAACACGCTGCAGCGCGTGATGATGTCACCCTCGGACCTGCAGGATATTCAGCACGGCTATCCCTTTGTGCTGACAACGGAGCAGCTTCCGGAGTACGACATCAAGTACGTGGGCCGACAGAAGGTGGACGAGGTTGACTGCTACGTCTTCGACGTGAGCCCGAAAAAGATCGATAAGGGGAAGCGTTACCTGTTGGGTCGTATCTGGGTGGACGCGACCGACCTGCAAATTGTAGTGACGAACGGCCGTATGGTGCCGGACGACACGCGCAAGGGTAGCGAGGACCTGCATCCGCCATTCATGACTTGGCGGGCGCAAATCGACGGCCACTACTGGTTCCCGGTTTACACCAAGGGCGAGGGCGTTTTGCACTTTGCCGGTGGCCATGGCTACCTGTCACAGGATGTGCACATACGCGACGTAATCAAGTACACGGACTACAAGCAGTTCGGCTCAACTATCAAGATCACGTACGAGGGGCAGGATATTACGCAGCCGTCCACGCAGCCGGCGCAGACAAAGAAGCCGCAGAAGTAGCGGACAGAAGAAAACCGCGCCGAGGGTGGCGCGGTTTTCCATTTCATCGTTCCCAGCAACCTAATAGAAAAGGTACTTGCGCCAGCGGTCGTCGCCGCGGCCCAGCATGCGCATGATCTGACGGCTTGTGTGGAGTGAGAACGGCCGCGGCTCGCGCTGCAGCATCATGTCGTTGATTTCGCTGAGCAGACGGTTGCCCTTACGTCGGTTGCAGGCGTGGCAGCAGGCCACCAGGTTCTCCCACGTGGAGGAGCCGCCGCGCGAGCGGGGCTGCACGTGATCCAGCGTAAGTTCGCTCGAGGGCAGCACCACGCCGCAGTATTGGCAGGTGTTGCGGTCGCGCAGAAGTATGTTCTTGCGCGAGAGGGCACGCGTCTGGTGGGGGATGCGCCGGTACTCGAGCAGGCGGATGACCGAGGGCATGGCGATGCGGTTGCGCTGCGCGTGCAGGGTGAGGCCGTGCTCCTCCTCAGTGCGCGCGATTCCCTTGAGCACCAGCACCAGCGCTCGGCGCGCGCCGCAGATGTTGATGGGCTCATAGGAGGCGTTCAACACCAGCACGGGCATCTGCAGTATCTGCCCGCCGTTCGTGGTTGTGTGCCCTGGCGTGTGGTCGACTGCGAGGGCCACCGCCCGTGCGGCTGATTTCTGCTTGCGTGCATGAATCATGGCTTTTCCCAATGACAT
>WSSedB1CaDRAFT_10000628_pt1 | contig 14775 bp, 14 predicted proteins | sample WetSurSB1Cattail_FD_9460 | JGI IMG/M metagenome (IMG submission 9460)
TTACAAAATTCCCTGTAGACTTTGCCTATACACTTGATTGCTGCGAATTAGGTGAAGTCGTATATGAAACGTTTAATGCCGGCAATGCCACAATCAACATCACTGGCGTAAGTGCCCATCCGATGTCAGCAAAAGGCGTACTTGTTAATCCAACCCTTATCGCCGTCGACTTTATCAATCTTTTTGATCGTTTACAGACACCAGAAAACACAGATGGAACTGACGGCTATATCTGGGTGAAAAGCATAACTTCAAATCAAATCAAGTCAACGATAACGCTTAACATTCGTGACCACAACAAAGGTCTTTACGAAGCCCGCAAAAAATATATTGACGAGGCTGTATCTTTTATCCGCCAGCGCTATCCACGAGCCGCAATTGACTACACAATTTCTGATACATATGGCAACATTGCAGATGCTCTCACCACAGACAATCGTCAATGTATTGACTATATCTACGCTGCCATGAAAAACCTCAATATCATACCAAAAACCATCGCCATGCGTGGTGGTACCGATGGATCTTTTATCTCAACAAAAGGCATACCAACACCAAACTTTTTCACTGGCGCCCATAACTTTCACTCAGTCAATGAGTTTCTGCCACTAGATTCTTTTCAGAAGTCTTGTCAAATGGTACTCGAAATCATTAAACTTGTCTGCAAAAAAAATAATTCTGTTAAATAAACCATAGCACGAATGAAGTACAGCATTTTTCTTGTACCTCATTCGTGCTATTTTTATTGTAGAGCAACTTCCAGTTCTAATAGAATTGTTTCTATAATTTCCCCCGAAAAAATTCTTTACATTCTTTTTGTTTTTTCCACAAACAGTACATTCACTCTATATTTTACGTTCTATCCGTAAATCCGGCAAAACAAATATGTTATAATATAGGCAATAAGACAAAACTATAGAAGAAGAAGGGGTCTCCATGAAAATCGATTTGTTCAAATCCGGATTGTATACAGACCGTTCTACCCGAGCGCATTTAATGAAGCGCAGCAATCTCATTTCTTTTCTGCGCTTCTTTCTCTTTCTCTTTGCTATCGCCGCAGCAGCTGCAGGATACGACTTTAATCAACCTGCACTTTATGCTTTTGCCGCTGCACTTGCTGCGGCTTTTTTTCGCCTTGTACGTGCACATGAATCCCTGCGAGCTGCAATCCTGCTTCTTGCAAGTCACACCGCTGTGCTCCAGCGCTATATGGACCGTTTCAGCGGTGGTTGGCACGAATTTCCGGAAACAGGTTCGGAGTATCTCTCCGAAGAGCATCCACAATATGCTGATCTTGATATCTTCGGTAAAAACTCCATTTATCAGTACATTTGCATTGCACAAACCAAAAGCGGCCGTGACCGCCTTGCTGCCGTCATGTCACCAGAACCTGCCGCATACAGTGATACGGTTTGTCGGCAACGAGCTGTACAGGAGTTCATTAATCGGCCTACGCTTGCCATCGAACTACAAGCCATGCTTCAGTTGCTGCCGAACCATCACGACACAATCCCTATGATCCAATCCTGTGAAAATGCCGAGGAACATACAAACCGTTTTCTTTATTTTACGATTTGGCTGCTGCCAGTGATCACACTTCTGAGCTTTGTGCTTGCCGCTGCCGATATGATTTCCTGGATCAGCAGCAGTATCCTTTTGTTTTTGCAATTTTTTATCGCCAGTCTTTGCTTTGGACGCAATTCGGCCTGCCTTGCCCCACTTTCCAACATTTATCGCGAACTGAAACTTTATCGTGAACTTTTTGACCGGCTCGAAAAGATCACCTTTCAGTCATCCTACCTCAATAAGTTGCAGAAACAACTTCAGGACACGCAGGCTTCGCATTTCTTACGCCGTCTTTATCGTCTAAGCGAATGTTCCAACATGCGTTATAATCTTTTTTTCTTTTTCTTTGCGAATACGATTTTGCTCTGGGATTTTCACTGCGTGCTTCATTTTTCCATATGGCGAACCCGTGTTGGCAAACATCTCCGTCTCTGGTTCGATATCTTTTCTGAAATTGAGACGCTCCTGAGCCTTGCTGTAATTGGTCAGACACGCGAAATCTGCACGTTTCCCAAGATCTCCGCCGACACTTCCCCCCATATCGAAGCCAAAGCCCTCACAAATCTTTTGCTTACCGAAGACGCCGCTGTTGCCAATGATCTCACTGCAATTGGTGAAGTTCATATTATCACGGGATCAAATATGTCCGGCAAGACAACCTTTCTGCGTACACTTGCCAGTTCCGCAATCCTCGCCTATGCTGGTGCACCGGTCTGTGCGGACTCGCTTACACTTACACGAATGCATGTTTTTACATCAATGCGCGTGAATGATGATATCACCAAAGGCCTCTCGACTTTCTATGCTGAGTTGCTTCGCATCAAAAGCATGGTCGAATTCAGCAGAAAAAAAGAGCCTATGCTTATCTGTATCGATGAAATCTTTAAAGGAACTAACTCTGCTGACCGCATCATTGGTGCACGTGAAGCTATTAAAAAGCTCGCAAATCCATGGAGCATCACGGCTGTATCGACTCATGACTTTGAACTTTGCGAGCTTGCTCCCGCAATTGAAGGTATCCCCGTTAAGAACTATCATTTTGAAGAATATTACACAAAAGACAAGATTAACTTCGACTATAAGATCAAAGCAGGCCGCTGTCAGACAACAAATGCCAAGTACCTGCTCAAGCTCGCTGGTATACTTTGAAATAAATCATAGATATGATTCAGTAATTTTCTTCATTTTACAAAAATTTAATAGAAAACATATATCAATCTGTTTGATTTCTGTTATAATAGTATTGATACAGATTATTATTAAGGAGATTGACACGCATGAAATATGAAATAAGTATTACTGCCATAGGGAATCTCGCTCGAACCTTTCTCGAAAACAACAGCAGCGTAATCCTTCTCAACGAAGGTCTGCGGCCAAATCTCGCTGATATGGTTGTTGCACATACAGAGGCTTCCTTGAAAAAAGATATTGTTGTAGGTGATACTTTTATTTGGGGGCCAGCCTCCTTTGAAGTCGTTGCCGTAGGAGGTAATGCAAATCAGAATCTTCGCGATGAAGGTCATTGCACCCTTGTTTTTAATGCCGAGGGTACAATGCCCGGACAGATCATTGTCAAAGGTGACGTATTACCACGTCTTTCCGTTGGTGACAAACTTAAATTCAAATAAAAAAACCAGGAAACGGGTTATGCAAAATCAAAAATGATTCTGCGTAACCCGTTTTTATTATACATCACTTTTTTCATATAGTAGGCAGCTGCCAATCGATTGGCACTTGTCCCGTTTTTTCCAAAAATGCATTGACTCGTGAAAATGGCTGACTACCAAAAAATCCGCGATATGCTGACAGCGGACTTGGATGCGGTGACTCAACGATAAAATGATGCGGATTCGTAATCATCCCCTTCTTGCGACGTGCCGGACTGCCCCAAAGGATGAAGGCCAATGGCTTTTCCCGCTCGTTCAAAAGTGATATAACTTTATCCGTAAAGGTTTCCCAGCCAAGCCCTTGATGTGAATTCGCCGCATGCTCACGTACGGTAAGAACCGTATTCAGAAGCAATACACCCTGCTCTGCCCACGGCTTCAAACAGCCGTTGTTCGGCATCGTACAGCCTAGATCCGTCTCCAGCTCCTTAAAGATATTAATAAGAGATGGCGGCGGCTCAATTCCCGGCTGCACAGAAAAGCTCAGCCCATGTGCCTGTCCCTGATTATGATACGGGTCCTGCCCGAGAATGACGACCTTTGCCTCATGATAGCTTGTATAGTGTAATGCATTGAAAATATCATACATGCTCGGATAAATACGTTTTGTGCGATATTCCTGTATAAGAAATTCCCGCAGCTTTATATAGTAAGGCTCTTTGAGCTCTGCGCTCAGGTACTCAACCCAATCATTTTTGAAAACTTCCATTTTGCCACGCCACCTTTGTTTTATTGCTATGATCTATTATAGCAAACTTATGCATACTGTACAAAACAGAATAAGCCCCGCCTTTTCTTTCTGCTTTATTTGTAGTAAAGTAATTTTATCAACATAATCTACCGGAGGGATCAATCATCATGTACACAACCCTGCTTTTCGATGTCGACAATACNCTGCTCGATTTCGATGCAAATGAAAGGGCCTCGTTTAAGCAGCTCCTTCAAGATAAAAACGAACTCTGCTCCGACGAGCGCTATACTGCCTACAAAAATCTAAATCGCAGCATGTGGCAGACCGTCGAGCGTGGTCAGGCTATTGCTGCAGAGATATTACCCACACGCTTTTCCCGATTCATGGCACTGTATGGTAAAGAAATTGACGGAGCCGAATGGGAAGCTTCTTATCGTGCTTACTTGAATGAAGGTATTCAGGAGATTCCCGACGTCCATGAGGTTCTCTCTGTTTTAAGGAAAAATCATCGCCTCTATGTCATCACAAACGGGGTTCCCCTTACGCAATATTCGCGTCTTTCCCGCTCCGGTATTGGCCTTTACTTTGAGGCTTCTTTCATCTCGGGCGAGATTGGTGCCGCCAAGCCGAAGAAGCTTTTCTTCGATTATGTAAAGTCTCATATTGATGGCTTTGATCGAAAAAAGACGCTTATCATCGGGGATTCCCTTAGCTCTGATATCAAAGGCGGACTTAATGCCGGTATCGACACGTGTTGGTTCTGCCCCGGCAAAACACCAAATAAAACACAGATTTTCCCGAAGTATACGATTCATGCTCTCAAGGATCTTTTTACTCTGCTAAAAGTCAATGTTTGTTAGTCTATTTTGTTTTTCCGCATAAATAATTTTTATTTTAAATAAATGGCTAAAACAATACTTTTTTCATCTTCTATATAGAAACGGATAGTCCTTTGGGGAAACCCCTCAAATGACTATCCGTTTTACTTTTTTTATTTTACTGCATCATAGCCAACCTGAAGTGCCTGCATATTTTTTTCAATCGTCGAAGGTGGTACACGATTGGCTACAGATGCTTTGATCGTTTCAAAGTCAACAAGCTTTGTAATCTTAACAAGAGCACCCAGTGCCACAATGTTTGCGAAAAGCGGCTTACCAATCTTTTCTACAGCAAGTCTTGTGATGGGAATCCTGATCGTATGAGGGAAGTCCGGCGCATTTGGAACGAGGTCTTCATCAATAACAAGTGTCCCGTCCGCATCAAGGTCGCTATAGTACTTATCCGCGGCCTTCTGTGTCATCGCGAGGACAAGTTGTGGATGAAGCACTTTCGGATGGTAGATTGGCTTATCAGAGATAATGACTTCTGCCTTGGAAGCGCCGCCACGCGCTTCCGGTCCATAGGACTGCGACTGTACTGCTTCTTTACCTTCTTCTACAGCAGCTTCGGCAAGGATAATAGCAGCGGTTATAACACCTTGTCCTCCCGAGCCGGATAGTCTGAGCTGTTTCATCATTTAGTAGCACCCCCTGCAATTTCGATGACTTTCTGGTACGCTGTTGCATAGTCGACACTGGCATTTTCATAGAAAAGACCAATCGGGAACTTGCCGTCGCGTTTTTCGTCGTCGAGTTTGTCCCAGGCGGCTTTCATGACCGCTGTGTCACGCATCCATTTCATCATGTCGGCCGATGAACCCATTTTATTCTTGCGGCCAAACGCCGTCGGGCACTGAACGACAGCTTCGATGAAGGAAAAACCCTTATTATCAAAACCTTTTTCAATCATGTCGGTAAGATGCTGAACATGAAAGGCTGTACTGCGGGCAACATAGGTTGCTCCGGCAGCTTCAGCAAGATGGCAGGCGTCAAAAGGACGATCAACCGTACCATAAGGTGCAGTCGTTGCTTTTTTATGAAGCGGCGTCATCGGGGAGGCCTGGCCGCCGGTCATGCCGTAAATGTTGTTATTAAAGAGTACAACCGTGAGATCAATATTGCGGCGTGCTCCATGGATAAAGTGATTGCCGCCAATGGCAGTACAGTCACCATCCCCTGTAATAACAATGACGTTAAGCGATGGGTTTGCCATTTTAATGCCGGTAGCAAACGGTATAGCACGGCCATGGGCCGTATGAAGGGTATCAAAGTCCATATAACCTGATGCACGGGAGGAACAGCCAATACCGGATACGATGATCGTATTGTCCTGCGTGAAGCCTTCTTTTTTCTCGATTGCCTGAACGATGGCTTTCATTGCGATACCATTGCCGCAGCCTGGGCACCATAGATGCGGCAGGCGATTTTGACGAAAATATTTTTCATAGGAACGTTCCATTAGGCTTTACCTCCCCTGCAGAGATCATCAATTCCGCTGCAGATTTCCTGCGGTGTGAAGATTTCCATATTGTATTTTGCTAAAAGTCGCACTGGGCATTGTGCCATGGCAGCACGTTCGACTTCGCCGACGAGCTGGCCGTAGTTGAGCTCCGGCACAAGGATTCCTTTGACTTTTCCTGCAAGTTTGTGGATGACTTTATCGGCAAACGGCCAGATCGTCATAAGACGTACAAGACCGACTTTTTGTCCTTTCGCACGAGCGGCTTCGACGGCTTCATAGGCAGTACGTGCAGTTCCGCCAAAAGTGACGACAGCATAGTCGGCGTCTTCCATAAAGAATTCATCATAGTGCGTGATTTCGTCACGGGCAATTTCAATTTTTTCGTGCATACGGCGGATGGACTCCTCCGTTACCTTTGGACTGCCAACAGGAAATCCTGTTTCATCATGAATCAGGCCAGTTACATGAATGTGATAGCCTGTACCGAAGTCAGCAATATTAGGTACAAGGTCTTTGTCCGGGCGATATGGTTCATAGCCTTCGGCACGAGAGCATTTCGGCTGGCGGCGCGGGTAAACCTTTATATCTTTTGTTTCCGGCAGTACAACCTTTTCACGCAGATGACCGACGATTTCATCCATGAGCAGAATAACCGGAGTGCGGAAACGTTCGGAATAGTTAACGGCCATAATCGCCGCATCATAAGCTTCACGGACAGTCCAGGGTGAAAGTGCAATCATCGGATGATCGCCGTGCGTACCCCAGCGGGCCTGCATAACATCACCCTGTGATGGCGCGGTCGGCTGACCGGTTGAGGGACCCACACGCTGTACATTAACAATAACAATCGGAATCTCAGCACAGGCAGCATAACCAATAAGTTCCTGTTTTAAGGAGAAACCCGGACCGCTTGTTGCTGTAATGGACTTCTTGCCAGCGAGAGATGCACCGAGAACAACCCCCATACTGGCGATTTCATCTTCCATCTGAACAAACGTACCGCCAACAGACGGCAGGAGCTTCGCCATCGTTTCGGCGATTTCGGTTGAGGGTGTAATTGGATAACCGCCGAAAAAGCGTACACCGGCGGCAAGAGCACCTTCCGCGCAGGCTTCATTACCCTGCATAAGTCTGGCTTTTGTCATATGGACACCTTCTTATCTACAAAAATTGCATAGTCCGGACAGCGCAGTTCACATTGCCCACAGGCAATACAGGCTTCGCCATTTTTAACATGGACTTTTCCCAGCTCATCCAGAGCGAGAACTTCTTTCGGGCAAAATGCAACGCAAATCCCACAGCCTTTGCATCGTGCTTCTTTGATCGTGATTTCGGATTTCATTCTTGTCCCTCCAGCTTACTTGGTCGTCATAAAGACGTTTATTTAGTTGCTCAAAAAAAGTTTATTTCTGGCATTTCATTACATAATAGCCCTCTATAAGTCATTATCCTTCTATACCACAAGCAAAAAGATACTCCTCCTTATAAAAAGCATACACATGTATAAAATGTATCTTAATACATTACAATAATAGCAAAACCATAAAATAAAATCCACTATTTTTGTAAATTTATTTATTTTTCTGTTTAAATATACAATACAGGCATACACAAGATTGTTATATAACAAAAATGTTATACTTAGTATGCTATTTTTGTCTAATTATTTATTTCATCTTTTCTCCCTGTATTTTTATACAAACATTCCCACTATTTAAATATTTCTCTATTTCTTAATCAACTCCTTCTTTTTTATGCCATTTTACTCAATTTTAGCAGAATACCCTTATCAATTATTTTATTTTCTCTAACTGTAAACGCCCTTATTATAATTTTTTAGTCATAATAGAAACAGCCCGAAGCAAACGCTCCGGGCTGTTTCTTGTTTCCTTGTATTACAGATTTTTATGCAGATACTCTTTGATTTCATCGCCGTCTTCCAGCTTCATTACACCAGCGAGAATTTCTTTTGCTTTTATTGAACTGACCGAACGAATCTTTTCCTTAACACGTGGGATTGATGGTGCACTCATGCTGAGTTCGTCAATTCCCATAGCCATAAGGACAACAGCTGCGTATGGGTCACTTGCCATTTCACCGCACATGCCCGCCCAAATACCATTATCACGTGCAGCTTTAATCGTACGCTGAATAAGCATAAGCACTGCTGGATTAAAATGATTGTAAAGATAGCTTATATTGTGATTTCCACGGTCAACTGCCAGCGTATACTGTACAAGATCATTCGTACCAATGCTGAAGAAATCAACATACTTTGCGAGAACAGGTGTCATAACAGCAGCAGCCGGAGTTTCAACCATAATGCCCACCTGTACATTATCAGCAAACGGTTTTCCCTCATGAGAAAGTTCAATCTTTGCCTGTTCTATGATTTCCTTAACTTGCTTGACTTCAGCAACATTAATTACCATTGGCAGCATAATTGCAGCCTTACCATAGACACCCGCACGAAGGATTGCCTTAAGCTGCGGCATAAACAGATCAAGACGCTGCAAACTAATGCGAATTGCACGCCAGCCGAGAAATGGGTTTTCTTCATGTGGAACTTCAAGATATGCCAGTGGTTTATCGCCGCCGATATCCATTGTCCGAATAATACAAAGATGTCCCTTGCATTTTTCTACAGCTTCTTTGTATGCTTTGAACTGATCATCTTCTGTCGGAATATCCTGACGGCCCATGAATACGAATTCCGAGCGGAAAAGTCCCACACCTTCACAGCCATAGGTAAGAGCGGCATCAACGTCAAGATGTGTACCAATGTTTGCCATGAGCTCTACGCGTACACCATCTGTCGTAACAGCAGGGAGCGGCGCAAGCTTTGCATAGTGTGCCTTGAGCTCAAGCTGCTTTTCGATTTTCTTATTGTAGGTTTCAAGTACAGCGTCCGATGGATTAATGGTGATTTCACCCGTTTCACCATCAATAACAACCTTATTCCCATCAGCGATTGCATTAATTTTTTCACCAAGACCGACAACGGTCGGTATTGCTCTTGCTTTTGCAATAATAACCGCATGGCAGGTCGTGCTGCCCTGACCAAGAATCACACCTGCAATCTTTTCTGTTGGAATATTAGCTATAACTGAAGGTTCGATTTCGTGGCCACAGAGAATCACTGCACCATCACCGATTTCCGGTTCTTTTACACCAAGGATATATTTTGCGATACGCTTGCCGACATCACGAATATCAACTGCACGTTCACGGAAATATGCATCATCCATCTGTTCAAAAATAGCCGCAGATTCCTTGGCTGCTGCAAGTACAGCTTCCGGCGCACTTCCCATTTCGCCAACCTTTGTATGAATAGAATCCGACAGCATAGGGTCCTGTACCATCATACGATGAGCTTCCATGATCGCTGCCTGTTCCTGCATTTTTTTTTCGTTCAGTGTCTTGACATTTCCCTGTAATATTTCCGTAACAGCTTTCAGTGCTGCTTCAACCTTACCATTTTCATCTTCTTTGGTACCTGGCTTGTAATCGGCTAAATAGCCATCAAGATTCTGCCCCACAAGCATGATCTTACCGATTGCAATCCCATTGATAACACCTTTACCGCGCAAACATTCTGGCATTTCTCTGGTTCCCCCTCTTATTTTTACAAATACGTCTTTTCTTACTTNTANAAATCNTCTATACAATATTCTAANCATGACAAAGCACGACGAAGAAAAATCTCCCCGCCGAAGCTCATCACTTTTTCTTATTCTTCGCCAAACTTGGATTCNACAAGATCTTTAAGTGACTTGATTGCGTCTGCTTCATCAGCGCCTTCAGCTTTGATTANAATTTCTGTTCCCTTGACAAGNCCCATGCTCATAATCATAAGAATACTTTTTGCATCAACCGTCTTGCCTTTTGCTGTGATTGTAACNTTTGATTTAAATTTTGTCGCCGCCTGAACAAAAATCGATGCCGGACGTGCATGAATACCTGATTTGTTTGTGATCGTTAATTTTGTTTCCATAATAATATCGCTCCATTCATTTATTTAATTTATGTTTGCGTGGGAACCCTCGCATTATATTCGACACGCAAAAGGCCATCCCTGCTGTTTACTGACAAGATTTTTACAATTCATCGCAAAAACCAGTCAGTAATATAACATGCAATTTTTATGCCAACTTTCCGTTTTAATCCAAGTCTTTACAATTTCTTAATATTTCCTTTACTTTCGCCGTTTCCATCCCTGATTTGTGAAAATACAAAATTTTACTTTCATAGTCATTGGTAAAAAGTATCAAGTTTTGCCAGATTATTGATACTTTCTACTACACGTCGTTACTTTTTACCACAGCATTTTATACTAACCCATATTTTCTTGCTTTCGCAGCAACAGTTTTATGAGTAAGCTTCAACATTTTTCCCGTTGCATTAAAACTGCCACACTTTTTCAACGCATTAGCAATAATCTGCTTTTCATACTCTTTCCACGGCAGTATTGCATCCGAAGCAAAGCTTTTGACCTCCCGTATAGCCGTCTCGCCTGTAAGATAAGACGGCAATGTATCCAATGTAATATAGTCCGTATCCATGAGCGTAATGACTCGTTCGATTACATTTTCCAGTTCACGAACATTGCCCGGCCATTTATAGTCCATAAGCACTTCCATAGCATCCGGCATAATTCCACGCACATTTTTGCCTGCCTCTGCACTGATGTGTTCAATAAAATGCTCTGTAAGCAACGGTATGTCCTCAATACGCTCGCGAAGAGCCGGCAGAAAAAGGGGAATGACATTCAATCGATAATACAAATCATCACGAAAAGTTCCCTGACGGACCATATCCTCAAGATTACGATTGGTCGCTGCAATAATTCGTACATCAACATGCAGGGTTTCCTCTCCGCCTACGCGGTCAAATTCCTTTTGCTGCAGCACCCGCAAAAGTTTCACCTGCATATTCTTATCCATTTCACCAATTTCATCAAGAAAAAGTGTGCCCTTATCCGCAAGTTCAAACTTTCCCAGTTTGCGTCGTACTGCTCCTGTAAATGCACCTTTTTCATGACCAAAAAGTTCCGATTCCAAAAGAGTCGATGGAATCGCACCACAATTGACTCGGATAAACGGCCCCGTATGACGTTTGCTGGCATAATGGATTCCCTCTGCAACAAGTTCTTTACCCGTACCGCTTTCACCGCGAACAAGCACTGTAGCACTACCCCCGGCAGCCTTTGATGCCATTGCCAAAACATCCACAACGCGGCCGCTGCGACCAATATAATTTGCAAAGGACTGTCCAGTTTTCTTTGTCCGCAAAAGTTCCTGCTCCAGATACTCCGCTTTTGCCGATATCTGATTGAGCTTTTCCATAAGCGTCTGGACCTCTGTAATATTCTTGATAACTGAGACAACCCCGGAAATCTCACCATCGACAAAAATCGGATTCACATTTGCAACGATCGTCGTACCATCACGCTTATGACTAATACTGCCAATACGTGCAGTCCCTGATTTAAGTACACTGCTGCGATTGCCATTAGGTGCTACATTGTAGACATTTGAGCCAATAACCATATCCTCTGTCTTATGCACAATCCGCAAATAAGACGGATTCACATACGTAACCTCTCCCGATTTATCGACAACACAGATACCATCCTGTACGGCCTCAAGAATAAGCTGCAATCGTTCCTGCATTAAGGCATTTTCATGCAGTAATCGGTCAACTTCCTGCATTTCCGTCTTGCTCTTTACCTGAAAATCACCCTCGAGAAACATGACCATTTCTGCAATAGACTCCCGGCAGCCTTCGCCCTCAGCTGCAATAAACACAGAATCGCCGCAATTTATTTTGAGTGCAACCAGCATCATAAGACTGTGCATTTCTATTCTCTGGCTATGCGAACTGCGAATAAAAAGCTTGCATTTATATTTGGAGTAAAGTTCCTGCGCTTTCTGTACGATCATTGCTGCTACACGAACATGAATACCACTTTCATAGTGAATGACCGCTTCTTTTTCAAACATCATACGAGCCGCTTCCTTCTCTTTACACTTTCCTTCATTATACTTTATATCGACTTGCCTGACCACCACTCCGATAAATTTATTTACAATCCTTTCATATAGCAGCAGGAATTTCAATATCTATGTCGAAATTGGTCAACTAGTGAGTTTTGTAAGCTTCTTACTATATACTTGTTGTTCTCATTGCACAACAACACATTTATGAGAATCGTGGTGATGTAAATGAATTTTCTTCTCATAACTTTTTCCGTTATGCTTTTTAGTGTTTTGCTTATCTATAAGATTACGCATTTCATTGGTTTTCGTCTACAGTTAAAGCCTCTCTGCTTTGTGCTTTTTCAGCCTTTACGATCAATGTGGCGGCGCTTACTATTTCATCCTATCTTACAATGGCTCACATTTGGCTTATTCTCGGGCTTGTTCTTGTCTCTGCTAGTCTTGTGACCTATTATAACGAACATTTGCTTACAGCTCCCGCATATCCAGATCATGATGTAAAAAACATACAGCCTGTTTCAGAATATCCCGAATTTATTTTACATCAAGATACAACTGAAGCTTCTATTGTGAACTGTCTTGTGGAAAAGCCTGCTCACAATAAGCCCAAGTCCGTGTTGGCAGTCGGCATACCACAAACAGCTTTACCTGCAGATAAGGCCGAAGGCATTCCTTTTTTTCCCATCACCGAGCTGCCGGATTCTTCTGCTTTATTACCAGTTTCGCTTCGCAGTCAAGTAAGAAAAGCCTATTCAAAAAAAACGTCCGCAAAGCGCCACAAAAAAAATGCGAAATCACTTTATTTGCCGGCTAAAATTCCCAACCATAGCCGAAGTAGTCCACCAGGACATGGAAAACGATCACCTCCTTAAACTTACAGCTGTACTTTCAAAGCTTGGTTCCCTTGATGATCTTCTTGATTATGCCCACGAACAAAAATCACGTCATAATTATTCCAATTCGTTGTTTGCTTATAAACAGGCGCTTATCAAATATTTTGACGATGATTATGCACCATTCATTGTTATCGAAATGGGAAATATCTATAAATCTATTGGCTTTTATGAAGAAGCCGTCACTACCTACAAAAAGGCTTTCAGCCTTCCAGCTGTTGTTAGTAACGATGCCATTCAGGACAAGTTCCAAAAGAACATGGACTACTTGCACACCGTGAAATATATTTTACGCAAACACAATGCTATGAAAACGCCATTCGAAAAGATTCCAAGACCCTACATCCGTGAAATCGAATTTACTTTACAGAATCGGCGAACAAAAAAACACGTATCATAAAAAACAGGAGGAATACCCATGAAAAAAAGTGTAGAAATCTTAGGCTTACCTATTATCAGTATTACAGAAGGACGCGAACTCGGTGTCAGTAAATCTTTACTCATTGACGCAAAAAGCGGTACAGTAGCAGCTTTAACAATTGATGATGCAGACTGGTACCGTGGCGTAAAACTTTTACCATATGCATCTGTAATCGCGATTGGGGACGATGCTGTTACAATTACTAACAGTGAAAATATTATTAAATTTGACGAAGCAAACGAATATGAACCAATGCTTGATGCTAACGTTCAGATTATTGGTACAAAAGCAATTACAAGATCCGGCAGCATTCAAGGTAAAGTAACAGAAATCTTCATTGGTGAAGGTGGTAAAATTGAAAAATGTGAAATCCACGCGGATGATTCTGCTGAAGCAAAAGAAATCACTGCAGATGAAATTTCGATCTTCGGTAAAGAAGTAACGGTCATTGACCCGGAAAAAAAAAATGACTCTGTGACTTCTACCGAAAAAGCCTCGGAAAAACCTGCAGTTTCTATTCCAATTGTTAAGACACCACAGGCGCAAGCGCCTGCACCTAAGGCAGAGGCTAAGCCTGAAAATCCAAAGACCGAACCGCCAAAAGCTGAAGAAAAGCCTGCCGAAAAAGCTCCGGAAAAATCAACAGACCAGGCAAAACAGCTTGCTGATAAAGCTTCGGAAGAACGACATCGCCGTTTTCTGCTCGGCAAGAAAGCAACACGCCGCATTGCTATGGATAACGGCATTGTCATTGTCGAAGCAGGTGCGGATATCACAGAAGAAGTTCTTCAAAAGGCTAAACTGGCAAACAAATTTATTGAACTCTCTATGAACGTTCAATAAACATAAAAAACGCCCCTTTGCAGGGGTTTTTTTTATGTACCAAATGAAGGAGATTTCCCCATGAAACCAGCTCATCGCTATATCATGTTTATTGTTTTTTTAGTTTTTCTCATTGCTATTTTATCCATATCTTTTCTTACGGCTATCTTTGCTATTGCCAACAATAATCGTATTGTCTATGGTGTATACGTGGATAATATAAAGCTCAGTGGTTTTTCCCGTGCAAACGCTATTAATCTGCTGACAGAACAAACCCGCAGCAAACTCTCAGATAAAGCAATTATTCTTACTTATAATGATAAAAAATGGGAGTTAACTCCTGCAGAAATTGACCTGTCGATCGATATTGAAAAAA
>WSSedB1CaDRAFT_10000629_pt1 | contig 14766 bp, 16 predicted proteins | sample WetSurSB1Cattail_FD_9460 | JGI IMG/M metagenome (IMG submission 9460)
TCTTTCATCATTGGCTTGTCCTGTAAAATAAAATTGGATTTCCCTTAATTTAATTACAGTGTCATCTTTTTTGATTACATTTTGATGATAGATTTCCATACTATTAAACCCGTATACTGCAACACCTGAAATAATCATGATGGATAACGAAACCAGTATATATCCTGCTAATAACTTTGCTTTAATTTTCATTTAAAAGCTTCCTTTGCGTATAGACAATATTCTATAAATCTCATTTTAAATAATTTGAATTTTGTAAATTTTATAAAAATATATTTAGGCAAATCTATATAGTTTTTACTAAATCATTACATTTGGTCGAACTCTACCCTTAGCTCTTTTTTAATAAAACATAAACTTATCATAGACTTCTTAATTATTTGTGATATGCACCATTCCCCTTAATAAACAACATAATTATAACATAAACTACCCCAAATAACAAAAGCTACTCAAGGTAAGTAAAGCAGCCTGTATCGTTTTTAACTCGCCGCCAATAACTAAATATAAACAAAGATCTGAAGAATTTATTCTCCAGATCTCTTTTATAAAACAATTTTTTTCTATACTCAGCAAAGCTCTACCGATTCCACTACAATACCTTAGACAAAAAATCCCTTGTTCTAGCATTCTGTGGGTGATTAAACACATCTTCCGGGCAGCCTTCTTCTAGTATTTGACCTTGGTCCATGAACAAAATACGATCACCAACTTCTCTTGCAAACCCCATTTCATGAGTCACAATGACCATAGTCATTCCATCATTGGCTAGCTTTTTCATCACACTGAGCACTTCACCCACCATTTCAGGATCCAACGCGGAAGTTGGTTCGTCAAATAGCATGACATCCGGTTCCATGGCCAAAGCCCGGGCGATTGCAATACGCTGTTGTTGCCCTCCCGATAAAGAGTTTGGATAGGCTTTTTCCTTTTCTGCAAGACCAACCATATTAAGAAGATCCACTGCTTTTTTATAAGCAATTTCCTTTTTAACCAGCTTAACCATGATAGGAGATACCATAATATTTTCAATCACTGTTTTATGAGGAAATAAATTAAATTGCTGAAATACCATACCCAGTTTAATACGGATTTTATTAATATCTATATTAGAACCAGTAATATTATCTCCTTCAAAAATAATTTCCCCTGATGTAGGCTTTTCAAGCAGATTTATACAACGTAAGAAAGTAGATTTTCCTGAACCGGATGGTCCAATAATTACAACCACTTCGCCTTTTTTTATTTCCGTATTAATACCTTTTAGCACACAATGAGTACCAAAATTCTTGCACAAATTTTTAATGCAAATCACTGGCTCCCAACCTCCTTTCTATCCAACCAATAATCCGGCCCAATGAGAAAGTCAGAACCAAATAGAAAACAGCAGAAATCAAAAGAGGCTCCAAACCCTTATATGTTGATCCCTGTACCACTTTAGCACTAAATGTTAGTTCCGCAACCCCCAGCACATACGCCATAGAAGAACCTTTAATGACTGCAATAAACTCATTGCCAATTGCTGGCAAAATATTTTTTATAGCCTGGGGCATAACAATTTCTCGCATTGCTAAAAAATGTGTCATACCCAAACTGCGTGCCGCCTCCATTTGTCCGCGAGCCACAGACTGGATACCAGCGCGAACAATTTCAGCAATATATACACTGGAATTAAGACTGATCGCTGCAATACTTGCAATCAAAGCTGCCATGTTACTAGGTAATTCGGCAGAACTAGGGCTCATACTGATAATCACGTAAGCAACCAAAACTTGCAATAATACCGGCGTACCACGCATAATCTCAATAAACGAAAACGCAACCATACGAAACGGATATACTTTTCCAATTGACATATGTGAAGTTTTTAAAACGTAAACAAAAACTCCAATAAAGGTCGCTAATATAATTGAAATAACAGAAATTATCAATGTTAACTTAATTCCACTAAAAAACAATGGCATATATTGTCCAGCAAAACTAAAATCCATAAAGGTGCCTCCTGTCTCAGTGCCAAATATTTATCATTTCGTCTGACTTATTCCAGCTAATTTACAGGCTGCATCTACATATTCATCCATTTGGCCTGATTCCTTCAACCGTTTAATTGTACTATTGATTTGAGTTTGCAAAGCAGTAGAATTTTTACGTAAAGCCACAGCTACACCTGGACTATTGAGTGAAGAATCATCAATTTGCACTTTATCAGCAATTACAAATTCCGGATTTGCTGCAATGGCCATTTCACTTGCAATTTGTGATGTCACAATCCCATCTACCTGATTTGATTTAAGCGACAGAAATAATGTATTCATACTATCAATTTTTGTATAATTACCATCAGGCAATAAAGTTGCCATTAACTTGTCCTGTAAGGAAGAAAGCTGAATCCCTATTTTTTTACCTTTTAGATCATTAAAACCGCTAAACTTCTTTAAATTTTCTTTTGTGGTCAGCAAGGATTCTGACCCTTTATAATATGGATCAGAGAAATCCAATGTCTTACGACGTTCTTCTGTTGCCGATAAACCAGAAATAACCACATCTACCTGACTTGTCTGCAAAGTTGTTAGCAAGGCATCAAAGGACAATTCTTTTATTTCTAGTTCTACACCCATATCTTTGGCAAGCTCTTTAGCCAGGTCCATATCAAAGCCAGCAACAGTATCTTTTCCATCAATCATTGTATGAAATTCAAATGGAGCAAATTCCGCATTAACACCTACTACTAATTTACCTTTTTCTTTGATTTTCGCAAGACTTTTATCTGTAGTTACATCTACTGAAGAACTTGCAGCCGATTTGTTATCTGCCGAAGACGAACATCCTGCAAATATAGTTGCCATCATAATCCCCATCACAATTACTAAAGTAATCTTCCATAAATTTCTTTTTGTTTTCATGTGAACAGCTCCTTTTTAAATAGTTTTCTGTTATTATTTTAAGTAATCCAAAACACTCTGCAAAAACAAAGCGGATCCACGATACAGTACTGAATCATCTAACACAAATTTTGAACTATGCCCCGGGTAAATTTTCCCATCAACAAATGGGGCGGAACTAACCAGCCTAAAGAAGCAGCCAGGTACTTTCTGATAGAAAAATGCTGCATCCTCCCCTCCCATACTCTCTTCCGTACTAACGTGAATATCTTCTTCCGGAAGAATCTTATGTGCTGAAGCTAAGAATTCATCTACCATAACGGTATCGTTTTTAGTAGGAGGATAGCCATTTAAGAAATTAATCTTATAATCAGCCCGCATTGCTTTAGTAATATATTTTACCACCTCATCAAGACGTTTAAATACAAAGTCCCGTGTAGCAAGGTCTTGATTGCGTATAGTCCCATGGAGTTCAACCGTATTGGGAATAATATTTTCAGCTCCATCTCCACCTGTTATTGTCCCAAATGTAATAACACAAGGCGAAAACGGACTGATTTCTCTGCTTATAATATGCTGAATTGCAGTAACCACTAAAGATGAAATCGTAATAGGATCAACACAAAGATTGGGTTGCGAGCCATGTCCACTCTTACCAATAATCGTGATATTCACTTGATCATCCGCTGCTGAACTATTACCATACTTAACAAAAACATCACCATTTTTACAGGAAATACTATGTTCTTTCCGATCCATATGAAGTGCCAAAATAGCATCTACTTTGGGATTTTCCAGAACACCATCCTCAATCATGGGAAGAGCACCACCAGGACCTTCTTCAGCTGGTTGAAACAAAAGCTTCACTTGACCAAATAATTCAGCCTCATGTTTTTTAAGAAGTTTAGCCGTTCCCAACAAAATCGCTGTATGAGCATCATGTCCACAAGCATGCATGTTATTATTTTGTGAACGGTATTTGAAATCAGACTCTTCATTAATCCTAAGTCCATCCATATCAGCACGCAGCGCAATGGTCTTCCCCGTACTTTTCCCAAGCAAAACCATAATACCAGAATGTTTCTCAAAAGTTGTATAAGTAATGTCCATTTCTTCTAACTTTGCCTTAACAAAATTTGCCGTTTGCGGCAAATCTAATCCAATTTCAGGAATTTTATGTAGTGATCTTCTCCACGCAATAATTTCACTGCTAAGTTCTTTTGCTTCATCTAATATTGTCATTTTAACCTCCATCTTGCCACTACCACTTGTGACTTAAATAGTTATGAAAAATAATGTGCGGTTTCCATCATTTTGTTATACTTTTCCTGAAATCCATTACAAATGTCAAAAACATTTGCCTATATACGTATAATAGGCTTTAACTTTTATGATAATAAATATGATTTATTGACTCTATATTTTCCAGCCCATCTAATCGCTGATTCAAGCCTTCTATACTTGTTGCAACATCCCGCATCAAAAGGTTAATGAAAAGCATAGGAGTGCTATAAATATCAAAAATAGAAGAAATCGTAATAGGTATCGGCAGAAGAGGATTAGCAAGATTAAATATCGGTGACATCATGCTGTCTGTAATAGCAGCAATACTAAATCCATGTTCTTTAAGTTCTTGCAGTTTATTTATCAAAATGATAGGATATCGTGGAAAAACCAATGCAAAGATTAAACTATTTTCAGGTTCCTCTAATGTTAGCGTATCCCACGCTGGATCATGAGGGGTAACTTGAATAACATTATTACGAATTTTATTTAAAATATAAGTAGTATAAGGTAAAAGCGTTGACGACATTCTTGCCGATATCAATACTATTTTTTTTGTTTTTACCAATTTTTGCACAAGCTCTTTATAAGCCGTCTGGCTAAGTATATCTTCCAATTCGTCAATGTTTTTATGCTCCATATTGAGAATATTACAGATTTTATTGTTACTGTTTTTTGAAATATACTGAAGACGTTGCGGTGCGGTAATTTCTTCACTGACATATTTTTGTAATGATCGTAAAAAATCATTGTAGCCACGATAACCAAGTGCACTGCAAAAACGGGATACACTTCCCTGACTAATATTTGCTTCAACCGCAAGTTCGCCTGCTGTCATAAAAATAATGCTCATATAATTTTTCTCTATATAGGAAGCTAGTTTTTCGTAAGTCGGTGATTCGTTAGCAATATTCCCCATTCTGTGTAATAACTTTTGTAATTCCTTCAGACTTGGTTCCGTATTCAACACACTAACCTCCTTTACTAACGACAGTTTGCAGAATGATATCTTCATTCATTATTATTTACATAATAATTTAAACATCAATATTTTCACAAAAAAAGCCATCTGAAGGAATCATCCCTCAGACAGCTTTGTCTGCATAAATTTATCGTTTAATTTGTATTAATTTTATCATCTAAAAAACATTTGTCAAGTTTTATTTGTAAACATAACACTTTTATTTTCTGTACATTAACGTTTTTTTAAGATCACTTGAATAAGCTTATAGTCTGCCGCTTCAGTCCTTAGGTAAAACGGCTTTCCTGCTTGACAGATATGCAGCAAGTCTCCTTTGTTAAGCTGCAAGACTGCTTTGTCATAATACCAAATAAAGTCTCCATCTGCTGCATAGAAAAACATTTCCTCCTGATCTTCCTCGAATTCTTCCGGCAGATTTGTGTAAGCTCTGATTTCCGGAATACACATGGATTTGTTGGCACACATAACGTTAAAATCCCTGCAGGCACCCCAGCTCAGAGTCCTAGCTCCGCCATCAAAGGAATCTATTTCCAGCTCTTTCAAAAAAAGTGATGGAGCATCATTATGTTGTAGACGAATGCTACCAGTAAGAACAATAAGTTCGCGATTATATCCCAGCAAATCTGTAAATACCGATGTGGGTGAAGTTACCGTTGCTGAGCTTAGCCGAAGCTCAAAATCCCGCCCATCATAACTGCTGCCGGCTGGGAAAATATACAATTCACGAGTTTCACCGCCAGACCAAATCGTAGTAAACTGCTTTTTTGCCGGTATAATTTCCCATTCCATATTTTACCCCCAAACACTTTATATCCGATAGTATCATTATTATAAGAGTTTTCCGTCTTTTATTACATACTCTACAATATTCATCCCAGTATCATATACCAGATAGCGATAATCTGCTTCACGCAAAACCAGCAAATCTGCCTGCTTTCCCGGCTCAATACTGCCACAAGATTGTGCCCGTCCGACAGCGGCTGCAGCATTCAGTGTTATTGCTGTAAGTGCCTCCTCCATCGTCATGTGCATAGCAATAACTGCTAATGCCAGAATTAAAGGCACCGAATACGTATAGCAGCTGCCCGGATTAAAGTCACTCGCCAATGCAACCGCGCAACCAGCATCAATCATCCTGCGCGCCGGCGCATAGGACTTGCGCATGCAGAATGCTGTAGCTGGCAGAAGCACAGCTACCGTCGTACTCTGCGCCAAAGCCCTGATATCATCTTCATTGACTGCCAGCAGATGATCGGCGGAAATAGCGCCCAAACGCGAGGCCAGTCCACCTCCACCAGTCGAACTCATTTCATCAGCATGCAGTTTGATTCCAAAGCCTCTTGCCGCAGCTGCTTGTAGGATTTTTTCAGTTTGCCGTGGTGTAAATACACCAGTTTCACAAAAAACATCGACAAATTCTGCCAATTTTTTTTGCTGAATCACGGGCAAAACCGTATTCAGTATAAAATTCACATAGTCATCCGCCCGTCCCTTGTATTCCGGAGGAACAGCATGCGCACCAAGATAGGTCATCACTAAAGAAACTGGCTGGTTTTGCTGCAGTTTTTGCATAACTGTCAAAAGCTTAATCTCATTTTCCAAATCCAGTCCATAACCACTTTTTCCTTCAACTGTCGTAACGCCCAAATGAAGCATTTGCTGCAGTACACTTTTCCCTTTTTCATAAAGATTCTCAAAAGAAGCCTTTCTTGTAGCCTGCATCGTGCTGCAAATCCCGCCGCCTCGCTGCAATAGATCGAGATAAGGAACGCCTTCCAGCCGATCAACAAACTCCTCTACACGGGCACCCCCGAATAAAAAATGCGTGTGCGGGTCGACAAAACCTGGAACAACACATTTACCTGTAACATCCAAAATTTCTAGTGTTGGATGCTTCATCAAAACAGCCGGACTAAGTACAGCATCAGGTCCCACTGCTGCAATTCTACCATTTTCGATAAAAATAGCCGCATCCTTATAAAGCTTCAATTTATTCATTGCTGCGCCGTGTTGCGCTTTCCATCCTTCTGGTGTAGCAATTTGCGCAATATGGCGCAATAAAAGCTCTGGCATTCAGCCCAACTCCTTCCCCTTTGACATTTCAGGCAAAATATTTTTCCACTGCAGCCTTTACCTTTGCATCATCCGCAAGACAAGGCTCGGTAATATGGCTTTCCGCAGCATAATTTTCATTATATTTCTTTACGGTTTCGATAGAGTGTTCGTTTCTTGCCCAGCTGCGACGAGCTACACCACTCATAACATCCCAAAGCAGCGCACTCTTGATGACTTCATCAACACGCTTACTTCCATCGAGGATAAGGCCGAAACCGCCATTGATTGATTTGCCGATACCAACACCACCGCCATTATGCAACGCGCAGAGGCTCATGCCGCGTGCAGCATTACCCGCATAGCACTGCACAGCCATATCCGCCATTACATTGCTGCCATCCTTGATGTTAGCTGTCTCACGGAACGGTGAATCTGTTCCACTCACATCGTGATGATCTCGTCCCATCATGACTGGCCCAATCCTGCCTTCGCGTACGAGCTCATTGAATTTCAGCGCAATACGCATGCGTCCTTCTGCATCCTGATAAAGTATACGGGCCTGTGTACCAACAACAATTCATTTTTTTCTGCATCGCGTATCCAATTATAGTTGTCCCGATCCTGATAACGGCGATTCGGGTCGATACAAGACATCGCCGTCTCATCTGTCACAATAAGATCTTTCCGTTTTCCACTCAAACACACCCAGCGGAACGGTCCATAGCCATAATCAAAAAGCTGCGGTCCCATGATATCTTCAACATATGAAGGCAGGATAAAGCCATCTTTTTCATCAACACCATTTTTCGATAGTTCTTTGACCCCGGCATCATAGACCGCTTTCAAAAAAGAATTCCCATAATCGAAAAAGAACGTACCTGCATCAACACATTTTTTAATCAATGCATAATGATTGCGCAGACTTTGGTCCACAAGCGTTACAAAATGCTCACGGTCATCAGCCAGCATTGCGGTACGTTGAGCAAATGTCAGCCCTTGCGGACAGTATCCGCCATCATAAACCGCATGACAGGAGGTCTGATCTGAAAGCAAATCAATCTGGATCTGATTCTTTACCACATATTCCAAAAGATCTACAACATTACCCTCATAAGCAATGGAAATCATAGTCTTATCCGTCATATGTTTTTGTGCTGAAGCGAATACCTGCGCAAGATCTGTATAACTTTCCTTGACCCAGCCCTGATCAAGACGCGTTTTGATTCGTGACCCGTCAACCTCTGCGATGATGCCAACACCGTTGGCAATCTCAACCGCCTTTGGTTGCGCACCACTCATCCCGCCTAGCCCGGAGCTTACAAATAATTTACCGCGCAGATCACCATCCTGCGGTATACCGAGACGCAGACGTCCTGCGTTCAACAATGTATTATACGTACCATGTACAATACCCTGTGGCCCAATATACATCCAGCCGCCAGCCGTCATCTGCCCATAATTTGCAACACCCATTTCTTCAGCGATTTCCCAATCTTTCTGATTGTCAAACATACCAATCATCAAGGCATTTGTGATGATAACGCGCGGTGATTCCGGACGCGATTTGAACAAACCAAGTGGATGACCGGACTCCACGACAAGTGTCTGATGATCCGTCATAACCTGCAAATATTTTTTAATCAGGCTATACTGCAGCCAGTTCTGACAGACACTGCCTGTTTCACCATAAGGTCACGAGTTCATACGGATAAAGTGCCACGTCAAAGTCCAGGTTGTTATCAATCATGACTTGAAATGCTTTACCTTCGATACAATTTCCTTCATATTCATCAATAGGCCGACCGTAGATACGCTCCTGCGGACGAAAACGATAAGCATAGATACGCCCACGCGTCATAAGCTCTTCCAAAAATTCCGGGATGAGTTCTTCATGCAGACTCGGATCCACATAACGCAAAGCATTTTTTAACGCAATTTCTGTCTGTGCCTTCGTCAAATGAAAGCCGCGCGACGGTGCACGGCGAACACCTTTTACAAATTCCGGCATTTCTGGCAGCTTTGTTTTTAGTTCTATGGAAAACGTTCCTTTATTTATCATTTTTTATCCTCCTGTAATCAGTATATTTGCTTAGCTTTAGCTTTCCAAATACTGCATTGTCGCCTGTATCTTTTCTAAAAGATTTATATCTTCTAGAAGTTGCAGCTGCCCATCAGTTACAGTCGTTACACCATTGACTACAACACGTTTTATCGCCATTGGCTGTAGTGAATAAACAAGATTCGGCAGAAATTGCTCCCCTCGGCTCAACGGCTGCATTGAAAGATCCGTGAGTGAAATCCCCACAAAGTCAGCCATCAAACCAGCTTTAATTTCACCAATCGGTAAATCCAACACCCTGGCACCAGCCTTTGTTCCCATATTAAACGCATCCTTATAATTCATACACAGTGCATCTAACGTGTGCACTTTCTGTAGGATCGAAACCATTCTCATTTCTTCAAAAACACTGATGCGATTGTTACCACATGCTCCATCACTGCCCAACGCAATATTTACCTGATTCCTTAAAAATCTTGGAATATCGGTAATACCATCTGCCAGGAACATGTTGCTCGACGGACAATATATGAGCTGTCCACCAGCTTCACCTAACATTGCGATCTCGTCCGAGGTAAGCCAGACGCCATGGATGATTGCCATATGTTTATCGACAACACCTAGTTTTTGAAGATATTTCAGTGGCGTCATTCCATGTTCTTTTTCTATCTGTTCTACCTCGAATGGTTCCTCGGACACATGGATATGGAATGGCGTTTGATAGCGCTTGGCGAGTTCATATCCAGCCTGTACCATTTCAGGTGAAGCCGCATGCAGACTGTGAGGTGCTGGAATGACCTTTGTCATGCCGCCTGAATACTTTTTCATAAGCATTTCCGTATTAGCTGCTGCCTGCGCTACACCTTCTACATAGCCAGCCGGAGCACCTTTCCAGTCATACATCGTCCGAGCCAGTACGAGACGGATTCCTGCGTCCTTTGCCGCCCGTACGACAGCTTCATCCCCTGCCACACCCTCATTATGCAAATAAAAAAAATCGCATACTGTGGTTACACCACATTTCATCATCTCACAAAAAGCAAAGAGCGCTCCTGTATAAATATCTACAAGGCGCATTTTCGGGGAATATTTATACAGAGATTCATCACGCCACTCCAAAAATGGCCGATCTGCTGCAATACCGCGTAACAAACTTTGAAAACTATGGTTATGCGCATTTACTGTGCCCGGTACCAATGCCATCTGAGGCCATCTCTCATATTCTGCATGAGGATAAGCCTTTTTTAAATCACTTTCTATAGAAATTGACAGAATTTTCCCACCATCAATTGCCAGGCAATAACCATATTTCAACGTACCATTAATGAAACATGCCTCCGGTTGAATAATCTTTACTGTCATCAGTCCAGCCTCCTGTCTAAAAGAAGTACCGCATTCAGCATTACCTGTGCAGCTTTGGCAATTTCTGCCTCATTTGTATATTCCTGCGGACAGTGGCTATAGCCATCAACACTTTGAACAAAGATCATGCCCGCTCGAGTAATCCGAGCCATATTCGCCGCATCATGTCCGGCCATACTTACCAAATTTCGCTTTTTTTCTCCATTTGCTTCAGCAGCATCAGATAAAGCCTCTATAATTATTGGATCCATAGGCATTTCTGCCTGATCAAGGTTCATGCTTCGTTCAATCCTTATCTGGCGTCGCCTGGCAATTTCTGCCACAGCTTTATCAAGCTGAGCCAAAGCCTGTCCTTTTTTTTGCACTTCAGCTGTCCGCAAATCAAGCGTAAGTATGGCTTCTCCTGGTATGATATTCGAAGCATTCGGTTTCACTACAATACGACCAACCGTAGCGGATACCTCCTCCAGTTCCGGCGACCGCATGATGTCTTCCACTGCCAGACAGACTTCTGCCGCTGCTGTGAGCGCATCACGACGATCTCCTAAACGTGTCGTTCCTGCATGATTTGATTCTCCTGAAATTGTAATAATCTCACGATAAATTCCTGTAATGCAGGTAACAGCAGCTACTGCTTCCTGCTGATCAAAAAGATGCCGTCCCTGCTCAATATGACATTCTAAAAAGGCTGCTAAACAATCAGGCTGTAACCGAGCCTTTGACACGTCTGTCAGGTTGCCACCCAGACGAACAATTGCGCTCTGTAAGCTCTCACCCGTATTACGGTCCCGAATTACCGCTAGTTCTGTCGGGCCTAATCGTCCGCTTAATACCTTTGTTCCAAGTGTCGATACAGAAAACGAATTTGGTTCTTCGCCGGTAAACGATACAAGTTTCAACGGATGCCGTAGTTCTACGCTATTTTCCTGTAATGTCTGCATGACCTCAGTCGCCAAAATAACCCCCAGTGCACCGTCAAACATTCCGCCATTCGGCACTGTATCATGATGTGATCCAAGAACTATTGGTTTTCTTTTATTATGCATAGGCAGACTGCCCCAAATATTTGCTATTGGATCGACTTTTACGGTCAGTCCAAGTTTCTCCTGCCAGCAATTGATCAGCCATTTTCTGGCTATGATATCGGCTGGACTTGCTAATTGACGGTCAATGCCGCCTGCATCATTCCTGCCTATTTTCCCCAACTCCTGCAGACGCTGCATAAGCCGGCTACACTTTATTTTATAAAGGCTTTCTGTCTTTGCTGTGTTTTCCATAAAAATGCTCCTTATAACATATTACGCAAAAAGCTTTGTGTACGTTCCTGCTGAGGATGCCCAAAAATTTCCAAAGGTATCCCTTCCTCTATCACGCTGCCATCGGCCATAAACATAACCCGATTTGCTACGTCACGCGCAAAATTCATCTCATGTGTAACCACAAGCATAGTCATCTTGTTTTCTGCCAGCTGACGCATAGTTTTTAGCACTTCGCCTGTCAGTTCCGGATCCAATGCAGATGTCGGTTCATCAAACAACATAATATCCGGCTGCATAGCCAGTGCCCGTGCAATTGCCACACGCTGCTGCTGCCCGCCCGAAAGCCGGGCTGGATAAGCATCACGCTTATCCGATAACCCCACACTCTGCAAAAGAAATTCCGCCAATGGTAGAATTTCTTCTTTTTTTTGTTTTTTTACCTGAATGGGTGCTTCAATAAGATTATCCATAACCGTCATATGGGGAAATAAATTAAACTGTTGAAATACCATGCCCATATGACCTTGAATCTTACGTGCTTTTGTCGCTGCAGCATATTCTGATTGTCCATTCTGACTCTCCACCGCAAAAAATTCACCTGCGACCTCGATTGATCCTTGATCGATGGTTTCCAAATGATTGAGACAACGCAGCAATGTCGATTTTCCAGAGCCGCTCGGACCAATGATCGCTAGCACTTCACCTTTTTTTACCTCAAGATCAATTCCCTTTAGGACTTCCATTCCATTAAAATGTTTATGGATCTGATGCATACGCACCATGATTTCAGCTGACATGGATATTTCTCCTTTCCTTGCCCATCAGGCATCATACCGGGCAAAATGCACTTCCAATTTATTGAACCCCCAGGTTAAAACAAACGTCATTACTAAATAGAATACTCCCGCTACTAAAAATGGTGTCATATCAAATTCACGCTGCACAATTGTACGGGCTACACGCAGCAAATCATTCATCGCTAAGATATAAATCAACGATGTATCCTTTACAAGATTGATTGTTTCATTGCTCATTGGTGGCAGCACTCTCCGCACCATTTGCGGAATAATGATTCGCCGCATCGTTTGTCCATAGCTCATACCCAGCATATGTGCGGCTTCATACTGCCCTCGGTCAATTGATTGGATGCCCGCACGGAATATCTCTGCAAAATATGCTGTATAGTTCAGCGTAAACGCTAATAGTGCTGCAGCAATGTCCGGCAGCCTAATCCCTATCATCGGCAGAGCAAAATATACAAACAGCAGCTGCAGCATAAGCGGTGTTCCACGCATAATCCATATATAAACCTCTACGGCAAAACGCAATGAACGGCATTTCGCAATGTGCCCTAATGCCACTAACAGCCCCAATGGTAAAACAAAAACAAACGTCAAGAGAAATATCTGCAGGGTAACCTCACTGCCCTCCAACATAGGCAGAACAATCTGCGCAATCTTGTCTATTTGAAACATCTCCTAGCAACTTTTTATTTCTTTGTAATATCCTTACCAAACCACTTTTCGGAAATCTTAGCCATAGTGCCATCTTTTTTCATTTCATCCATAACCTTTTGTATTTTATCATGCAATTCCTGATCGTCTTTACGGAAACCAATGCCAAAGGTACTTACTGGTCCGATAACAACATCTACGACATCAATCTTATCCGGATGTTTGCTCATGTAATAGCGGCCCGTAATTTCATCGGAAACAATCGCATCCAGCCGTCCATTTTCCAAGTCCATAAAAGCTGAAATATAATCGGAATATGTTTTGACATTTTTCATACTGCTCTTAAAATCTTCATGTGCATCGATATATTCCTCTGCTGTTCCTCCACTCTGTGTGCCCACTGTTTTACCTTTAAGATCTTTCTCGGAGTTAATCCCTTTAGGATTTCCTTTCGCCACAAATACAAGCTGACGATTATCCATATAAGGATCACTGAACATCATATTTTCCTTGCGTTTTTCTGTAATATCCAGACCATTCCAAAGAACATCCACGCGTCCACTCTTTAATTCGGCTTCCTTGCTGTCCCAATCGATAGCTTTGAACTCAGCTTCGCATCCCAACCGCTTCGACGCTTCCTTGGCTACATCAACGTCAAAACCGGTAATCTCGTTATTTTCATCCTTAAAGCCCATCGGCGGATAATTATCATCCAAACCAACCACAATTTTTTTTGGAGTATCTGTTTTAGCAGTGGTATCCTTGGACTGGCTGCCGCAGCCGCTTAAAATACCCATTGCCAGCATCAGTGTCATACATAAAACCACGATCTTCTTCATTTTTCTAACCTCCATTATTTTTGTTTATAGATAGGCATTTGCCTCAGCTATCAGATTGTTAATTCACCGATTGCAGCTTCTACCTGCTGTACCAAAGCACCAGATGAAATCAGATCATGCAGTTCTTTGATTTCCGGGGACAGAAAACGGTCCTTGCCTAAATGTGGAATGATCTGGCGAATAGTCTTATGAGCGACTGTTGTTCCCCGCCCCGGCTTAAGCGGGTCTAAAAAGTCAATGCCCTGTGCCGCTGCCATAATCTCAATAGCCAGCACATAGACAACGTTGTCTAAAATCTCACGGGACTGACGTGCTGCAATTGTTCCCATGCTTACATGGTCTTCCTGATTAGCTGAAGTCGGAATTGAATCCGCACTCGCCGGATGAACAAGCACCTTATTCTCCGATACAAGTGAAGCTGCCACATACTGTGTAATCATGAGTCCTGAATCTACGCCGGGAAAAGCCGTAAGAAAAGCCGGCAGATCGCTCAGATGCATATCCAACAAACGGTTTGTACGCCGTTCGGAGATGCTGCCAAGTTCGGCTATTGCGAGTTTTAGATAATCCATAACCAAAGCAATCGGCTG
>WSSedB1CaDRAFT_10000630_pt1 | contig 14741 bp, 8 predicted proteins | sample WetSurSB1Cattail_FD_9460 | JGI IMG/M metagenome (IMG submission 9460)
GACCGCCATTATCGGCGACGAGAACGGCTGGGTGACAAAACTCTCCTGCCAGCGCATGGAACTGGGTGAGCCGGATGCTTCGGGCCGTCGCAGACCGGTGCCGATCGAGGGGGATATCTTCGAACTCCCGGCCGATGTTGTTGTCAATGCCGTCGGAACAAATGCCAACCCGTTGTTGACGAAGACTGCCCCAGATCTGAAGCTGAACAAGTGGGGAAATATAGTAACCGATGAAAACGGATTAACCAGTCTCAAAGGTGTCTTTGCCGGAGGCGACATCGTCCGGGGAGGAGCCACGGTCATCCTGGCCATGGGAGATGGGAAAAAGTCCGCGCAAGCCATTAACCGCTATCTGGCCGAAAACAAGTAACGGCAGAGCAGACCTCGTGTTAGTGGTTCGCAGCACTCACACACCAACATAGCATCAAAATTAAAATGGGGCTGCCGAGTGGCATGCCCCATTTTTGTTGAACCATTCAAACAACCAAAGAGTTCGTCACAACTCGAAATCAAGAAATTTCAGGGCGACTTTTGATGCATCCAGCCGGGCAACCTTGGCCGGATACTCGCCGGGACACGCCTTGGGATCAGGGCACAGCAGCAAACTGCATCTGCCGCCTGCTGTGAGATGGGTTGGAATTTTGTTGTCACACTGAACCAACACTCCCGAAATGGAGATATTTTCAAGTTTACAGAAATAGTTATTGCCATCGAATACCAGAAGGCATCTGTCATTGCACGCGACTCTCTTGCCATGTCTTACCATGCTCCGCATTTTCGCCTCCTTTCGTAATCCGGTAGTCCCCTTTCCGTATCCACTGTTATAAACCATATCATAAATCGGCTAGTTAGGTCAAAAATGTCACACATAGCAATCTCTGCGCCCGGCATAACACCGTAATTGGCTTCATCCTGATTGAGTCTCTTCCCTCCGCTATTTTTTTTCGTTTGCGGACGAATCTGCGACAGAATTGAGAGTATTGTAGAGCTCGATCTGCTCTGCCAGAGAGAGCTTGCGGCGACAGCAACCCTCACGATTCAGGCAGAGACGGCAACGATCATCCGAGCACCACTGACAGAAGGTGCAATCGGGACAAGGATGTTTTTTGGGAGTATCCTCACTCATCAGTACACTTGATTTCGCTTGACGGCAGTACCTTCGAGCAACTGAATGAATGCCTTGCCCTTGTCGGCATTGACCAGCAAATAACGTGGGAGTTTCATCACTTTGTCATTGGCGGTGGCATGACGCCGCTCAATGGTAAATGTTGCCGTATAGCCTGCCTCCGCAGCCTTTCTGATCAGATAATCGTCGTAAACACCAAAAGGCCAGGCCAGCAGATCAACTTTCACGCCAAGCTCGGTTTCAAGCCTGGTCTTGGATTTTCGCAACTGGGTTGTGACAAACTTGTCAAAGGCCACTGGTGTAAGCTTCTTCCGATCTATCTTGAAGTTGGGGTGCCAGTAGGTATGCGACTGCACATCGAACAAACCGGTTTTCTTGAGTTCACGCAACTGGTCCCAGGTCATGGCATACTTTGCGTTGGAAATGGCCGAGGGATAGGCAAAAATCGTCACCGGATAGCGGTAGCGTCGAATAATCGGCAGCATCACGTCATACACCGATTTATGAGCATCATCCTCGACGATAACCACGGATTTTGGCGCGGGCGCAGGCCCCTTGCCGTGATAATAGTCAACCAGCCGACGCAACGATATTACAGTATATCCGTTATCATGCAGGTATTTCATGTGCGACTCAAATACCGGAGTTGTCATGGTCATACCATCGGCAACCGTTGCACCCAGGCGATGATACAGCAGAATCGGAACCCGGAATGTTTCTGCGCAAAAAGCCGAACAGGGCAGCAAGACAAACAACACAGAAAAAATGAAGCGCAGAAGTGATCTTAAAATCATACAAATTACCTTCCTCATGAAATTACACACTATGAACTCTATTTAGAAGAGCATCAGTACTCATATTGTGTATTAGTTTTGCCCTTGACAATTATAAAACAATATTCTAGTGTTTGTAAGTTAGTCGCTAAAAAAAATTATTGTTGACCAGCTTTTAACTAAAGTGCTATTTTACGTATTTTTATAAAATAATTAGTAGCGCTTTCTTCAAAGATTCAATCAATTCATTATTTTACAGGACACTATCAATGGCTAGAAAAGAAAAAACGGAATATCTTATTCAGGCGGTTTCGCACGCCTTGGATCTATTGGAACAGTTTCACGGAGAAGTGGACGAACTGGGAGTCACAGAGCTCAGCAAACGCCTCAAGCTCCATAAAAACAATGTTTTCAGATTACTGGCGACACTGGAATCCCGCGACTACATCGAACAGAACAAGGTTACAGAGAACTACCGCCTGGGTCTCAAGACGCTGGAGCTTGGTCAGACTTTTATCCGTCAGATGGGGCTCCTGCGTCAATCCAAACCGATACTCGAGTCGCTCGTCAGAGAATGCAACGAAACTACCTACGTGGCAATTTTCAAAGATTTCAACATCATCTACCTGGACACCGTTGAAACAAGTATGACAGTACGCGTCGTTCCCCGGGTGGGTTCGTGGCTTCCGGCTTATTGCACCGCCGCCGGCAAAATCCAGATCGCCTACATGAGCGACGAGGAGTTGGAAAACTATCTCAATATCAAGGAACTCAAACCCCTTACCAACAACACCATCACTGACCGTGATGTTTTCAAAAAAGAGCTCAAACTCGTGGCCGAACAAGGTTACGCAATCGACAATGAAGAGCTTGATATCGGTGTCAAATGCGTCAGCGCGCCTATCCGCGACTACACCCGCCGCATCATCGGCGCGGTCAGCATCTCCGGACCATCCATGCGCTTCAGCGAGGAACGCATGAATAAAGAGCTCATCCCTTTGACGATGAAGGCAGCCGAGGAAATCTCGGCCAAGCTCGGTTTTCAAAAATAACCCTCGGGAGAACCAGGCATTTTCAAAGGCGACTTTTGGTCGCCTTTTTCATTTCCTGCCAAAATCAGCAGAACGAGGCACAAAATGTTGACCTATAAAGTTATTGAACTCAGTACCGTTACCGAAGAGACTATTCAAGATACACTGAATGACCTGACCGCACAAGGCTGGCGCTACGACGGCATGCAATTCGCCATGCGCGACTCCAGCAGACGTCCGTCCATGGCCTTCATCCTCTTTACCCGCGATGCTGCCGCAGGCGAAAGCACACTATCATGAGCCACGACAACACACTCTACCTGGTTGACGGTTCATCCTACATTTACCGGGCCTACTACGCCATCCGCCATCTTTCCTCCCCAACGGGATACCCAACAAACGCCATCTACGGATTTACCCAGATGCTGCTGAAACTGCTCAAGGACCACCAGCCCCGGCATGTTGCGGTGGTTTTCGATGTCGGACGAATAACATTCCGTACCGAACTGTACCCCGACTACAAAGCCAACCGCGCCGAACTTCCGGATGACCTGCGAATGCAAATGGGGCCAATCCGCGACGTGGTACGCGCCTTCAACATCCCGGCACTGGAACTGGCCGGTTTTGAAGCAGATGACATTATCGGCTGCCTGGCTGCCCGCTTCAGCGCCAATGGCGGCAAGGTGGTGGTTGTAACCGGCGACAAGGACTTGATGCAGATCGTAACCGACAGAATCACCCTATTGGACACCATGAAGGATAAACAATCGGGGATTAAAGATGTTATAGAGCGTTTTGGAGTTGGACCGGAACTAGTCACGGATATCCTGGGATTGGCAGGCGACACTTCGGACAACATTCCCGGTGTTCCGGGCATCGGCGAGAAAACCGCCGCCAAGCTGATCAAGGAATTCGGTTCACTGGACCAGCTGTTGGAACGGGCCGGCGAGGTCAAGGGTAAAAACGGCGAAAAACTACGTGAGTTCCGTGACCAGGCCTTGCTGTCGCGCCGTCTGGCAACCATTGAATGCAATGTCCCTATCGAGGTCAGCCTGGATGACTTGCTCAGCCGGGAACCGGACCGGGAAGCCTTGAACAGCCTCTTCCGTCAATATGGATTCACGACGCTGATCAAGGAACTTACTGGACGCTCGACCCTGGCCAGCGACGACTACAACACCGTCGCGGACATGGAAACGTTCGAGGGACTTGTACAGGCGCTGGAGCAGGCCGGCGAATTCGCCATTGACCTGGAAACCACCAGCCTCGACCCTCGGGATGCGGAGATTGTCGGCCTTTCCTTCTCATTCAAGGATCATCAGGCCTGGTATATTCCTGTTGGTCATGTGTGTTCCAACACCAGCCCTAGCCCTCCCCCACCGCGTGAGGGAACTCTGTTCGCATCCCGGTCGGACGAGGAAAACGCTCTCCAGCCCAACCAGCTTCTCCGCACCCAGGTGCTGGAACGCCTGCGCCCACTGCTGGAGAATCCCGCGCTGCGCAAGATCGGCCAGAACATCAAATTCGACATGCAAGTGCTGGCTGAAAACGGCATTAACCTGAACGGTGTCTGGTTCGACACCATGCTGGCCTCCTACGTTCTCAACCCCTCCCGCCAGGGACACGGTCTGGATGCCCTTGCTATGGAGCATCTCAACCACAAGATGATCAGCTACAGCGACGTAACCGGCAGCGGCAAGATGCAGAAGAATTTTTCCCACGTGGAGATCGAGGAAGCATCACGTTACGCCTGCGAAGACGCCGATGCAACCTGGCTCTTGCGACAAAAGTTCGCCCCTCTGCTGGCGGAAAACGAAGTAGAAACACTGTTTCACCAGATTGAAATGCCGCTGGTTCCGATTCTGGCCGACATGGAGAGCCACGGAGTACTGCTTGACACGCACCTCCTGGCAGGCCTCTCCACGGATTTTTCCTCACGCATGGCCGCGCTGGAGGAACGCATTTTTGAACTGGCGGGCACATCCTTCAACCTCAACTCACCCAAGCAAATGGGTGAAGTACTTTTTGAGCGCATGGAGCTGAAAACCGGCAAGAAGACCAAGGGGAAAACCGGTTGGTCCACGGACAACGAGGTGCTCACCACCCTGGCCGAGGAGCACGAAATTGCTCGCCTGATCCTGGACTATCGCGGTGTATCCAAGCTCAAATCCACCTACAGCGATGCACTGCCGCGCCTGGTTCACCCCCGCACCGGACGGGTGCATACTTCCTACAACCAGACCGTCACCAGCACCGGCCGTCTCTCGTCATCCGACCCGAACCTGCAGAACATCCCGATCCGCAGCGATGAAGGGCGCATGATCCGGCACGCCTTTATCGCGCCTCCGGGCCATGTCATTCTCTCGGCCGACTACTCGCAGATCGAACTGCGCGTGCTGGCCCATCTTTCCGGCGACCCGGTCTTCTGCCATGCCTTCGAAAATGATGAAGATATCCACACCCGCACCGCCAGCGAGGTTTTCGGCCTGTTTCCCGAAATGGTCACCTCCGAGATGCGGCGCCAGGCTAAAACCATCAACTTCGGCATCATCTACGGTCAGGGCGCCTTCAGTCTGGCCAAACAGTTAGGCATCGCACGCAAAACTGCCGAAGAATTTATCGCCGCCTACAAGGAACGGCATCGTCAGGCAGTCGGCTTTCTGGAAGACTGCATCCGCCAGGCAGAAGAAAAAAGTTTTGTCACCACCATCCTGGGGCGCAGGCTGCCGATCCCCGACATCACCAGCAGCAACGGCAACATCCGCGCCTTTGCCCAGCGCAACGCCATCAACTACCCGATCCAAGGCTCGGCGGCCGACATCATCAAGAGCGCCATGATCCGGGTTGATAGCCGCATACGGGCGGAGGGCCTGCAGAGCCGCCTGATCATGCAGGTGCATGACGAGTTGGTTTTCGAAGTATTGCACGAAGAACTGCTGCGGATGGAACGGCTTGTGGAAGAGGAGATGTCGAAGGCGGCTGATGTGCGCGTTCCGCTCAAGGTCGATATCAGCCACGGCGCCAATTGGAGTGAAGCGCACTGAGGTTTCGCTCATCCCTGGCTGACAGGCCATGCAGCAAAAAGGGGAACCGCCATACATCGGTTCCCCTTTTTGCTGATAAATGCTTTTGTTTGAAATTCTATTCCACGTTTTTGGTGGCGTTGGTGGTTATCTTGAGGATGCTTTCTCTGATGTCATTGTTGGAGATTGCCCTGTAGGCGTCAAGCAGCAGTTTTTCTTCAACCGCCATTGGAAGTGTCTCGCCATCATCGGTAAAAAATAATTGTATCGGAACATCGAGCGCATTGGAAAGCTGCTGCAAACGGTCGGTGTTCATCCTGTTTGCCCCGCTCTCATAATGCTGAATCTGCTGGACACTCACCCCAATCCCTTCCGCAAGACGCTCCTGCGTCCATCCCGCCTGAAGTCGCAGTTTCCGTAATTTCCAGCCGATTTCCTTGCTGCTCAGAATTTTCATGACTCGCTCCAGTTACTGGAGATTACCGGTATCCAGGAGCGGCCAAAACCAATCATTGCTTTGCTAAATTTCAAGCATTAGTATATGTTGATGCTGATTTTGAACAGAATTGAACCCGTCGGTACATCATCCTTGAACACCCCCTATCACGCAAAATACTTTGCAGCCGAACTGCTGCGCCGGTCTGCTTCCAATGACATCGACAAGCTTTCAATGTCGCTGTTCGATGCCTCGGTTGACCTTAACCCGCATCAGATTGAAGCTGCACTGTTTGCCTTCCGCTCCCCCCTCTCAAAAGGTGTGCTTCTGGCGGATGAAGTCGGACTTGGCAAGACAATCGAAGCAGGACTGGTGCTTTGCCAATACTGGGCAGAGCGTCGGCGGCGGCTGATAGTTATCTGTCCGGCGTCCCTACGCAAACAGTGGAGCCTGGAACTGGAAGAAAAGTTCAACCTGCCCTCGGTTATCCTCGAAGCCAAATCGTTCCGCGATGCCATCAATGCCGGTAACGACAACCCATTCCAGCAAAATACCATCATCATCACGTCCCTCAATTTTGCTACGGTCAAGAAAGAAGCCCTCAAGCTGATACCGTGGGACCTGGCGGTTATTGACGAAGCCCACAAGCTGCGGAATGCCTACCGCCCCAGCAACCGCATGGGACAGAGCATTCGCTGGGCACTGGAAGACCGAAAAAAACTGTTGTTAACCGCTACGCCGCTGCAAAATTCGTTGTTGGAGCTGTATGGTCTTTCCACCCTGATTGACGATTTCATCTTCGGTGACCTGCAATCCTTCCGGGAGCAATACACCGGCCGCGAGGCCGACCATGACAACCTGAAACGTCGCCTTGCCGGGTTCTGCAAACGCACGCTCCGGTCGCAGGTACTGGAATACATCAGCTATACCGAACGCCGCGCCATCACCCGCCCGTTCCGTCCGTCCGACCAGGAACAGGCGTTGTATGAAGCCATCTCCGCTTTTCTGCAACGTCCCGATACTTACGCCATACCTGCCCGGCAGCGAACTCTGACCGTGCTTATCATTCGCAAACTGCTGGCATCATCCTCTCAGGCGGTCGCCGGAACACTGGAAACCATTCGTACGCGACTGGAAGCCTTGCGTGCCGGGTTGCCCGCGCCGGAGAACCTGCTGGAAGACCTGGTGGACGGGGATGAGTTGGGTGATGATTTTCTTGAAGAGGAGCAGGAAACCGAGACGGAAGAAGCTCCTCCCCCTTCAAGGGGGAGGTTGGGAGGGGGATGGGGGACAGCAACGGATGAACCCCATCCCCCCCCTGGCCCTCCCCTTGAAGGGGAGGGAAGAAGGACGCTGAATCTGAAACAGCTGGACGCCGAAATTGCCGAGCTTGATGCCTACATCCAGCAAGCTCGCCGGATCTCGGTTGACACCAAGACACGCACCCTCTGCGCTGCCCTTGAGATCGGGTTCACCGAAATGGAGAAGATGAAAGCGCCGCGCAAAGCGCTCATCTTCACCGAAAGCCGCCGCACGCAGGATTATCTGAAAAACTTCCTTGAAGCCAACGGATTTGCCGGGCGCATCGTGGTCTTCAATGGCTCCAATACCGACCCGGATAGCTCGGCGATCTACGTACAATGGCTGACTGACAATGCGGAAACCGGGCGCATCAGCGGTTCCAAATCTGCCGACCGGCGGAATGCCTTGATAGAGTATTTCCGTGACCATGCCGACATTATGCTTGCCACCGAAGCCGCCGCCGAGGGTGTCAACCTGCAATTCTGTTCGCTGGTTGTCAACTATGACCTGCCGTGGAATCCACAGCGGATTGAACAGCGCATCGGTCGCTGCCACCGCTATGGACAGAAGCACGATGTGGTGGTGATCAACTTCCTGAATGAGCGCAACGATGCCGACCGCCGTGTCTATGAACTGCTGACCGAGAAGTTCAATCTGTTTTCCGGCGTCTTTGGCGCTTCCGATGAAGTGCTGGGCAGTATCGAAACCGGAGTGGACTTTGAGCGCCGTGTTCTGCGGATATACCAGGAATGCCGGTCGCAACGGGAGATTGAGGCCGCCTTTGCCACTTTGCAAGCGGAGATGGAACAATCCATTGCCTCCCGCATGGACGATACCCGCAAATCACTGCTGGAACATTTCGACGAAGATGTCCATACACGTCTGAAGGTGCGGCTTGACCAGACACAGCACCACCTCGACAGGTTCAGCAAGCTCTTCTGGTCAGTCACCAAGTCTGTGTTGGCTGAAAACGCCTGTTTTAATGACATGGAAATGACCTTCGACCTGTTCACGCCTCCCGTCGCTATTACCAATGGGATCTATCACCTGATTTCCAAAGCCCGCAAAAACATCGAAGGCGCCTTTCTCTACCGGCTTTCTCACCCGTTGGGGGAATACGTCCTAAAGAGCGCTCTGGACACCCCGACCCCCGAAACCGAATTACGCTTCAACATCAGTGGACATCCCACCCGGATTGCCATGGTCAAAGCATTGAAAGGAAAAACCGGTGTTCTCACGCTGGAACGGTTGACCATCAGTTCATTCGACACTGAAGAGCATCTGTTGTTCAGCGCCCTGACCGACACCGGCGAAACACTGGACCAGGAACAGTGCGAAAAACTCTTCCAATGCAGTGCGGATATCCATCCGACAAACGGTCTGGCGCCGAATGGCCGACGCTTGGTAGCGGAGACTGAACGGCACACCGCCGCAACCATTAGCACCGTCCTGGAAGCCAGCAATCGACATTTTCAGGATGAGCGGGAAAAACTGGAAAAGTGGGCTGACGATCTGGTCGTGGCGTCTGAGAAAGAACTCAAGGACACCAAAGCCAAGCTGAAGCTACTGAATCGGCAGGCACGACAGGCAATCACCACCGCCGAACAGGTGGAACTGCAGAAACAGATTATTGAGCTGGAGAAGAAACAGCGCAAACAGCGGCAGCACATTTTCGATGTTGAGGATCAGATCATCGAGAAGCGCGATGCCATGGTTACGAACCTGGAGCAGCAGATGAAGCAGAAGACCACACGAGAGCGACTGTTCACCATCCGGTGGGCGGTGGTCTGAATATAGGAGAATAAGCACATGAGCAAATATGACAACCTGACCGCAAAGCTGCGGGAGATATTCCAGATTGACCGGCCGGAACTGGACTTCGGCATTTATCGCATCATTGGCGCACGGGCCGATGAGATCAACGACTATCTGGATATTCGCCTCAAGGCACGGGTACAGGAGTCGCTCGCCAACGCTGGTAATGCCAATCAGGAACAGTTGAAGAGAGAACTGGCCGAGGCCGTTAAAAATGCCGAAGCACTCGGCATGTCTCCGGACAGCGTCCCCAAGGTTCGGGAGCTACGGGAGCGGTATGCCGAGCAGGGCACAGGCGCAGCCGACCATGAAAATGCCGTCTTCTCGCACCTGCTGACCTTCTTTTCCCGTTACTACGACAAAGGGGATTTCATCAGCCAACGCCGTTACAAAGGTGACACCTACGCCATCCCCTATGCCGGTGAAGAGGTGGTGCTCCATTGGGCCAACAAGGATCAGTATTACACCAAAAGCGGTGAGGACTTCGCCAATTACAGTTTCAAGCTAGCTGATGGCCGCACGGTGCATTTCCGCTTGGTGGCTGCCGACACCGCCAAAGATAACCGCAAGGAAAATGAAAAGGAACGCTGCTTCGTTCTGCTGGAACAGCAAATCCGCGTGCTGATCGATGACGAGGGTGACGAGTATGAAGAAGAGCTGTTCCCGGTTGAGGAGCGGAGTGGAGAACTGCTGATCCGCTTTGAATACCGTTCCATGCCCAAGGGGACCAAACAGGATGATCTGGTGGACCAGGCGGTACGGACTATCCTGGCTGATTCATCGGTATCGAAACGGTGGCCGGAACTCTCCCGCTGGGAGCCGACTGAAAAAAATCCCCAGCGCACCCTGCTGGAAAAGCACCTGACCACCTACACCAAGAAGAACACGGCGGATTACTTTATCCATAAGGACCTGGGCCGTTTCCTGCGGAGCGAACTGGACTTCTACATCAAGAACGAAGTCATGCATCTGGATGATGTCCAGTATGCCGAAAAGTTCGCCGATATCGAGAAGAACCTGCGCATGATCCAGTGCCTGCGGGCCATTGCACTAGACCTGATCAGTTTTCTGGCACAGCTTGAGGACTTCCAGAAAAAGCTATGGCTGAAGAAGAAGTTTATCGTCGTTTCCCATTACTGCATCACGCTGGACCAGGTGATTGCCGATGCTCCGGAACTGTTGGAAACCATAGCCGCCAATGAAAAACAGTGGGAGCAGTGGGATAAGCTCGGGATGCTGGATGGCAAAAAGGCCGACCTGTTCAAGCAGGCAAAGAGCGGCACGGTGGACTATCTGCGGGAGCATCAATTCCTGATGGTGGACACGGCGCTTTTCGACGCGGATTTCAAGGGTAAGCTGCTGGGAGCAATTGACAACCTGGATGAATCACTGGATGGGCTGTTGATTCATGGGGATAATTTTCAGGCACTGAATCTGCTGCAGGAGCGGTATCGGGAGCAGGTGAAGTGCGTGTATATCGATCCGCCTTACAATACCAATTCAACTCCAATTCTCTACAAGAACGAATATAAACATTCATCTTGGGCAAGCTTGATGCAGGACAGGTTAAGTCTCTCTATGAAGTTCCTGAGAGACGATGGAGTGAAAACCGTTGCTATTGATGATTCAGAAATGGCAAATCTTTCCTTCGTGATGGAGGACATCGCTCCTTCATACAGACTTTCAAGGGTCGCTGTTGTTCATAATCCGAAAGGTTCAATTACAAAGGACTTCAATCGCGTCCATGAATACGCTCTGTTTTTAACGAAAGCAGATAAAAAAGGGTATATTGCCAGAACTCTTGAGGAAAATGACACTCCAAGAAAAATGAGACGTTGGGGTGAGAATTCATTACGAACTGAAAGACGATTATCATTTTATCCAATTTATGTAAGGGACAGTAAAGTAATAAGAATTGGATCTGTTCCTGAAGATTCATTTCATCCCCCAGGCAAGAATGTGGTGCTTGAGAATGGTGAAATCGAAATTTGGCCTATTGACCAAGATGGAGTGGAGAGGCGATGGAATTTTGGGCTTGATTCAATTCGGTCGAATCTTGATCGTATTGCCGCTATCAAAGCAGAAGGGCAATACGATCTGTTTGTAACGCATGAGCAAACTGTCCCAAAAACTGTTTGGACAGGTGGTGAGTTTGATGCAGGAAAATATGGAAACACTCTGTTGATTGATATAATCGGGGAAAAGAAATTTGACTTCCCTAAATCAATTAATCTCGTTAAAAGGTGTATCCACATCTCTACAGATAGCGATAAAAACCCAATTATACTCGATTACTTTGGTGGATCCGGAACTACAGGGCACGCAACAATAGCTCTCAACCGTGATGACAAGGGTGAGCGTAAACGCAAGTACATCCTCGTTGAACAGGGCGAATACTTCGACACCGTCCTGAAGCCCCGCATCCAGAAAGTAGCCTACTCTGCCGATTGGAAAGATGGAAAAGCCACTTCTCCGGAAACCGGCATCTCTCATGCCTTCAAGGTTTTGAAAATCGAAAGCTACGAAGATACTCTCAACAACCTGCATCTGCGCCGTAACGATGCCCAGCAAAGCCTGTTGGATAACCTTTCCGATACTGCCAGAGAAGAGTATCTGCTCCGCTACATGCTCGACATCGAAAGCCAGGGTTCCATCCTGTCAGTGGATTCCTTCCGCAAGCCGTTCAACTGCACGCTGAAGGTGGCGGTGGATTCTGCCGGCGCCTGCGAGGAGCGGACCATTGACCTGGTGGAAACCTTCAACTACCTGATCGGCCTGCGGGTCAAACAGATCGATTCCCTGCAGGAGCGGGGCATCGTCATGGTGCAGGGGGCGCTGCCGACCGGCGAGAAGACGCTGGTGCTGTGGCGTGACTGCGAACAGGTGGATTATGACGCCCTGGCAAGTTTCTGCGAGCGACAGAGCATCAATCCCCGAGACAGCGAATTTGAGGTGGTCTATATCAACTGTGACCACAACATCCCCTCTGTCATTACAGGAACAGTGGAAGAAGGGGGAATCACCAAAACCCTCAAGCTGCGCCAGATCGAACCGGAGTTCCTCAGCCGCATGTTCAGCGGGGAGGTATAAGCGATGGCTGCGGCAAAACAGAGCTTTCACAAGCAGCTGGTGCTCAATCGCTGGATGTACCGCTTCTTCAAGGGCGGCAGCCTGCAAATCGTCAAGGAGCGCCTTGGAGATGACCGCCACGAGGGGATTGATGAAGATGGCCAGACACTCTTCTTCCATGAGCTAACCCGCAATCTGTTCGATGTTGACCGGATAAGTGTCGAGGACCTGCGTCGGTACGACCTGAACATAGTCGGCTACTGGCAGGAGATTACCCGCAAACGCAACCGGCTGGAAGAAACCGAGATGCGGATGAAATACTTCCAGTATCTCTCCCTGCTGTTTACCGAGATCTATCTTGATTGGTATTTCAACCGTCGCAATGAGCTGCTGGATGGGCTGAACGACGAGTTGGAGGTGTATAACTCCCAGAACAGCGAGGAGAATCGTTTCCGCCCCTACGAAGCAGCCGACCTGAACAAGTTGGCCTTCTGGAACGCCACCGGTTCCGGCAAGACACTCCTGCTGCATATCAATATCCTGCAATATCTGCATTATTTCCAACAGGGTGACCGCGACCGGCAACCAGATAAAATTATCCTGCTGACACCCAATGAAGGGCTGTCCGGCCAGCACCTTAACGAGCTTGAACTGTCCGGCTTCCATTTCTTCAAGCTCTTTGACAAGAACAGAAACGCTTTTCGTGGCACCATCGAAGTCATCGACATCAACAAGCTGGGTGATGAGATGGGTGACAAGACCGTGGCGGTGGAGGCATTCGAGGGAAACAATCTAGTGCTGGTGGACGAGGGGCATCGCGGCACCGGTACGGCCGCCGGAGCATGGATGAGCCGTCGTGAGGTACTTTGCCGGGGAGGCTTTGCCTTTGAATATTCCGCCACATTTGGCCAGGCGGTGGCCAAGGGCTTTACGGTTGAAAAGGCCGAGGAGGATGCCAGAAAGAAGAAGGCCAAGCTGTTGTTCGGTACCCAAAGTCTGCGCAAGCTGGACGAAGATCAGTTGCGGCAACTGCTGCTGACCGGCGAAGAGGTGCGCCGAGCGCGGACACTGGCGACACGGGAGGTCTACGCCAAGAACATCCTGTTCGACTATTCCTACAAGTTCTTCTACGACGACGGCTACGGCAAGGAGTCGCTGATCCTCAACCTGGCAAATGATGATGACCCGGAGGTCCGGGACCTGTACTTTACAGCTTGCCTGGTCAGTTTCTACCAACAGCAGTACTTGTGGGAACGAAATGGTGAACAGCTGGCCGACTTCAACATCGAAAAACCGCTATGGGTTTTTGTCGGCAACAAGGTGAACGACGAGGATTCTGACGTGCTGGAAGTCGTCCGCTTCCTGGCCATTTTCCTGAACAACGATACACGCTCCAAAGGATGGATTGATGACCTGATCAGCAACAGGGCGCGTCTGCTGGACACAAAACAGCGCGACATATTCCACGACCGCTTCCTGCCGCTCTTGGGGCGCACTGCCGATGACATCTATACCGATATTCTTAAGCGGCTATTTAACAGCGATTCCCGGCAGCGCCTGAAGCTGGTCAACATGAAAGGGTGCAGCGGTGAGTTGTCCCTGCGGGTGGGAGACGAAACGTTCGGGCTGATCAACATCGGCGATGATGCGGCATTCTACAAACTCTGCGAGGATGAAACCGCCTTCGACACCGAATCGGATGAGTTCGCCACAACGTTGTTCGATTCATTGAAAAACAAGGATAGTCACCTCCACATCCTGATCGGCTCGCGCAAATTCACCGAAGGGTGGAGCAGCTGGCGAGTATCCACAATGGGACTACTCAACATGGGGCAGGGAGAAGGCTCCCAGATTATCCAGCTCTTTGGCCGTGGAGTGCGTCTCAAGGGACAGGACTATTCGCTGAAACGGAGTACACCGGGTCAACGCCCGAAGGGCCTGCATCTGGAAAAGCTGGAGACCTTGAACATCTTCGGCGTCCGCGCCGGGTACATGGCCAAGTTTAAGGAGTATCTGCAGGAAGAAGGGATTACACCGAGCGACGAGATCATAGAACTGAATTTTGAGACACGCCCCAATCTTCCCAAGGACAAGCTCAAGACTCTCTCCCTTAAGGATGGTTACAAGGATAATCAGAAAAACGGTTTCAAGCGACGCTGCTATCCC
>WSSedB1CaDRAFT_10000631_pt1 | contig 14707 bp, 17 predicted proteins | sample WetSurSB1Cattail_FD_9460 | JGI IMG/M metagenome (IMG submission 9460)
GACAACTCAGCGTGCCTTCTAAGAAGGCGCGCAACGACGCACCCCTCTGGGGTGTCCAATCAAAGCCCCGTCCTTTGGGCGGGGATTCAGCCGCCGTTTACTCAAGGTGATATTCAGGGAATGAAATTAAATAGTTTTCAATTCGTTACAATAGTTGATGGGTATTTTTGACTAAAACCCCGAAAGGTCAATTTTGAGCTAATTCGTCAATTATACCGCTGTATTATAACCGTCAATCTCCAACGCTATTAATGATCTCTCCGTTGCAATAAAACAAATTCCGCCGGATCGATTTGCAACAATGCATGCGCCTTCCGAGAAGGCGCATGCTACATCATTGGTGAAACACCACATCCACCCAATAGTTGGTACCGTTCCATCCCGCGCTTGGGAAGCTGCTGGTGGAACCATAGGCAAACACGCCGTTAAAGCCGGATACGCCGTCTGCTGGGGCGTGTAGTGGAGTGTTGTCCACCCCGGTGGCCGTAAAGTAGTTTTGGTCGGTGCTGTAGTGGCCTCCATTTGTGTGATAGGAAGCCACATAGACCGTGTTGGCGGTGATGGCCACCGGGGTGGAGAAGTTCACCTGTTGCCAGCCGGAACCGGTCTCATTGGAAAAAGTGGCCGTGGCCAGCAGTGTCCCTGCGCTCGTCCAAAGATTGCCGGCATGGGCGCCGTTATTGGTGCTCGCTTTGTAGAAGCGAATGCCGGTGATGTACCCGTTCGAATCGGCCCGGAATTTCACTCCCAACGCCACCGGACTGTCCGGCCCGGAGTCCACGACTCCCGGAACCGCCGTGCCTGGCCAGATGGTGTAATTCAATGACGGTGGCGTGATATCGGCAATAAAATCAATTGTAACCTGCTGCCCATCCGTCAAGGTTACATTCCGTTCAGTAACCGGGTTGAGGCCTTTTTCCGCCGTGAATGCATTCACCAGCCAGTCACCGGTGTATGCCCCGAGACGGTAGCTCCCGTCCGCGGCAGTTCTCAAGGTAGCCGTCTCTGAGGAATCGGCATTCCTTAGCTTGACATCTACATCCGACAACGGAGTACCACTGGCATCCTTAACAGTCCCTTGAACCCAGGCGGTTATCTGGTGGACGGTCAGACCGTTACCGCTCAAGGGACCGGTGACTGTGGAGAAGTCCTTGATGTTGGTGCTCAGATAATTTCTGGTCTGCGCAAAGGAATCATTAGGGAAGATGTTCCAGTTACCGGAAGCATAGAGGTTTATAGAATAATTGCCGCTGCCGTCAGTCACCCCAAAGGAAATTGGCCCGCGTGAATCAACGGCAGCCGGGATAATTCCCTGAACCGGCACTCCCGGCACTCCCTGTCCTGCCTGATCAACGACCCTGCCCTTGACGAGAACGCTCCCATTCGGCAAGGCAATGTCCTGCCCGGTGGTATCGGCGACGAGGTTAACGCTGATCGTCTGCTGTGAGTAGACCGCATACCCCTTGGAGAAAGGCGCAGGCCCGTTGGTATCGGCTGAGGCGGCGACCGAGTAGGTTCCGGCAGGCAGAAGCAAGTCGTAATTACCGCCGGCATCGGTAACGGCTATGCCGCGGAAGTTGGTGCCCTTGGCCTCAACCCAGACTCCGCCGATGCCGGCTCCGCTCGTATCGTCCTTGACCCGGCCGGTGATATGGAAGGTTCCGGCGGAGAGCGCCAGATTGGTGTTGGCGATATTCTGGCCGGCGGCAACATTAACCGGGATGATGTTCCCCGTGGGCGTGGCAAGTCCATACGCCGCGGGAGCGAGATAATAATTTCCGGGGTCTTTGGCGTTCAGCGTGTACCGGCCCGCACCATCGGCGATGCCAAAGGCGAGTGTTCGCTGCCACTTGTCGGTAAGCCGCACAATGGCTCCCGGGACCGGGTTCGTCCCGTCGATGACAATCCCGGATATTTCCTGCCCGCTGATCACGGATGCAACGTTGAGCGGCACCGAAACCACACCGCTTCCACTGGTCATGCGCAAGATGTAATTCCCGGGTGCGTGGTACAGATCTCCGGTCATGTAGTAGTTGAGGCTGGTCGTTACCGAACCGTCTGCTGCGCCGTCCTCATCCCCCTGGATGTTCGGGTTTGAGGAAGCTGCGCCGTCGGTAACGGTGAAGGAATGGATCGCATAGTCACCGGCATCGATTACGCCGTTGCGGTTGGCGTCGACATACTGTTCCACCAGGACGTTATTCTCAGTGGTGGGGATGTTCAAAATCTTCAGGGCGATGTTCCCCTGGTAGTCGGCGGATATGGAAGGCGGAGTCACTGACGCATCTAAAGACAGGTAGTTTATAAACACATCGACGGTTTTTTTGCCTCCGAGGGTATCGGTGGCGGCAACGGTTACGGTATTGTTACCGGCCACCAGGTAGGCGATCCCGCAGGACCAGGTGGTGGGAGTCGGATACGTCACGGAGCCGGCCGTGGCGATACCGTTCACAGACACGGAAATGGTCGTTCCTGACGCCATCGTGCCACTCAGCGTCTGATTCCTCTGGGTAGTGGGGCTTGTCACCGGATTGATGGTGAGGGCGGGCGCTGGTGGCGGGGTCAGGTTAAATGATGCCGTGACGGTCTTGGCCGCATCCATGGTTACGGTGCATGTACCGGTGCCGCTGCAGGCGCCGGCCCAACCGCTGAAGGCTGAGCCGCTGTCGGGAGTGGCGGTGAGCGTTACGTTGCTGGTTTTGGCAAAGTTGCCGCTGCAGGTTGCGCCGCAGGTGATGCCGGCAGGGGTGCTTTGCATCATACCTGTGCCGGTGCCGGCCTTTGTAACTGCCAGGGGAAATACGTTTTGGTAAAGGTAGATCGTTCCGGCACCGCCATTACGAGCGGCAACTGTACCGTCACCACTCTTGCCGCCAGTTGCGATGATATTGGCAACTGGTAGCGTGTTGGTATTGTAGTAGATTGCTATTCTTCCTCCACCACCTGAACCAAAATATTGACTATTGGGACTACCAGTTACTGATCCGCCTTGCGCACTAATTGTGCCAGTTCCGGACAGATTTCCTATATTCAGATATATACCACCTCCGCTGCCACCTCCGCTGCTACCGCCACTATTAGAGACCATGTCCCCGTTCGCAAGAATATTACCATTCAAGGTAAGCATCCCTGTAGTGAGTTTCACTAATCCACCGCCATTGCCACCTGGGACGGAACCGCAAGCACCGCCTCCGCTTCCCAATTCGTTCGGCTGTTGCATACTTCCGTAACTACCACTGATCCCGCCTCCCCATATGGAGACACCTCCAATGCCAGCATAACTGCCGCCATTATATTGTTCGCTACCATTAGTATTATTAATAGTCAGGCCGTAATAATTGCTGTTGTTTCCTCCCAAGTATCCCTTGCCGCTGACGTCTATTTTAGAAGTTGTATCGATGCTTACCGCGGCAGCCGTGACGTTCAGGTTGTAGGTAGAGGTTGTCGTCGCTCCGAAATGAGTGAGCACGCTGCCGTTTTTGAGGGTGAGCGTGTCGGCAACATTGACCGCACCGGACACAGTAACGCTGCTGCCGTCGAAAGTCAGGTTACTAGGGGTTATGGTCCCGTCCACAGACAACACCGCTCCACCAGTTACATTAAACTGGCCATAATTTCCGCCTGGAACTGCTGTTGTACTAGTTGTAGCTAGTTTCCATCCGGAAACGTCATTTTTCAGTACTTCGCAGCCCGACGACGGCTTAAATGCCCCGAATTCATTAAACAGTTGCTCATATACCGGCGACGCTATTGTTCTTTCTCATTTTTTTGACGTACCACTCCCTCACGTTCGGGGAGAACTGGGGTGCTGTCGTTCAGGCTTTAGCTTTGGCTGATTCCAGCCTGATCCTGGCGATCACCTGGAGATTGTAAGCGAAGATCGAACTCCAAACATAGCGTTTGAACCCTTCCCAACTCTTCCAGTTGCAGCGGTCCAGGCCGAAGGCACGTTTAAGGGTTGAAATGTTCGCCTCGATGCCGGCACGGAAATTCTTGAGTTTCTTGTAGACCCAAACGCTCTTGACCATGTCGATGACAGCCAAACCGCGCTTCTTTGCAAAGGCCACGTCCTTTACTTTCAACCTCTTGGCATCGACCAGGTTCTTCTTCGAGGCGAAACCTCCATCGGCGCTGGCCTGGCGCGGCATCCGCCCAAAAATTTCTTCATGACGCTTGAGCATCGGGATATACTTGTCGGAGTCCGCGGGGTTTCCTCGCTCAATAAGGCAATTGAGGATCAGGTTCGACTTCCCGCTGGTGAGAAAGACCTTGTGGCCATACTGGACTTCCCTGCGGCTCTTCACGATGATATCGGTATGCTCTTCAAAGTACGAAACGACCTTTTCCGAGACAGGAACCTGTTCGCCACGAAAAACGCGTCGCTCGGTCTGACTGATAACCCGTTCCAGCAGATCAACGGCCCGTTTCAAGTTGGCACGGAGCCCCAGGGCCGTCAGCATCGAGCGCAGGTCGGCAGCCTGATATCCGTCAAATGCCACTATAGCAGCCTTCGCATAGCCTGTAACCTTGCCAGCATAGTACGTCAGGTCCCGGTAAGCCGATACTCGGTCTGCTTCCTTCTTGGCATGCGTTATGGCCAGAAGACGCTTTTTTGCCACCCGTAGATGATCGCTGTAACGATAGTCGGGACGCGGCTCAAGGGTGTGTCCTTCGTCCAGCCAGCGGGTGATGATTCTCATCCCATCCCAAAGGAGAGAGGAGTCGGTTGGGGCGTGCACATCGGTTTCGATAGCGGTGGAATCGACCCGCATCTTGCGGCCGTTCTCGATGCCGAACTGTTGCGCGTACCGCATCAGACAGACGTGAATGGCTTCCCAGGTCTCTTCCGAAATGGGCTTGATGTTCTCCTGAAGCGTCGATGACGACGGATACTGCCCCATCTCCAGACGGGCGAAAGCCCTGAAAGAGTTTGAATCCTCGAGATGGAACGCAAGTTCCTCATACGAGAGACTGCGAAACTGCTTGAGTACGCAAGAGCGAAGAACCTGCTCGGCCGTCATTCCCTCACGTCCGGTTTTGTGGCGGCGATTACGGATCAGGTCGTTATAGACCATATCCAACATCTGCGGTGTGTCGTCGAGTACCTCGGAGATCTCCTTGAGTTCCTGGCCAATGTCATGACGAGCTGTAACAGAAAACAAGCTCATCTGTCGGGTCTGTTTTTGCCTCATCTTTGCCGCTCCCATGGTCACTGAATTGAACAAAATCAGCAAGTTGCGGAGAGGATTATAGCACAGCGGCAAGTAAAATCTAAGCGGTTTTTACCGAATTAGACAACAAAGTCAGCAAGTTAGGTTTCCGGGTGGAAACTAACTACGACATTGTATCAGCAATAGATGGAAAATGGACAATGGTGCTATATATTACAAAATCTAATTGTTCCAATGCTCCGGTTGGTTCGAAGAAATCAACTGTTATGGTGTTTAAGCAAAATGGGCAATCCGTTACATATGGTGTTCCTGGAGGCCAAGAAGAATATACAGGCACACTTAACGGCTACACTTTAGACTCATATAATCATTTCAATTTTGACGAATACTCATATGACACCACGTCTCATGTGACATATGCGCCCGAGTATAAAAAAATAAGCGGTAAGTATGAGAAAACCGGCATCAGCGGTGAATGTTCTTTTAAAGCTACTATTTCAGGCAAAAAGAAATAGTTTTCAGGTTGTTTCGGGTCTGCAATCCCTTAAAAGCCACCTTTGTTATATTTGACATAGGTGGCTTTTTGTCTCATTTGCCAGACCGACCGATTTTGATACTTCCAAAGCCTCATATCTCCGCCCTGTCCCTACTGATCAAAGCTTCAACCCATCAAACAACCTTCCCCGCATCGCCCAGGTACTATTTTTGACGCAGCACTCATTTACAGCTCATTCAAATATGCTTTTTCAATTTCGGAATCCTGAATACACAGGTAGTCCAGGGTCTGCCGCTGTGAGCTATGATTGAACATCACCATCAACGTCGGGATATCCACCCCGAATGTTTTCCGCTGGTGGTATCCAAAAGTCTTCCGGAGCGTGTGAGCTCCATAGTTTCCCTTCAAGTTGATGTCGCTGCACCATTTCTTAACCAAGTTGTTCAGGTAAGGAGTGGTCAACTTCTTCCCCTGCCCTTCTCTGCTCTGGAAAAGGAAATCATCGTCTGCTGCTTTGGGCATTGTGGCCAGCAATGCGTGCGCAGCTTGATGCACGGCAGGATTCATGGTCACCAGGCGGTCTTTCGATGTCTTTTGCTCCTTGAGCCGGAAGTTGTCGCCAACCTCCATGTAGCGCACCTGCCCAACTTTAATCTTCAACAGATCGACGCCGCGAAGATTGGTATTGATCCCCATCGTGAATATGGCAAAATCACGAGGTTTATCCGATAGCAGACGTTTTATTAGATTGATATTCTTCAACTTGCGTATTGGTTCAACTTTTATGGAATCACCCTTGTTGGGATGATTAGGATTTGGTTCCAGCTTCAGTGTTGGTTGTTTGCTTTTTATCATCGCTTTGCCCCCAGTCTTAACTATTGACGGATTGATACTAAAAGTTAAAACCGCATTTGTAAAGAGCAAAACAGTGATGCTTGCAAACCCGCATAAACACTGGATCGGCGGGGTAAGTCTTAACTATTGTATAAAAGTTAAGACTGATACCCTGAAAAAGGATGCAAGGCCGGTTCAGAGAGGAGGCTTCGAAATTTCGCTTCTGAGCCGTTTTTTACCCATGAGCCTTATCACGGTATGGACTTTACGAGAATACCGGGGCAAATCGCAGTATGCCGGGAGGCGTAATTTAGCAGACATGCCAATCAGGGTAAAACTACACCTTGCTAACTTTATTGACCTACATGTTTTCTAGCATGGTGGCCGCACAGCAGAATACAAATTGTGCATAGTAATAAGGATCATTTTGCAGCTGTTATTAATTGTTACATTTTGCGTTTAATTGCCATTATTTGTTGACAAATAACAGCAGGGTGATAGTGTTTGTCCAGGAGGAGCTTCCCATGACCTGGCTCGAGCAATTTGAAAACGAAATCAAGACACCCGCGATCGGATCTCCGGAGTGGTTCAGCTGCATTCCCGCGGTTCAGGTCGAGACCGCCCGCCAGCTGGTGGCTCATCGGACACCGGTTGTTGTGCAACGCCAAACTGATGCGGACGGACCGGCGCTCCTGGTCATGTTCGATGGCACTGAGTTCGTGACCGGCGGATTCGATGATGAAGCGGCTGCTCAGCGATTCGTGACTGCGTGGAATCGAGGCGCAATGTAACTCTTGCCCTGCCCGTGGTATGGACCGTGTCGAGAAAACGCTTTCTAGGCCAAATTTGGAAGCCTATTTTTTGGGCATTTCGATGAAGGTTGCGGAATCGTGTCGATACTGTTTCAATGCGAGGGCTTATACCCCCCCTTATCCACATTTTCTGTGGATAAGCCTTGTCGAGGACAAAGTCTAGTGTCAGACACTCCCGAAGAAAATAAACGCGGCCGCAAGGAAGGCTATCGAAAACCGAACGCCATGAAAGGGCGTGTGTCGATGCGGGTTCCCCAGGAACTGGAGGACTGGTTACATGCTGAAGGCGAGATTCGCGGTCTGGGCACCGGGGACATGGCTAGAATGTTGCTAATGGAGATCTGGCGTGAACGCCGGCAAGCTTAGAGAAGAAGACGGAGGATCCGCGCAAATTACGATTGTTTATTTTGAAGAATAGGTGGAGCAGCAGTAGTGTCTATCCGGAAAAATGCAATTTAGTAACCATACAGTCTTGTTAAACGTTTATTCAGAGGGTTTACGCACATTCGGCGGATAACCGTATTAACGTGCGGAAGCCATGCGATCAGCGCGAGGGCAGCATGAGAAATGAAAAAGACGCCGGAGATTTTAAGCAAATACCCCTGTTCTCTCACGACAGCCAAGAGAGGGTTCTGATGCGTGTACGCCTTGAGTCTGAATCCGCTCTGAGTGCGTGGTACGAGCTGGCGTTGGTTTCCACTCCTTTTGGATATCTGGTGGAAAAGACCAGCGGCGCGCAGGGACGAGGTCACCAGAGTGAAACCTGGTACAGGAGAAATCTGCCGGATGCGGAGAAGAAGTATTCGAGAATTCTGTCGGATAAAGTGAACCCCAAGCGACGGAGTCCTCGCAAATATCGGGTTGTTTTGAGAGAAACGCAGATTTTTAATTAAGCGAACCTGGATGTAGTCCCGTTTCAACAGGTGGAGGTGCCGATCCTGTGGCAAAATGTGGAAGGCCGATATTCACGGGTCCTGATAACGGAATCGGCCCGTGTGATCATCCGGGGCAGCAGGGACGGCATGAGCAGTCCAGTGCTGGAGACCAGTTGTAGTCCGAAGAGATCATGCCGGTCTTACCATGGTGCTAAAGCTGAATGTTGAACATGAGACAGGAGAAAGCCCCATGAACAGCTTTGCCCTATTCACCGATGTGAGTCTGAATCCCGGGCGGAGGCTCGGCGTAGGTGCCTGTCTGCTTGCTCCCGCGCATTTACTGAATAGCGCGCCGGACGCAATCGAACGAGCCGAAGTCCTGGCACGTATGAGTTTCAGGAGGTTTGGGGAGACTTCATCGACCAGGCTCGAACTCCAGACGGTTTTGTGGGCAGTGGAAAATTTTCGGGAGGAATTCAGACGCTCCGATTCCGGAGGGGTGCGGATCTATACCGATTCCCAGTGTGTTGTCGGTCTCCCGGGAAGAAGGGCCGGCCTGGAGGCTAGGGGGTTTGTTGCCGCTCGTTCAGGGAGGCTGTTGACTAATTCCCTCCTCTATCGCGATTTTTACGCCGTCCATGACAAACTCGGGCTTGAGTTGATCAAGGTCGCGGGGCATTCCCGTACCGGCTTCCGCAACAGCGTGGAGCGGATTTTCTCGTATGTGGATCAGGAGGTGCGGCGTGCGTTGAGTCTTTGGATGGGTGAGTTTGAGGAAAGGAGTGGGTAATTTAAAATAACCCAAGTGATGGAGTTCGTGCATGCTGGCAGTCTGGAAATTTGGTCAGCTGGGACGGTCACTGGCCACCTATACGCCAAATTAAAATAGCCATTTAATGGTTGTGGACAGAGGCGACTCGGTGTGTTAGCCTATGTCTAGGCATAGGCGCTGAGGGCCACAGGAGGAATTATGAACGTAGTTGCAGAACGTCATATTAGACTATTCAAGAATGGCAGGAATCAGGCTCTCCGCATCCCGCGGGAATTCGAACTACCCGGTAATGAGGCCATAATCCATAAAGAGGGGAACCGGCTGATTATCGAGCCAACGAAAAAGAAATCCCTCCTCAAGCTCCTCGAGACCTGGGAGCCTTCGGACGAAACCTTGCCGGACGTTGACCAGTGCCTCTTACCGCTTGACGACGTGGAACTGCCGGAATGAGTTCTCTCGTCTACCTCCTGGATACCAACATCCTCTCCAACCTCATCAGCGATCCACATGGGCCGGTAATGCGCCGGATAGCCGCCTTCGGTGAGGAGACGGTCTGCACCAGCATTGTTGTCGCAGCTGAAATGCGCTACGGTGCAGAGAAGAGGGGCTCTTCTAAGCTTGCCGCGAAGATCGAAGCGATACTCGATAACATCGAGGTCCTGCCGCTTGACATAGACGCTGACCGGCACTATGGCAACATCAGAAGCGTGCTGGAAAAGCAAGGCAACACAATTGGCCCGAATGACCTGCTGATCGCCGCTCATGCTCGATCCCTTGGGCTGATCGTCGTTACCGACAATACCCGCGAGTACGAGCGAGTCCCGGATCTCGCCGTTGAAAACTGGCTCCTGCCGCCTCCCACCGCACTCTGACCCGTTACTATTGACCGCCAGACTCACTAACTTGATGGTGGGCCCCTTTGGGGACCTGTTGTTCGGGCGTATGTGATCTCTCAAAAAATTCCAAGTTTATGATTTAAACGCGCAATACTTTATATTCAAAAGTGAGCCGGAATAACTGCCGGGAACGCAAAACGTCGTAACATGCTGCATTGCAAGGGGTTATGGCGTTTTTGCGAATCTAAACTTTTAAGCAATAGTTTAGATTGGATAGACAGAACTTCTTAAGATAGATTTAATATGATATGGAAGAGATGGTACGATGAGGACTGAAACGAAGGCATTACGTTTAATGTGCACAGTCTAAATGTTCCATTTGGGTGGATCACCGGTACGCGCGCGCGTGAACCGGTCAAGTACGAGTTGGAGGAATGAACTTATGATCAAGATATTGCCAAGCGTAGTTGTGGCGTTGGTTATGTGGACTGCCGGCACCGACGCGTTCGCGGTCGATGAAGCACGCGAGAAGCTCGTCGCGGAGTTCACCAAGACAATCGGCCTTGAAGACGTTGTTCGAAAGTCGCAGCGGGAGACCGAGCGGCTTGTCACAGATCAGATCGGACCTTTGCTGAGCAACTTGCGGCAAGCGGGCTGCTCTGCTGAAGCTCTCAAGGAGATCCAAGGGATTTTCAATGACATGATGAAGAAGGTAGTCAACTCATGGAAACCCGCAGAGGCGAATCGTATCTACACCCTTGCCATTGCAGAATCGATGAGTGATGAGGCGTTGAAGGCGTCGATCTCGTTCTATCAGTCGCCTGAAGGAGTAAAGAGCAAGGCCGCGATTGGGGCGGCTTCGGCGAAAATGAGAGACTACATCAATACGGAGATGATGAAGGCTCTTAAGCCCGAGATGCAGGCCTTCATGGAACGAATCAAGGTCATCGCCGCCAGAGAACGGCAGAAGCGACAAGCGGAGTAGAAGCCGGCAACAGCTCCAACAAAACGTCCGAGCAAAGACCTGCGTGCGCCGGTGAGAACCGGCGAGAGATGGTGAGTGAAAGTCTCATACAATGAAGGAGTAGCGAACCGCATCGGCCCCGAGTCATGCGCAGTCGTCCGTAAGGGCGGCTGTGAAGCGTTGACAGGGGGCATGTGGGCCGGGTATTGAGCCGCGAAAAGACCCTCCTCCGGGGTGCCGACGCATCAAGGGAAGCGGAAGGCAACATGGAATGCCTCGTAAACGTGAGAGGTATTCTGACCTCGCGTGGTCTAAGACCCTGCGCACGCATGCAAGTTTCTCGCACGGGAACCGGGATATCCTGTGACTGGCCACTACGGATGTCATAGTGGTCCGTGCCGTGAATTCTATGAAGCACGACGGCAATGCACGGTCCAGGAAGTCGGACAGTTGAAGCCCTTGAACAAAGACCGGGGTAGCGCCATGGTCAGCGGAGGGGGTGGAGGGAAGGGAATCTGGCCGAAGGGAATACGTTTTTGCAAAACAGGTTCTGAGCACAGCATCAGAAAAGGAAGCGGTATGGCCACCCCTAAACGGGCACAAACTGGGAAACCACCGACACAGCCAAGGGGGAAACGCCTGTAGCCGCACCTCTGACCTGCCAAGCACGCAAGAACGCATACGGCAGAAAGCCCTTGAGGATAAAGGGTTACGGTTCACAACGCTCTGGCACCACATCTACAACATCGACCAACTCCGGCAAAAGACAGTTTTGAATAAAAAATGAAGGAGTATGTATTGACAATAGTACCATTAATAAGTACCATACTTTTATGAAGCGCAAACATTCCAAAACCCTTGAGCTAATCTTCCATCGCCCTGTATCGGGTAACATTAAATGGAAAGATATAGAAGTGCTTCTGATATCGCTTGGGGCTGAAACGACTGAACGTGAAGGGTCTCGCTTGGAAGTATATCTCTTTGGAGTGGTCAAGGTATTTCACCGTCCACATCCATCACCAGACACCGACAAGGGAGCAGTAACAGCAATCAGAAAATGGCTCAATGAAAATGGAGTAACACCATGAATACAATGACAATCAACGGATATCATGCAGTAATTTCTTATGATGAAGAGATTGATATGTTTCGTGGAGAATTTACAGGTTTAAACGGCGGTGCGGATTTCTACGCAAAAGACATAGCCAATCTGCGTAAAGAAGGTGAAATTTCTCTGAGGGTGTTTCTGAATGCATGCCATGAACGTGGTATAGAGCCCCGCAAGCAATATTCTGGAAAATTCAATCTTAGAATTCCACCCGATCTACACGAGCGGCTCGCTGTACAAGCTGCTGCACACGGGAAAAGCATCAATACCTGGGTGCTTGATCTACTCAAAGAACAATCCGCTCACGCTTTTTAGGGACAACCGCTATATAAAGCGCCCTCTACATAATCAACAAGGGCTCCATCATGCAATACAAAAATCTGCCAGACACCCTCAAAGAAAAAACCTGGCTTCACAACTATTCTCTCGCTGAAATCCACTTTACCCTCGAAAAAGGGCCGGCCGGTTCCTTCTGGTATGCGAGTTACGGATCACCCGCCGGGGAGTCAATTGAGCCAAATCGACCTCCAATTTATGACACCGACATCGAATTATATTTGTTGATGCCAGACAAACTAACAGTGGCCGATGTGAATATCGTTTCTGCCATCAAAATCCAGCATGATGAAGCTCATAAACAAGCTATGGATGAATCCCGGAAGATGTTTCCTTCTCCCGTACCTTTTAGCAACAGTATTGATATCGTTAATAGCAAAGGCGAAACTGTCGGTTGCAGATGCGTGCCTGAGCCTGATCACGAATGCTTTGGCGGTTCTCGTAATACATGGATAACCCGGCGCACATTGGATATCCTTGCCAATTCACCGCCTAAGGAGAGCGGAACAAACCAGGGGCTGGGCACCTATGCCGCTGCTTTTAGCGTCCCTTGATTCTCCGATTTCATCCCGGGGAACCATCGGCTGAAGGTTCCCCTTAACTCATCATTCAGAACCTGTACACGGGTTTGCAACAGCAGATGCGCACCGCGTTGGGTCCAGCGCATTTGCTGTTTCTTCACAAAACGCTTGCTGACCACATAGTTTACGGTCGATTCAACGAACGCCGTGGTAATCGTCTCGTCATGCCGGTAACGGTCGCCATAGTTTGGGATAAATGCCTGGTTAGCCTCGATATAGCTGCGGAATTCCTTTACCGCTTTCAGTAGTTTCTTCTTGTTCGCTGGATTTTCTTCCAGCATCTCCAGATCATCGTCCAGGTCATCGATTCGTTGCAGGGCATGAAAAGCATTACCATGCCAGAGATTCCACTTGGCGCTTTCCAAGTGTTTCTCCAGGTCGGCCAGCACGGTGGCCGTTTCCGGGTGTTTGTTATTGGGTTTCAGTTCCGTTGTCATTCCCTTGACCATTTGCCCCATGACGGTCAACCGCATGGTGACGTGAAACCAGTCGAGGAGATGTTCAGATTCCGGACTGAGATAGGTTTGCAGATTGCGCACGGTGTCACCGCCATCCGACAGAAACACGATCTGCTGATTCATTTGCAGGCCCTGGGATTTCAGCACTTCGTAAAGCCGGCGCTTGAGCTTGGTGTCATACTTGTTGACGAAAGCAAATACCTTGGCACCACCCTCGGTCTGGACGCTCTTGCCGGCAATGACTTCGAACCAGCCTTCGGTTCTCGATTTCTGATCTGATGCATGCACATAGCCACCGTCCAGCCCGACTGTCAAGGGCGGCCCCGGCGACGGTTGTTTCGCCCAATCTCGGGGACAGCCTTCAATGAACTGGAACTGCTCCTCACCCAGTTCGCCCTCGATCCGTTCGGAGATCCTTTGTAGTTGGCGTCGCAGAGATGTGTGGTTGATTTCATTTGCAATAGGCAGTATTTCTGCCAGTAGCTCGACGCTCAGCCCATAGGACATTAGTGAAGCGAACTTGGTCTCCAGGTACTGCAGTTCCGGTGCGTAATGCGTTGTCAGCATCTGGGCTAGAGGGCTCGAACTGTGCCGGTCCTGGTTCTGGCAAGAACAGTCATAGAGACGAGGACTGCTGAGATTCAATTTACCGAACAGAGTCCGGTAAATTATGGTGTGTTGCACTTTCCTGGTCCGCTTGGCGCCACAGTGGGGGCAGGTTTTGAATTGAGCTATGTATTCCTCGATCTGTTCAGTGACCACTGTATGTTGCATGCCGTGCAGCAGTGCCTTGGCCTCCGCGAGAGTCAGGCCCAGCTCCTCCGGCCGCAGTGAACCGCGTTCCAGTCGTGCGATTTCCTCGATTTTCTCTGGGTTGCCGTCTCCGGCTTCAATGACCACTTGAATTCGAATCTTCATCGCCGGCTCCTTTCTACTGCCACATCCAGGTCTCGTCGTTGGTTGTGTACTGTTTGAGCCGGCGGTTGACCGCTCGCCGGTCAAAACTGTCCAAGGTTAGCCATTCGTGCAATTGCTCTATGTCTTCAAACAGATCGCGAATGGCCTCCATATTGTTGGCTTTAAGAGCGTCACGGATTTCGTCTAATAAATCATCAACTTGCAGAGGAATTTCATCCCGTCGTGCCATGAAGGCTATGGGGCCACCGCAATCTTCCGGAGGCACCCGCCGTTGGCCGCCGATACAGCAAGGATAGAGGCGTTTATCTTCAGGAGCCCAAAACGCCTCAACGCGCACTTCATGTTGCCAGCAGTCACTGAGGTCATACTCGTAAAGGAAACGCTCGTTTTTACGGAATTTGAAATCGAACAATCGGACCTGATCGGGATCGGTCGAGAAGCTGATGCCGCCATCATGGTAAACGCCATAGTCCTGACCATGGATGTGAAACCGGTTTAAATGTTCATCGCTCCAGCCAAAGGCAATCTGCAGCGTAAAATGCAGGT
>WSSedB1CaDRAFT_10000632_pt1 | contig 14698 bp, 13 predicted proteins | sample WetSurSB1Cattail_FD_9460 | JGI IMG/M metagenome (IMG submission 9460)
CCTGCGGCAGGGTCAGGTGCTCCAGCATGTGGCGGCAGTAGATCTCCTTCACCTCGCTGCAGTGGCGGGAGACCTGCCACGCCTGGCACACCACCGAGACGTTAGGCAGGGGACGCAGGTCGCATCCGGCGAACCCCTCGCGCACGTCCTGGCCGCATCCCACGTAGAGGCGCAGCCCCAGCTGCTTTCCGGCGGGTGCAACGACAGAGGGCCGAGGCACGCGGCGCAGTTCGAAGCCGATGTTTCCCAGCAGGCGGTTGGTTGAGCGGAGCAAAAAGCCGAGTGCGGCATAGAGGTGGCCGAGGAGCCTGGGCTGGGAGGGGGGGCCGAACTCCCGATAGATCTCCTTCATGATCCCCTTGAAACGGAGTAACGGCAGGGCCTCGCCGTTTAAGTAGAGCACCTGGTTCCAGTCGAAGCTCGGGGATTCGAGGTCGAGCCCCAGGCTGGAAAAGTCGAGCGCAGGTGAGACCTTGCCGGAGGCGAGACTCTCGTCCCAGTACCGGCTGCCGGGGACCGGCTGCATGAGGTAGATGCCGGAGACCGTCAGGCGCCCCCGGTGCTTCCTCAGGAAACCCCTGGTGGCGTGGATATCCTCCGCGGTCTCCCCCGGGATGCCAAACATGAAGGAGGCCGAGAGGGGGAGCCCGTTTTGGGCGCACAGCTCGATCACCCGCTCCACCTGGGCGATGGTGAAGGGCTGGTCCTTCACCTGCGGCAGGAGCCGTTCCGAAGCGGTCTCCATGCCGAAGCGCACCTCGGTAAAGCAGAGCTCCTTGAGTACCCGGATCACCTCTTCGTCCACCAGGTTGATGCGGATGAACCCCTTGAAGCGCACCTTTCCCAGCAGACCGCGCTCTTCGAGGAGCCGCCTGATCTCCAGAAGCCGGCTCTTCGGCGCGATGAATAGGTCGTCCACCGAGTAGATGTTGCTCACCCCGAACTTGCGGACCAGGACATCGATCTCGTTCACTACGTACTCGGCGGAGTGATAGCGGTAACTTCCCCAGAAGGAGTGGCTGGCGCAGTATGGACACTTGTAGGGGCAGCCGCGGGCAGTGAAGAGATAGGGCCACTCCTGGCCGTAGGGAAGCCTCCGAAAAGGGGGCGGCAACTTGTCCAGATCGGCGATGGGAGCCCTCTTGGAGGTGGTGCGTACCCCGTTTTCCCCGTCCCGATAGCAGATCCCCGCTACGGCGGCCAGCCGTTCGGGAACGAGCTCGGCGCCCTCATGCCTAAGCACCGCGATCTCGGCGAAGGTGATCTCCCCTTCCCCGAGAACGCCCAGGTGGAAAACCTCCGGAAGTGCGTCGGGGAGCGCGGAGATGTGGTAGCCGCCGAGCACCGTCCAGCACCCGGGCAGGGCGCGCCGCACTTCGGTCGCCACCCGCACCGCGTCGTTCAGGCTCTGGCTCACCGAGCCAATTCCAACCATATCGGGCTGGAAGGCGATAATCTCCTCGGAGCTGTCGGCGAAGAGGAGCTCCTTTTCCTGCACTACCCCTTGGCTCAGCAAGTAGCCAGCCAAGTACTGCAGGCCGGGAGGGGTCTGCACCGATTCTCCCGGATAGCGGGACACGTAGAGGGCCACTTTCATGAGGGATTCTCCGCCTGCCAGTCCCCCAGGAGGACGACCGGCACAACGTGCTCGGCCTCCCCGTGCACCTTGAAGGGACAGACGTTGTAATGCCAGAGGATCTGGGTGCATCTGGTTTCGTCGAAGACGGCGATGGAGAGGGAATATTTCCCGGGGGCCAGGGTAAGGCGCGGCGACCGAAACCTGATGACCCGCTCGGCCCCTCCCTCCGACAGCGAGGTGGTGAAGGAGGCGAACGCCACCGGCAGCCGGTCGAGCGCCAGGGTGGAGAGGATGACGCTGATATCGGAAATCCCCAGAGCCACCCGCAGACGGAACACGATCTCCAAAGGTCTCCCCATGGCCAGGGAATCGGGGCCTTGGGGGCCGAGCACCCTGAGGTCAGCCAGAGAGGCCTGCCCGTTGCCGTGGAGCATGGCCCCCTCCTCGCAGAGGGTGTCGAAGTAGGCGGCGATCCCGGCCGAGGTGCTGGCGAAATGGCGCGCCTTGCCCCGGTCGAGCAGCATCACCGAGTCGCAGATACGGTTCACCTGGGACATATCATGACTCACGAAGATGGTGGCAGTGGACTGGAGCTTGGAGTAGATGATGTCATAGCAGCGCGCTCGGAAGCTTGCGTCCCCCACGGCGAGGATCTCGTCGATGAGGAGCACGTCGGGCTCGCAGTGGCTCGCCACCGCAAACCCGAGGCGCACGAACATGCCGCTCGAATAGTACTTCACCGGCACGTCCAGAAAGTCCCCGATGTCGGCGAAAGCGACGATGGCGTCGAAGTTGCGGTCCACCTCCGTCCGGGACATCCCCAGGATGGCGGCATTGAGGTAGATGTTCTCCCTGCCGGTCAAAAGGGGATGGAAACCGGCCCCCACCCCGATCAGGGCGCCCACCTTGCCGCGCACCGAGATCTTCCCCCGGTCGGGCCAGAAAATGCCGTTCAGCATCTTCAAAAGGGTGGTCTTCCCGGAGCCGTTGTGCCCGATGATCCCCAGCGTCTCCCCCCTTCTCACCTCGAAGGAGACCTCGTCCACCGCCCAGAACTCGTCCTCGCGCAGCACCTGCGGCCGAGAGCTCAAGCCGAGCGCGTTCCTGGTGATGTCCAGGATCCCGTAGGTCATGGAGCGCTTCAACGACATGCAGTACTTCTTGGAGGCCTTCTCGACTTTTATGGCAACATCGGCGTGCATTAGATTCTCTCGGCGACCCTGGTTTCCGTCAGATGAAAAACCAGGAGGCAAACGGAAAAAACCATGAGGGAAAGGAGGGCTGAAGCGCAGAAGCCCTGCCACTCGGTGGTGCTGCCCAGGAACATGAGGTCCTTGGGAACGGCAATCAGGTAGTACAAGGGGTTGTACCGGGTGATGGTGGCGAGTATCCCGGTAGCCGGCTTGGCGTACAGCACCGGGGTTAGAAACATGAGGAAGGTGGTTGCCAGGGAGAGCACGTTGCCTACGTCCCTGGTTACGCCGTTCAGCAAAGCGAGGATGAACCCGAGCCCCAAGGTCAAAAGCAAAAGCGGCACGATGACCAAGGGGATCAGGAGCAGGGAGGCGCTCGGCACGAACCGGTACCAGGCGAAGAGGAGCGTCGATAGGACCAGGTAGATGGCGAAGGAGAGGAGCGACTGTCCGAAGGAGGCGATGACCAGCGACTTCTTGGAGAAGTTGATCTTGATGATCATGGAGCCCGCGTCCACCAGGGCGTTGGCGGAGCAGATGAGGCCGGTGGCGAAGAGCTGCCAGAGCGCCATGCTGAACACCGCGTACACCGGGTAGGGAACGTTCACCCTGCCCACATTGAAGATGCCGGAGCTGTGCAGGAGCATAAAGGTGGCCAGGGTGGAGAGCGGCATCACCACCGCCCACACCACCCCGGAGAAGGACTGTTTGTACTTGACGGAAAACTCCCGCTTCAAAAGCTGAAAAATTAGCCACCGGTTGTTGGCAAGCTCCCGGAAGATCTCGGCGCACAGAGCCGGGTAGCCCCTCTTGAGAGAGTTGTCCGGTTCGTAGGTGGTTACCGTGTCGTCTGCGTGTGGTGTCTTCATCGATGTGACCCATTGAAGCAATGAAAGTAGGAGAAAACGTTGGCCGAAGCGCTGTCGCGCGCGCAGGGGAAGTCGCCCCTCGTACGATGCGCCGTCACTCGTACTGGAAACCGTTCTTCCTGAAGAGGGAGGCGACGACCCCCGCCAGGAAGCCGACCCCGAACCGCCCCATTTCCCGGTTTCTGCGCCCTGGCAGAAGATAGAGCGGAGCGTGGCGACAACCGTTGGCTAGAACCAGCAGCCAGAGCAAAAACGAATACCTCTTGCGCAGGCGGAAAAACGAGGAACCGACCGCCATGGGCTTGCGCAGGTTTCCAACCAGAAGGGGCGGATGGAAGTACCGCAAGGCATCACAATTTTCGCTCCGGCGACCTGCGAGCAGGAAACGAATCACAAACTCCACATCCTCCTGGCCGATGAAGTCGCTCACGAACCCTCCCAGTTCGGCCAAAACCGATCTTCGGTATGCAGTACATCTGCTGGTCATGAAATAGGGATCGTGGTAATCGTAACGCCCTTCTATTTGAGCAAAGCTGGCGTGGCCATGGGGTACGACCGCATCGGCCAGCGGGTTGCGACGAAAAATATCTTCAAGGATTGTCAAAAAATCGTCTTTCTGAATGATGGTATCGTCATCCAGAAACAAGACAATATCGCCCCGCGAATTGGCCAGGCCGTAATTGCGAGAATACCCCATCTTGCCGAAGTTGTCGTCCAGCGGACAGTATACTGTTCGCATTGCGCTGCCGAATTCTTCGGCCATGCGTCGGCCTGCCTCGGTTCCGTTCCTATCCTCGACCAGGATGACCTCGAACCGCTCCCGGTTGTATTGTTGCTGGGCAAGTGAATGCAGGATTCCGGCCAACAAGTCGAGACGGCCGTAAAAGTTTATGATACAGGAAATGCGTATGCCGTCGCATGCATGCGGCACGGAACAATCGCCCTTCAAGTCAAAGGGGAACCAATCATACAGCCATTTAAGCAGAGCACGTCTCATAGGCAGTATATCCCCCACCCCATTATGCTCACCCAAGCAACCCCGACAATCAGCAACGGCATATCGCAAGTTAGTGATTCAGTCGGATCTCCGCCCTTGCCGGACTGAACACGGAGTATGTAACGCAGCAATCCAAAGCAGCATAGCGGTACCGAGTAGAGCAACAGGGGCGAATGCCGCGAAATGATGTACATGGTATAGGTCATCAGTACCGAACCACCGCTCATGTACATGGTTCCGTCAAGGAATCCCTCCGGATAAGTAACCAACGCCTTGCGATGATAATGCGCAACATTGCTCAGACGCTTTTTTTCTGCCAACCGTTTTCCCGTGCTCAAGAATACCGAAAGCAGGAACACACTTAAAAACAACCATTCGGAAATTGCAACGTTAAAAGCGGCACCGCCAGCCTGAAGACGCAGAAGAAACCCCGCCGATATGCAGAAGATATCAACCAGCACAATATTTTTTAACTTTGCGCTGTAGGCTATCGATACAAAAAAATACGCAACCAAGATAACTAAAAAAATGATGGACATATTCCAGGCCAGCGCCACACTGCACGTCAGTAGTACAGCTGCACATAGCAATGCCGAGGCAGGCGAGACCAGTCCGGAAGCTATCGGTCTTGTGCACTTGTCCGGGTGATGACAGTCATTTTCCCTGTCAAGAACGTCATTGAGAATATAGGTGGTGCTTGAGACAAAGCAAAAAGCACTAAAGGGGATCAGCATATGAGAAGCAGAGGAATGGAAAAAAAGTGTGCCCCCCAAAAACGGCGGAAAGAACAGCATCAGGTTTTTCAGCCACTGGCGGACTCTCAAGAGCTTTAGAATATTCAGAATCATCTCCACAAATCAGCTTTCCTGACCCGTTAGTACCAGAGAGAGAAAGAAATCCTCAAGATCTCTACGTTTTGTTTCCACAAGAACCACGTTCGTTCCGGTTTTGTTGACCTCGCCCATAAAACCGTTGAAGGCGCTGCAGGGCACGTAAAATTCGGAGACCGAATTTGTGCGGCGAAGCGCTTTAATTCCTGCAAACGAGAGTGATTCCGCTTCCGTCATTTGTAAATGGATGACATATCCCTCAACACCACTGCGCAGAATATTCTCGACACTATCAACCGCTACCAACGTTCCCTTGACGATCACTCCTACCCGGTCGCAAACCTTCTCCACATCATCAGTGATATGAGTGCTGAAGAAGACACTCTTGCCGCGTTTTTTCAGGTCGAGGATAATATCCTTCACCAGTGCCCGCCCAATTGGATCCAAGCCACTCATCGGTTCGTCCATGACGTACACTTCCGGATCATGAACAAGGGCCTGCGCCAAACCAACTCGCTGCACCATACCCTTGCTGTAACCGCGCATGGGACGCTTGCGGGCCTCCCATAAATCCAGTCGTCGCAGAACTTCCTCGGAGCGCTGACGTAACAACGCGGCGTCCATTTTGAATTGCGAACCGACAAATGCCAAATACTCCTCGGCACTCAGATAGTCATAGAAGGCTGGATTTTCAGGCAGAAAACCTACCTGACGGCGTGAATCGGACAGACCTGAATCGATGCCCATGATGCGGGCCGAACCGGCAGTCGGTCGCAACAACCCCATCACCAGTTTAATGGTCGTACTTTTACCGGCACCATTCGGTCCCAGGAAACCGAAAACCTCTCCCGGAGCGATTTCCAGATCAAGCCCCTTCAGGGCATCGACCTTTGTCATGCGTTTTCCGGCAAACTGTTTGCACAGACCTGTTATCTTAATGGCGTTCATAAGGCTCTCCTGCCTTCTGCTTACTTAGATTCTTCACCCCAGCAAAAGCGTACTTACTGGTGGTTGCAACTTTTCCGTCCGCTTCCAGGTAAAACTGCCCGCCGTAGGGGTCTCGGGGAGGGGAGAGGAATCCTCCTGAAACCAGCTGTACAACCGTTGCCGGCATAGCACCCCGCACTTCTCGATAACGATCCCTGGCCACTTCAACACGACGAGTCTCACGAAAAGCTTTCAGCCGGAGCTGATAATTATTTTTTACTGCCTGGTTCCTCTCCTTCTTTTCCATGGCTGTCAGATAGGCTATTGCAAGATCCGTCTGTCCCGATTCCTGCATATAGCGCCCGGCCAGAAGTCTGGACAGATCGGAGCCGGAAAGTTCGCCGGCACGCTGATAATACCTAGCAGCAGATGCATAGTCTTTCAAAAAAAACGCATTGTTAAAGCCGACGAAAAAGGGGAGATACCAATCCCAGGTGCGGTACTTCATGCCGTAATCCAGAAGATCATTGGCCAGCTTGTACTGTTTGACATCCCAGGTCAGAAAGCTCTGGGCAAAATAGTAGGCGTCCATGTTGTAGGGATCAAGCTTGACTGAGCCATGGAGCAGCCGAGACATGGACATGTAATCCGGCGGCACTGCCACTTGGTTATCCGCCTTTTCAAACAGCCCGCCAAAATACATCAAAACCTTCAGCACCAGCGATGCAGCCACCAGTTCTTTATGGTCGGCTGCAACGGTTTTGAGCGCCGTCACCGAGGGTACATAGCCCAGCTTTTCCACGAACGGCTTTTTATGCAGATAAGTTGTAAACGGAATGATCAGGATGCCGTACAGAAACAGACAGACCAGTGCTGCGGAGGCTGATTTGATCATCAGCTACCTCATTTCTCGTCGCGAAAAAATGGCGGCGGCGAGTGAAAGCAGAATTCCCACGTAGACAAGAAAATAGGACACCGTTAACAACATTCCGTTAGCAGGAATGGGGAGGCTGTAAATTGCATTTACTTTCATATCAAAGGCGCCGAAATTGGGCAGCAGGTAATACAGTCCCGTTGCAATCTGCTTCACAACTGGCGACAGTTTTTGGGAAGTAGGTGAATGGATATAGTCATAGACCTGCTGGGTGACACCACCGGCCAAAAACGTGGCAATCGTACCGAAAACCGGCAAGAAGAAAGAGGTACTGAATGAAGATAAAAGGAAAGCAACCGCTATCAACAAGATGTATTTCAATGCATCAAACAGTATGCAGAGTGCCATCGTCCCCCAGACAATCGGTCTGTCAGGCGGATATACACTGGAAGTGTACGCAACTACTCCACAAGCGGCGATACCCAGAACAGCTGCAGTCAGCAGTACAAACAGAGCTGTTCCGCCAAAACGCCCCAGCAGATAACTCTGTCGCGAGAGCGGCAGCCCCAGTACGCTAAAGGTGTAGCGTCTTTCAATATCCTTCCAGAGTGATGTGGCGCCAAGAAACACCGATAACAGTAGCATGATAAATGAGAGCAGGGAGAGTGATAGGGTCAGGGACAGTTCCGTCACTTGGCGCATGGAAAGAGAAGCGATGCCGGGGATCAGCAGAAATACACATGCTGTCACCATAATGCCCTGAAAAACGCGGTCGCGGAAAATGCCTTTGAGAGTAATTTTGATAATTGTCGACATAATCACTCCTTAGTTCAGTCTGACACAAATCTACAAATATCACTTTGCAAGATCTGTCGTGATTTTTTCAGTTGGTTTGTAGTAATAAGCTTCATGGGAGGCTGTCTTGCCCACAATGGTAAAGGCATCCAAGGCCTTTTGCTTGTTTTTTTCATGTAAATGAACAATACCCAGGCGATACTGATAAAACGGATCCTTGGTAATCTCATATAAGCGAGAAAGGCAAGTCACGTTATTATCATAGAGGGCTGCAGACGTTGCCTTACCTCGCAGCAGTTGAATTTTGTTTATTTCCAGCATTTTCATTAGCACCGAGGCCTCATGCCTGCCAGGGTTTCTCAAAATGCCTTTTAGTATTTCCCTAGCTCGATCATATTCACCATTATCAGCAAACGCGCCAGCCTTGTTCATCATACCGTACTGTGAATTTATCACATCATCACGCATTTTGAAGGATTGATAGATCGCTAGCGCCTCATTTGCTTTGCCATGTTGTTTCAAGGCAATGGCTAATTCGTTTTGTGCCGGCATGAAGTTGGGAGACTTGCGGACAGTATCCTGATACAGACCAAGATTATCCAGCCAGAGAAGATTGCGGGTAAAGGTGCCATACAGGGCAATCGCCGTTACAACACCTGCAATGGCAACCAGATGTTTGTGATAGCGACTATAATGTCGCCACTGGTGAATCGACATTGCTGACCCTACAACAAAAAATGCCGCCGGGATGTACATATACCGTTCAGCCAAGGGGGTCCAGGTAATGCGAAGAAGCAGTATCAACACAGTAGAAGAAGCAATGGACAAGGCAGAGACAAAAAAGTAGCCGGACAATGACCGCCTACGAGTGATAAACCATGCAATACAGACACATACAGAAAAGCCTATCGATATATATATGTCAGAAACATGCACAATACCGAAATTCAAGGGAAACGGCATAACAAGTTTCTTTGTGTAAAAGCCGATGGCCTTTAAAATCATTTGAACACTGCTCAGCAAATCTGCACTCTGTTTACCGGCAACATGGGAAACAACCCGCGCAATCCCTTGATCCCCTCCCGAGAGGGCAAACCTGCGAAAGGCTAAATATCCGGCTCCGACAAGCCCAAACACCATGCCATGTGGCAGGTACCTTCGAAATATTTTCCCGACTGTAGCGGCAACTGCCGGGTCTGCCGGCAAAAATAAAGGTATAACAATCGCAGCCGGCAAGAAGAAAATTGCAGTTTCTTTGGATAGGCAGGCTAACAACAGACAGCATGCAGATAGTAGGGAGAGAACAAAAGGTAAGGGACGGTTCAGCAACAAATATACTGACAGCAGGATAAAAAAACATGCCAAAAGGTCGGTTCTTCCGGAAATCCAGATGACCGATTCAGTATTAATTGGATGTATGGCAAAGAGAATTGCTGCCACCAATGGGAGCAATAATACTTGTTGGCCGTTCAGAAAACATGATTTTCTGGTAATGGCATACACGAGCACGACATTGCACAGGTGTAGCAGAACATTGTCCAGATGCATGAAGCTGACTTCCAACCCCCAGACGTATTTGTCAAACAAAAATGACAGAACCAGTAATGGCCGGTAATACGCTCCGCCCGGCATGAATAAGCCACGAAGAGTGAATCCGTCGGTATTGAGAAGATACGAATACATACCCGGGTCATCGACTGAATTCAGCGGTGCGGAGAGGGAAGGATAGTAAACCCCAAGCACGACAATAATTAACAGCATGATCTGGTAGCGAATGCGCATAATAGGTTTGCTAGAACAGCAGGAACTAAAAAAAGCGGGATGCCGCAACATCCCGCCGATAGCAAACGTTCCTACAAAATCAAGCTACATGGTTGTCCATCCAGAAGGAACAGCAGTAGCAGAGCCAGTAGTGGTAGTAGTTATTATACCAGGGAGTACCGTAGTAAAGCTGATTGCAGTTGAATCATACGCCGTCCCATAGACCTTGGTACCCTTAACATGCTTGGTGAAAATCGCATAACCGATTCCAGCACCATCAGCATTGAGTACGGCACTGACACCGGTAGATAATTTAAACAGCGGTGATGTGGAAGCCAGTGCGATAGCAGCAGTAGAGCCACCGTAGACGGCTACGCCGGCGTCAGATACCGCATTGGATGCAAGTGTTGTAGCAGCAGCATAATTGCTGGCAAATATAATAATCAGGGCAGATAAAGTAATGATCTTTTTCATAAAAGCCTCCTTAATTTTTAATGAGTGTCGTAGACAAGTGGATACACTTGGTTGTCGGCATTGTACGCTTCATGACCGGTCTTGCCGTTCTTGCCGTCCGCATTGGCAGCAGTGTTATAAGCTTTCTCTCTGTAAGCGGCGAACTGCGGGATGGCAATGGCGGCCAGGATGCCGATGATCGCGACAACGATCAAGAGCTCGATCAGGGTGAAACCTTTTTTGTTGCGAAGTTTGTTAATCATGTTTTTCTCCCTTCGTTTGGTTGTACTCTACACTGAGAGCAGTTTTGTTTCAAATTCTGATATAGATGGTAGCAAAACACAAGCCAATGCCAAGTCAATTCTCAACCAACTAATACTATTATATTTTATCGAAGCCCTGTAATTGAACAAACTCAAAATTGCAATTCATTGTCACCCAAAGTGACAATTTATGTCAACGCTCACTCCTCACCAGAATCCAAACCAAACTTAGCCAAACGATACCTGAACGACCGAAATGACATTCCCAACAATTCACCCGCCTTTTTCTTGGCACCCCCAGTCATCTCCAAGGCCTTCAGCAGGTATTTCTTTTCCAGATCATCCAGAAGCGCTTCCAGTGCAATACCCTCGGAAGGAATCACTGCGTCGCCTACCAGACAGGGTGACATATCAGCGCAAACCAGTTTTGGGAGATTTTCTTCCCGAATGTGCGTGTTATCGAGTATCAGACTACGTTCAACAATATTCTCCAGTTCCCGGATATTTCCCGGAAACGGGTAATTCATCAGCATCTTGAGAGCACCCGGCGTGATAATCTCCCCTGTTTGCTGCGCATCGCCGTATTTCCTAAAGAAATGATCCACCAGAACCGGAATGTCTTCAATGCGCTCCCGGAGCGGCGGCACCACGATCTGCATCACGTTGATACGATAGAAGAGATCTTCCCGAAAGCCTCCATCCTTGACCTGGCTCAGCAAATCGCGGTTGGAAGCGGTCAGGATGCGCACATCCGACTTCTGGACCTGAGTGCCACCTACCCGCCTGAACTCCCGTTCCTGGAGAACGCGCAGCAGCTTGGTCTGCATCAACAGCGGCAGTTCGCCGATTTCATCCAGAAACAGCGTCCCGCCATCGGCCTGCTCGAACAAACCGGCGCGATCAGCGACCGCACCGGTAAATGCCCCCTTCTTATGACCGAACAACTCGCTCTCCATCAATTGTTCGGGAATCGCGCCGCAGTTGACCGCCACGAAGCCTTTTTTGCTGCGAGGGCTGCTGCCGTGGATGGCACGGGCTACCAGTTCCTTGCCAGTGCCGCTTTCTCCCTGAATCATCACGGAACTGTTGCTGAGCGCAACTTTCCGGATCAGCCCGAAGATCTCCTTCATCTTCGGACTGGCGCCGATAATTCCACAAAAGTTGTCACGTTGCTGAACCGTCTGTTTGAGAACCGTATTCTCCCGCTTAAGGCTGGATTTTTCCAGGGCATTTCGGATGAGAACCTTGATCTCTTCGATCTTGAACGGTTTGGAAATGTAATCGTAGGCCCCAAGTTTCATTGCTTCAACCGCCTGTTCTGCAGCGGAGAAGGCGGTCATCATCAACACGGCCGTATCAGGAGCCATGGCCTTGATTCGCGCAAGGAGTTCTATCCCGCTCAACCCAGGCATCTGCACGTCAGATATGACCAGATCGAAAAAGCTGGTTTCCAGCAACTTCAGGGCCTGTTCAGCATGCGCGGCAACAACAGCCTCGTACCCTTCGCGCTCCACCAGGATGGTGAGAAACTCCCGCATGCTTAGTTCATCATCGACAATCAGTATTCTGGTTTTCATTGATACTCCTGCACTATTTTTCTACCCAATCCGTCGCAAACCATCGGCTATCTTGATCCTGATTGCGCGCCACGTGGGAAAAATTGCTGCGATCATGCCGATCAGCACTGAAAAAACCACATCCAGATACATGGTTGCCGAATCAACCTGGAATACGGGAAAAAAGGCCTCCATTGAATTGCCAAAGGCTGTGGCAACCGGAAATGTCAGGGCAATCCCGATAACACACCCGCTGAGGGTAATAAACAGCGACTCGCCGAACACCATGGCGGCGATGTGGCCGGAGCGAAACCCCATGGCCTTGAAAATGGCATATTCCCCAATCCGCTCGCGGGCGGTCATGGCCATGGTATTGGCCACCACGGCAAGGATGATGACAATAACCACATAAGATACTATTCGGATGGCAACAACAATTGCTTCAGTCATGGAGACAAAACTGAGTTGAAAAGCCTTTTCCGTTTCGGTAAGCGTTTCGGCCAACGAATTTTTGAAGAGAGCATCCACTGCCAGCGAGGTCTCGGCTGCCTGCTGCGGATGTTGAAGCGCGACGATGAACACCCCGGTCTGGTCGGCCCGGCGAGGCACGGTTTTTTTCAGTGTTTCGTTCAGGTAGTCCCAGTGGAAAAAAAACTGACTCTCATCGGTTGCTTTATCGACTCCCTCATAAATCCCGCGCAATACAAACTCCCAATTCCCCGGGTAGATCGTTCCTTTGAGGGTAATGCTGTCGCCGATTTTCCAACCGAAACGCTCAGCCAGCTTGCGTCCGGCCAAACATCCCTTGCGGTCACCCAGAAAAGCCCGTTTCTGCTCGGGTGAGACCACAAACTCCGGATATAATTCCAGATATCCGCGTGGTTCGATGGCAAAATTGGGAAAAAAATTCTTCTCTGTTATATAAATTCCACCAAACCAATTGGCGTACGAAACTCCCTTGACCCCTTCAACCCGCCTGATCCGTTCCGCATACGAAATCGGCATGGAAAAAATCAGCGATACGGCGTTGCGGGTAATCAGGCGACCGGCTGACGAAGCGTTCACACCGGCATACCAGGCGCCAACCACCGTCCTGAGCAAACCGAATGACAAAAGCGCGATGGTGATCCCCAGAATGGTCAGCAATGTGCGCAATCTGTGGCGCCATGCATTCCTGAAGAGGATCCTAAGAAGATACATGGTTCAGCTCGCCCTTGTCCAGTTGCCTGATAAGATGCGCTCTTTCAGCAGCTCGCGGATCATGGGTCACCATAATGATCGTCTTGCCGAACTCGGCATTCAGCCGGCCGATCAGATCCAGAATCTCCTTGGCCGAAACCCGGTCCAGATCCCCGGTCGGTTCATCGGCCACCAGAATGGTGGGATCGGTCACAATAGCCCGGGCAATGGCAACCCGCTGCTGTTGTCCACCGGAAAGCTGGGAAGGATAATGCTCCATGCGGTCGGCCAGCCCCACGACCGAAAGGGCCGTTTCAACATGCTCCTTGCGGGACCTGCGCGAAAGGGATGTCAATAGAAGCGGCAACTCCACATTTTCAAATGCCGTCAACACCGGAATCAGGTTGTAGAATTGAAAGATAAACCCGACATTGGCCGAGCGCCAGCGGGCCAGGTCGCTCTCGGTGAGCGTGGCGATATCGACACCTTCAACGGAGATGGAGCCGCTGTCAACCGTATCAATGCCGGCAATCAGGTTGAGCAGGGTGCTTTTACCCGACCCCGACGGCCCCATCAGCGCCAGGAATTCTCCCCGCTCAATGTCAAAGGTAATACCCTCGAGAACCGACACGGGCTGAAGTCCCCGGCGGTATGACTTGTACACATTCCGAATACTGACGGCAATAGTTTTCGGCTGTTCGGCATCCATGGTTATTTTTTCTCCGGCAGCGAAACCCTGGAGCCGTCCTTGAGCTTTTCCAGCGGACGCAACGCAACCCTGTCCCCGGATTTGACGCCGCTGACTTCAAACAGATCACCGATTTTGGCGCCCCGTGTCACCGGAACAAACACAACCCTGTCTCCCTTCAGAAGAAACAAGCCGTCGCGCTTACCCGACACCACAATGGCAGCGGGATTGACGGCGATTCTCGGGCGCTGGTCTTCCATTCTGATCTCATGTTCCAGAAAGGCAACCTTGGCGCTCATTTCCGGCAAAATACGGTTGTCAAGGCCGACAAAGGAAACCTTTACCATTACGGAAGCCTTGCTCCTGTCAGCGGTTGGCACGATCGTGTGAACGATCCCCCGAAAACGGGTATCCGGCAGTGCATCAAGGGATATTTCGCATGGCTGACCCTTTTTCACCATCTCCAGATTGGATTCGGAGACATCGGCCTCCACCTCCAATGATCCCATATCGGCAATGGTAAACACGGCCGCTTTTGCATTGGCCGCCGCGCCCAGCGGAGTAATAATATCCCCCACATCAGCGTTTTTAGTCAACACGACAGCATCGAACGGCGCCCGGATCAGGCTGTAATCATAGGATACCCGTGCTCCCCTGAGGGTAGCCTCGGAAACGCGAATAGTGGCTTCCGCTCCTGCAGTGGCGGCAACGGCCTTCTTGAAACGAGCCTCTGC
>WSSedB1CaDRAFT_10000633_pt1 | contig 14660 bp, 16 predicted proteins | sample WetSurSB1Cattail_FD_9460 | JGI IMG/M metagenome (IMG submission 9460)
CCCTTGCCGCCATTGGCGCTGAAACGGGCAGCCAGGCAGCCGATGATGTCATCGGCTTCAAAACCGGCCAGTTCCAGGGCCGGGATGTTGAAAGCGCGTACTACTTCGCGGATCGGTCCCATCTGCATTCGCAGGTCATCCGGAAGTTCGGCGCGGTTGGCTTTGTAGGAGGGGTACAGTTCGGTGCGGAATGTTATCCGGCCGACATCGAAAACCACCGCAACATGCCGGGGTTGGTGCTCTTTGAGCAGTTTTAGCAGCATCTGGGTAAATCCGTAGATGGCGTTGGTTGGGTGTCCTGTGGGGGAGGAAAGGTGGCGGATGGCGTAGTAGGCGCGGTAAATGTAGGATGAACCGTCAACCAGGTAGAGTGTGTTGTTGTGACTCATGATGGTGTGCTTTCGCTGGCGGTGGCATAGCGGGTGAAGAGGATGAAGGCCATGGACGGTCGTTTGCTGGAGTCGCGCATGGCGAATTGCATGCCGTCGTAGCGCCAGCCTTGCGCGGTCAGGTCATTCAGCGTGTCTTGAATGGTCTCTTCGGTAACAGTACTGAGTTCGATAACTTTATAGGTCAACATTTTGGGCCTCGTTCTGCCGATATTGGCAGGAAATGAAAAAAGGCGACCAAAAGCCGCCTTCGAAAATGCTTGGTTTTCCCGAGGATTATTTTTGGAAACCGAGTTTGGCCGAGATGTCTTCGGCTGCCTTCATCGTCAAGGGGATGAGCTCTTTTTTCATACGTTCCTCGCTGAAGCGCATGGATGGTCCGGAGATGCTGACCGCACCGATGATGCGGCGAGTGTAGTCGCGGATAGGCGCGCTGACGCACTTGACACCGATATCAAGCTCTTCATTATCGATAGCGTAACCCTGTTCGGCCACGAGTTTGAGCTCTTTTTTGAAAACATCACGGTCAGTGATGGTATTGTTGGTAATGGGCTTCAGTTCCTTGTTGTTGAGATAGTTTTCCAGCTCCTCATCGCTCATGTAGGCAATCTGGATTTTTCCTGCGGCGGTGCAATAGGCCGGCAGCCACGAACCCACCCGGGGAACGACGCGTACTGTCATGCTTGTTTCAACGGTGTCCAGATAGATGATACTGAAGTCTTTGAAAATTGCCACATAGGTGGTTTCGTTGCATTCCCTGACGAGCGACTCGAGTATCGGTTTTGATTGACGCAGAAGTCCCATCTGACGGATAAAGGTCTGGCCAAGCTCCAGCGTCTTGAGACCCAGACGGTAGTTCTCCGTAACCTTGTTCTGTTCGATGTAGTCGCGGGATTCCAGTGTTGCCAGCAATCTGAAAACATTGTTTTTATGGAGCTTAAGTCGCTTGCTGAGCTCTGTGACTCCCAGTTCGTCCACTTCTCCGTGGAACTGTTCCAGTAGGTCCAAGGCGTGGGAAACCGCCTGAATAAGATATTCCGTTTTTTCTTTTCTAGCCATTGATGGTATCCTGTTAAATGATGAATTGATTTAATCGTTGAAGAAAACGCTACTAATCATTTTCTAAAAAATTCACAAAATAGCACTTTCGTTAGAAGTTGGTCAACAATAATTTGTTTTTGACGCCTAATCTTAAAAGACTAGAATATTGTTTTATAATTGTCAAGGGCAAAACGAGCGCACAATATGAGTTCCGATGTTCTCTAAATAGTGTTCATAGCGTGTNATTTCATGAGGAAGGTAATGTTGTATGATATTAAGAACACTTCCGCGTTTCTTTTTTTCTGTGTTTTTTGTCNTGCTGCCTTGTTCGGTTTTTTGCANCGATACATTCCGGATTCCGATTCTGCTGTATCACCGCCTGGGGGCAACGGTTGCCGATGGTATGACCATGACAACCCCGGTATTCGAGTCGCACATGAAATACCTGCATGATAACGGTTATACCGTAATACCTTTGCGTCGGCTGGTTGACTATTATCACGGCAAGGCACCCGCGCCCGCGCTAAAATCCGTGGTTATCGTCGAGGATGATGCTCATAAATCGGTGTATGACGCGATGCTGCCGATTATTCGTCGCTATCGCTATCCGGTGACGATTTTCGCCTATCCTTCGGCCATCTCCAACGCAAAGTACGCCATGACCTGGGACCAGTTGCGTGAACTCAAGAAAACCGGTCTGTTCGACGTGCAGTCGCATACCTACTGGCACCCCAACTTCAAGATAGACCGGAAAAAGCTTGCACCAGCGGCCTTTGACAAGTTTGTCACAATCCAGCTGAGAAAATCCAAGACCAGGCTTGAAACCGAGCTTGGCGGGAAAGTTGATCTACTTGCCTGGCCTTTTGGTGTTTACGATGATTATCTGATCAGGAAGGCAGCGGAGGCAGGCTATACGGCAACATTTACCATTGAGCGGCGTCATGCTGCCGCCGGTGACAATGTTATGAAACTTCCACGTTATTTGCTGGTCAATGCCGACAAGGGCAAGGCCTTTATTCAGTTGCTCGAAGGCGCTGCCGTCAAGCAAAATCAAGTGTGCTTATGAACGAGGACGCCCCCAAAAAACATCCCTGTCCCGATTGCACCTTCTGCCAGTGGTGCTCGGATGATCGTTGCCGCCTCTGTCTGAACCGTGAAGGCTGCTGTCGCCGCAAGCTCTCCCTGGCAGAGCAGATCGAACTCTATAATACTATCAATTCCGTTGCGGATTTGTCCGCAAACGACAAAAAATAACGGTATGAAGAGACTCCGATCAAGGTGAAACCAATACTGGTGACGAACTCTTGAATGTTCGAACGGTTCAACAAAAATGGGGCATGCCACTCGGCAGCCCCATTTGAATTTTGACGCTATGTTGGTGAACAAGTACCGCTAACTGCTAATACAGGGCCTGCTCCGTAGCTACTTTTTTTCGGCCAGATAGCGGTTAATGGCTTGCGCGGACTTTTTACCATCTCCCATTGCCAGGATGACCGTGGCTCCTCCCCGGACAATGTCACCACCGGCAAAGACTCCCTTGAGACTGGTTAATCCGTTTTCATCCGTTTCGATATTTCCCCACTTGTTCAGCTTCAGATCAGGGGCAGTCTTCGTCAACAGCGGGTTAGCACGTGTTCCAACGGCATTGACAACCACATCGGCCGGGAGATCGAAAATCTCACCCTTGATCGGCACCGGTCTGCGACGGCCAGAATCATCCGGCTCACCCAGTTCCATGCGCTGGCAGGAAAGTTTTGTCACCCAGCCGTTTTCGTCGCCGATAATGGCTACGGGAGCCGTGAGCAGCAGAAATTCCACCCCTTCCTCTTTGGCGTGCTTAATTTCCTCCGCCCTGGCAGGCATTTCAGCTTCGCTGCGGCGGTAGACTATCATGGCTCGATCCGCGCCAAGGCGTTTCGCGGTGCGAACGCAATCCATGGCCGTGTTACCTCCACCGATTACCGTCACATTCTTGCCTTTGATAATCGGCGTGGCTGCATTTTCCGAGCGGCCGGCGCCCATCAGGTTGATCCTGGTCAGGTATTCATTGGCTGCATAGACACCCTTCAGGTTTTCACCAGGTACTTTGAGCATGGTCGGAAGGCCGGCGCCATTGGCGATGAAGATGGCGTCGTACTCCGCCTGAAGCTGGGGCAGGGTCAGGGTTTTGCCGATGATGGCGTTGAGTTCGATGTCGACGCCAAGGGCTCGCAGGCCGTTGACTTCGGCGTCAATGATGTTATTGGGCAAGCGGAACTCGGGAATACCGTAACGCAGTACGCCGCCGGTGTCGTGGAGTGCCTCAAAGATGATCACGCTGTGCCCGGCGCGAGCCAGTTCCCCGGCGGCGGTCAGGCCTGCCGGGCCACAGCCTATGACGGCGACTTTTTTCCCGGTGCTGGGTGGCAGTACAACCTTTTCCAGCTGGTCGGCATGATTCATGGCCCAGTCGGCGACAAATCTCTCCAGATAGCCAATGGCAACGGACTCACCCTTGAGTCCGCAGACGCATTTTTCTTCACACTGGGTTTCCTGGGGACAGACCCGGCCGCAGACGGCGGGCAGGGCATTGTCACCACGCAGAATTCGCGCAGCTCCGGCAAGATCCCCATCCGCCAGTTTGCCGATGAATTCCGGGATCGAAACGCTGACCGGGCAACCTTCCACACAAGGGCGGGTCTTGCACATCAGGCACCGTTGTGCTTCGCGGACCGCCGCTTCCATGGCAAGTCCCATATTTACTTCTTCAAAAACCCTGCTACGTTCCTTTGCGTCCCGCTCGGGCATGTGGACCCGCTTGATGGCGAGACGCTCCTTGGTGGTAAGTTTGGCTGACATTGTTTTGTCTCCTATTTCTGTCTGCAATTATTATATCATTGCGCTTTATTTTCCGGATAGTTCTTTTGACCTGAGGCAGGCGCTGTCGACGGCGTCCATTACCAGACCGTGAAACCGTCCATTCTCAAGAATGTGCAGGCCCGCTATGGTCGTTCCACCGGGTGAGGTGACTTTTTCCTTCAGCAGGGCCGGATGCTCGCCGGTTTCGGATACCATGCGGGCTGCTCCGAGTACGGTTTGTACGGCCAGCGCAAGGGATACATCCCGTGCCAATCCGTTTTTTACGCCGGCATCGGACAGCGCCTCGATAAAATTGAACACATAGGCAGGGCCGCTGCCGGATAATCCGGTCACTGCGTCCATCAGCTTTTCCGAGGTGGTAACCACGGTTCCGACACGGGAAAAAATTTCGCGGGTCGTTTCAAGATCTTCTTCATCGGCTTTTCTGCCCGGACAGATGGCGGTGGCCGCTGCCTGGATCAGCGCCGCCGCATTGGGCATGACACGAACCACTCGTAATCCGCTGGAGAGAATCTCTTCGATAAAGCTGGTGGAAATTCCCGCCATGATCGAGATAACCAGTTTATTCGCGGTAATGGCAGGGGCCAGGTCGCTCAGTATGCCGGCAGCCATCTGCGGTTTGATGGCCAGAATAATAATATCGGCTTTGCCGGCAACGCCTGGACCACTTTCGCTTGCCGCCACGGCGTATTTTGAGGCTAGAAACTCCCGGCGCGCAGCTAGTGGTTCCGCGACCATGATGTTGCTTGCCTGAACGCCGCCCGCCAAAAGCCCCTTAATGATGGCTTCGGCCATGTTGCCGCCGCCAATGAATCCGATGGTATGGTTTGTCAGCATGTTCAGCCTCCGATTTTGGAATCTGCATGGGATATTTTAACGTTTGCCTTGTTCTGCTGTTCATCGCTGTTGCTGGAAGAGGTGATCAGCATGACGCCGATGCATACCAGAATGATTCCCGCCCAGCGGAGCGGTGACACTTGTTCGTGCAGCATGTATTTTGCCAGGACTGCAACCAGAATATAGTTCAGGGCCTGCATGGGGAGTGCGACGGATAGATCCTCCCATGACAATACGGCCAACCAGAGTAAGAAGAAGACAGTCAACATTGTGGTGCCGAGCATGAGCTTGGGGTTTGTCAGCGCACGTAACACTGCATCCATAATGCCTCTCAGGTTCATGGTCGAGAGATCACCTATTTCTTTCATCCCCTTGGTCAGCAGGATGTCACCAATGGTTCCGGCTGTTACGGCAACAAGCATCACAACAATTGTCTTAAACATGATATTTCCTGTCTCCCCGATAATTTACCAGTTCAATCCCCAAGTCGTTAAGTTTTTGTTGAACCCTGGGGCTCGTGATGGCCGCCAACTCTTCCTGGTGCCGGTAATCGGGCATGCGGCGGGTGATTTCCGCATCCGGCAGGCAACCGGGATGAAAATAGATCTCGGTCAGCCCTTCGTTCAATCCATCGAGAATATCCAGGATATATTGTTCGGTCATGCGTCCCGAGTTGAAGACACCCTTGACTTCCGTGGCATACGTTGCCCGCATGCGATCAAGCCTGTGCCGGGCATGATTTGCCAGGGAACCGAAGATGAGCCGTTCAATTGTCTTTCCTGCCAGGCGCTCCCGGTTGAAACGCAGGTTGTGGGTGAGTCGTTCCCGGGAGAGTCGCACGCTGGTGATGCCATAACGTGGCATCAGGTCGGCGAGTAGGGAAAAAATAGTTGGGTGCAGGTGGATGTTGAGGTGGCCGTCCACGTGGGACAGCTCAATTCCGGCGTCCCTGACCCGTGCCATCTGGGCTTCGATCTCCCGTTCCAGTTGCCTGCGCAGCTTCCGGTCGAAGTAGAAGCGCATTCCGGCTGATACGGGATTGTTGGGGAAGTTGCCCTGTTCATCCACCAGATCGGGTATCTCGCCCGGCGACAGAACCGAGCGCCCCTGTACCAGGGTCAGGTGCAGTCCAACCTGCAGACCAGGGTTGCGCTTGGCAATAGCCACCGCCTCGTCAAAGGCTCCGCCCCCTGGCATGATCGAGGCATTGGTCAGGATGCCGTCCCGCCAGGCCTGCTCAACCGCGCAGTTAACGCCGCCCGAGAGACCGAAATCGTCTGATGTGATGATGAGTTGTATCACAACTACCTGTCCAGAATTTTGAGCGCCCTGAGTACATGATCAGGTGTGGTTGCGCCAAAGAGCGGGGAGTTGGGCGAACCGTCCGGTATGCCGCAGAGACGAACGACGCTGGAAACGCCAAAGGTGGCCATTTGCCGGGACGCTCAGTTCGTTGCCTGCTTCCTCTTGCGCATGTACTCGAAATACTGCTTCCCCTCCTTGAGCAACTTCCTGCGTTCCTCTCCATCGACAATCATCTTGCCAATGCTGCGCAGGATGTACTTGGGGCGGAAGTAGAATTTATTGTAGAATTCCTCCACCGCTTTGAAAATCTCTTTGTTGGAGAGATGAGGGTAGCTCACCACGCACATCTGGTGACCGGTGTCGTCGATGTAGGCGTTGGACACGAGCCATCCGTTGGCCACGCACTCTTTATAGAATTCGGTGCCGGGATAGGGGGAGGGGAGAGACACCTGGATCGAGTAGAGGTCCAGCATCTTGGCGTACTCGATGGTGTTCTTGATGGTCTCGCGGGTTTCTCCCGGCAGCCCGGCGATGAAGGCGCCGTGGATGGTGATCCCCAGTTGCTTGCAGTCCTTGACGAACAGGATAGCCCGCTCCCGGGTAATTCCCTTCTTGATGTTCTTGAGGATCTGGTCATCGCCGCTTTCGAAACCCACGATGACGTGATGCAGGCCGGCGTCGCGCATGATCTTGAGGGTCTCGAAGTCACAGTTGGCGCGGCAGTTGATTACCCACGACATCTTGAGCGGCGCGATTTTTTCCGCCACCTCGCGGGCATGACGACGGTTGGCGCTAAAGGTGTCGTCGTCGAAGATTACGTCCTTGATCTGGGGGAGATTCTCCTTGATCCATTTCATCTCCCGGTAGACGTTTTCGGCGCTGCGGGTACGGATGTGGCGGCCGGAATAGGTGTGGGGCCAGAGACAGAAAGTGCATTTGGCTGGGCACCCCCGGCTGGTGTAGATCGATACGTAGGGGTTCTTCACGTGGGGGATGATGTACTCATCCACCGGCAGGTCCCGCTTGTAGACCTGGCTGGTGAAGGGGAGCGCATCCAGGTCGGTGGGGAGTTCGCGCTCGGCGGTCTGGGCGAAGTGATCGTCGCGCAGGAAGGCGATGCCCTCGATATCCTCCCAGGGTTTGCCACCGGCAATGTCCACTACCGTGTAATCGAACTCTCCGCGGCAGACGATGTCCACCGCCCCGTTGGCCTGGCGCAGTGACTCCTCGGGCAGTACGGTAACGTGCGGGCCGGTCAGGACCGTGATGGTTGCGGGTTTCTGGGCTTTGATGCGGCGCGCCGTCTCAATATCAATCTTCAGGGTGGGGGTGGAGGTGTACATCACCACCATGTCGAAATCCTGGGCTATTTCCAGGCATTTGTTTAGGTCAAATTTCTGCACCGGGGCGTCAACCACGCGGCTCCCCTCGATCATGGCCGCCGGATAACAGAGCCAGATGGGATACCAGAACGACGTCACTTCGCGGCATGCCTGATAGCGCGCGCCGGCGCCGCCGTCGAAATCCTCGAAGGTAGGGGGGTTCAGAAAAAGCGTTTTCATTACAACTCCTTGTCTGCTTTTAAAACATTTAGAATACTGATGTTACGTCATTAAGTCAAGATTTATGGGGTTTGGTTTGCTGCATCGATCCGGAAAATACCGATGAGCGCTGGCTGGCTGACAGAACCGGGGAATGCATAAAGAATGTTGATTCGCTGAATAAAAAAGTAAAGAAATTGTTGTTTGCTGAATACACGACGCATAACAGAATATGTCAGCCGGGTGGAGTGCGGATGCAAATTTATTTCATCATTGCCACGGAATGTGATAAGTGAAAGAATTGATGCAGATCACTATATTTTGATTTGATGCGAGGAGATCACTGATGAGTAATAAGAAACCGGAACTAACTTTCAAGTATGTTTTTAACTACGGCTACAACCCGACCTATGTTAATGGCGCCCAGGGGGGCTTCTCGCCGCGCGGTGAAATGGTGATCAATTTTTATCTCGAGCGGCAGCCGCTGCCCGATTCCATCAGTCACGAGATTACCCCGGCAGGCGCCATCGGGCGCGAAACCGCCGTTGAGCCGGTAGACTTGCCCAACAGCATGGTGCGTTTCATTGATACCGGTGTGGTAATGAGCTATGAGAACGCCAAGGTTTTTCACGCCTGGATGGGTGACAAACTGCGCGAAGTGGAAGAAATGCACAAGGCCAGGACCGCTTTTGAAAACTCAACGGTTGCGGGACAGGCTTAATTCGCGGTACGGGAATCAGGCGTGAGGCAAGCAGCGGGCTGATGCGGTTAGCCGGCTTGACGAATGGATATTATGGCCTATTGTTTCTGGTGGTGACCGGTTTGGACGGTTTAGATCTTGATGGATATTTCGGAGGAGGCGCTTCATGGCGTTACGCATAGCCATTAATGGTTTTGGCAGGATCGGCAGGATAGTAACGAAGCTGGCGCTCGGTAACAAGGATATCGATGTCGTGGCGATCAATGATCTGACCGACGCCGCTACTTTAGCGCATCTTTTTATGTATGATTCGGTCCACGGCGTCTTTCCCGGCAAGGTTGAACATACTGCAGACAGCCTGATCATCAATGGAAAGCCCATCAGGATTTATGCCATGGGGAACCATGATGAACTGCCCTGGAAAAAGGAGAACATTGATGTGGTTCTGGAATCCACCGGCCTGCTCACCTCCAGGGATAAGAGCGAAACGCATCTCCTGGCCGGCGCCGGGAAGGTGGTTGTTTCCGCTCCGGCCGATGACGCGGATTTCACGATTGTCATGGGGGTTAACGATCATTTGTATAACCCGCAAAAACACACGATTATCTCAAGCGCTTCCTGCACCACCAACTGCCTGGCGCCGGTTGCCAAGGTACTGAACGACAACTTTGTCATTGAAAAGGGGCTGGTGACTTCGGTTCATGCCTATACCAACGATCAGAGCGTTCTTGATCTGCCGCACAAGGATCTCCACCGTGCCCGTGCGGCGGCCCTCTCCATGATTCCAACCACCACCGGAGCTGCCAGGACAGTTTCACGAGTGTTGCCGGAGTTGGAGGGCAAGCTGGACTGTATGGCCATCCATGTGCCGATCCCCAATGTATCAGCTATCGACATGGTTGCGACCCTCGGTAAAAAGGTTGATCAGGCCCAGGTCAACGCCGCCTTCGAGAAAGCCACAAAAGGAGCTCTGAAGGGGGTGCTCGGATACAGCGAGGTACTACTCGTCTCCGTCGACTACAACGGCAATTCCCTGTCCGCTATTGTCGATGCTTCCAGCACCAAGGTGATCGGCGACAACATGGTCAAGGTTATTGCCTGGTACGACAATGAAACCGGTTTTTCTCACCGGGTGGTTGACCTGCTCAATCTGATTGCATCGAAAGGCTGAACGGCTGGAAAAGGGGGGCGATTGGCCTGACCTTACGTGGGAAGAATTGAGAACAAAAAACGGCGTCCATTGTGCCTTGGACGCCGTTTTTCGTTCAGAATGGAATGTGTCTGCTTTCATCAGCCCCGCAGGGAGGTGTGCTGCTCCGCTCAAAATTGAGCGTGGTACTCCTTCAGTCTGATTGCGAAGTCCTGGCCGAATTTGTAGCATTTTTCTTCATCTTCGGCCGAAGGCTTGAAGACGAACTGGAGACCCGGTTCAAACTGCTCCAGACCCATCTTGGCGAATGTCTCATAGGCTTCCTTGACTGCTCCGCCGCCCCAGCCGTAGCTGCCGAAAGCGCCGACCAGACGGTTTTTGGGGCGCAGGCCGCGAAGGTGGGTGAGGCACTCCGCCACGGTGGGATAGAGAACATTGTTGAGCGTGGGGGAGCCGAAAAGGGTTCCGCGAGCCTTCCAGAATTCCTTGATGATGACATTCATGGGGGTTGCGCGCAGTTTCAGAACCCGGCAGTCGACACCTTCGCTCCGGATACCGTCGGCGATGGGGGTTGACATGATTTCCGTGCTCTTCCACATGGTGTCATATACGATGATTGTCCGGAGATCAGCCTTGCCGGTGGCCATGCCAACATAGGCGTCAAGCACCCGTTGCGGGTTTTTTCGCCAGATAATGCCGTGATCCGGGGCGATGATTTCAGGCTGGATACCCAGTTTCACCAGGTCACCGACCTTGTCCAGAATCAGTTGTCCGAATGGCATCAGGATATTGGCGTAGTAGTCAATGACCGCATCATCAAGCACGGTCGGAGAAACGCATTCATCGAACTCGTCGTCGAAGCGGGCCGAGGAAGCCACATGCTGGCCGAATGCATCCTGGCTGAACAGGATGTTCGCTTCCGGGCAGAACGAGACCATTGAGTCGGGCCAGTGCAGCATCGGTGTTTCGATAAAAACCAGGGAGTGCTTGCCGATCTTGAGCGTGTCGCCGGTCTTGACGATATTGAATTTCCAGCGCGAGGTGTCGAAGAAACGGTCAAGACCCTTTTTGCCGCGTGCGGAGATGTGGATGGTCGCATCGGGAGTCAGGGCCATGATGTCGTCAATACTGGTAACATGGTCATTTTCGATGTGGTTGATGACAATATGCTTGATCTTGGCCGGATCCACGATGTTTTTGATCTGCTTGATGGTGATATCGGCAAAGTCGTGTTTAACGGTATCAATGAGAGTAATTTCCTCATCCATGATCAGATAGTTGTTGTATGAGGTACCGCGCGGTGTTTCATACCCATGAAAATCGCGTACCGACCAGTCAATTGCTCCTACCCAGTAAATATCCTTTTTCAGTTCAACAGGTTTCATACTACCTCCTTGTGAGAATAATGTGCGGCAACAGATTTTATGTTGCCAGGTGGCTCAGGTGATTGATGTGCCTTGCCGCGCGCATGCTGCTTCATTGCAGGGCGCGCACAAGCCGGTGAAAGTGATTGAATAGTCCTGAATTCTGAATTCGTCCTCGATGCCTGTAGGGAGCTGCAGATTGCTCAGGTTAGCGTCAAACAGGTCGAGCACCAGGCCGCACCGCAGGCATGTCAGGTGGTGATGACGTGACATGTCCGCATCGAAGCGGGCTTTTGATTGAGGGTTGCTGACTTTTTTTGCAATGCCGATGGATACCAATGTATCGAGAACCCGATAGACCGTGGTTCGGGAAACGCCCTTCATTCTGACGCTGACAGCTTCAAAAACCTGGTCCGCGGTGGGGTGATCCTTTCTGGATGCAAGGGTTTCCAAAATGGCTCTACGCTGAATAGTCAGCGCCAGGCCATGCTTTTTGCAGATGGACTCCAGTTCCTGGTGTTTGCTGTCACTTGTTTTGTGCGTGTGCCGTTGCATGGAAAGGAATGTATGTCGTTTGGTACAGATTGTCAATCAAAAAATACCAAATTGGTCTTTTTTGTCCTTAGCGTCAAATGTCAGGGGGAGTTATGGTGTTTTAGACCTGAGTAGTAATGAAAAAATCAGCAATAGGTTCTGCGGAGCAGGTTGAGCAGCAGTGCTGCCAACAGGGCGCCGCCGACCGCAAAAGCGCCGATAACTTTGCGCTGGTGATGCTCTGCGTCAATTTTGTCCAGACGACCCTTGATAAGATTCAGTTCAGCAGCGATTTTGGCCGATTCATCCGTGATCCTGGCCGTGTTTACTTCATGGAACAACGAATGATAGCTGTTCCGTTGGGCAAACAGTCTTTTTTCAAGTTCAGCAGTGTCCACTCCACGTTCCTTGAGCTGCTCGAGCCGTTGGGAGAGCGTCACCAGGGTTGTCTCGGTCTGTTCCATGGCGCTACGGATTATGCGTGCCCGGTCATAGCTGTGGCAACGCGAACAGTTCTTCTCGTTGATCAGCTCAATGGATACTTTTTGCACTGCGTGGCTGCCATGACAAGTGACACAGGTCGGTCCGCCCTTGCCAAGCGCCCGTCCGTGGGCACTGTGCAGGTAATCGGCCTTGATGCCGATGTGGCAGCGTCCGCAGAAGCCGGGGATGGCTAGTTCTTCAGGCGCGCCCAGAAAACCGCGTTGCGGACTCATGGCATTGGCGGAATCCGTTGGGTCACCTCCGTGACAGTGGTTGCAGGAAATGCCGTTTACGGCATGGATGCTGGTCTGCCACGGTTTTACCGGCGCCAGTCCCCTGCCGGTTTGTGAACCGTGACACTGGATACAGACCGTATCCCCCTCTGCCATGACAGGTGCGACCGAAACCAGCAGAAACGTGATTGCGACGCCGGTCAGCCGGCTGAATGCAATTTTGCGGAAAATGTTCATGAATAATGCCCCCATATCATCAGACCAATCCAGAGCAGAATGCCACCCACGGCGCAGACCATGAAGAGCGGGCGCTTTAACGGATGTCGCTCTGGGCCGCGATCGATAAAGGGGAGCAGCGCCAGAAACGTCATCCCCGCCCCCTGGACCATTAGTCCGATAAATTCGTTGGGGAAGATCTTCAAGGTTTGGTAGTTGGAGAGGAAGTACCATTCCGGCTTGATATGCGCCGGTGTCTGGAACGGGTTAGCGGGAATAAAGGCGTCCTTTGGTAAAAATATGTTGGAAGCGAAAAAAAGGATCAGCAGAAAAAATACCAGGTAGATGGCGACGGATGTCATGTCGCTGAGAAGGTAATTGGGAAAGAAGGGGATACCGCCGGGATGGTCCTCATGGCGGAACCTGTCATCCTTCCATGGATTCTTCGTGTCGGAAAGGCCGAAAGGCGGAGTGGAAACGCCGATCCGCTCCAGCAGGAACAGGTGCAGGCCGATTATGGCAACAATGCCTATGGGGATCACCGCCACATGCAGGGCAAAAAAACGGCCAAGCGTGTACGGGCCGACCAGGGCGCCGCCGCGCAGGAATTCAACAAGATAGCTGCCAACGAATGGAATTGCTCCGGCACTGTTGGTGGCGACCGTGGTTGCCCAGAACGAAAGCTGGCTCCAGGGGAGCAGATAGCCGGTCAGCGAGATGGCCATGACCAGGGTAAAGATCACGAAACCGGAGAGCCAATTCAACTCACGTGGACGCTTGTAACTGCCCATAAAGAGAACCGAGAGCATGTGCAGGATCAGGACCAGCACCATCATATTTGACCCAACCACGTGACACAGGCGGATCAGCCAGCCGTACGGCACCGTGTTCATGATGGCATTGACGCTGGTAAAAGCCTTGTCGGCATCCGGAACATAATAGACCAGCAGCAGGACTCCGCTTATGACCTGGAGGGTGAAAATAAACAGCAGCACGCTCCCCAGGGAATACCAGCGATTAATATTAGCGGGCAGCAGATAGCCGGTTAGCTGTTTTTCCACGAGGTCGTCAACCCCGAGGCGAACGTTCAGCCAGTTATGGATTTTTCTGAATAAAAACATCTGTTCTCCCGATGCTTCAGCTTTTTTTGAGGAGTTACCCGATGGTGATGGTTGTGCCATTGACGACAAAGGGCAGCTTTTCAAGCGGTTTTGGCGGTGGCCCGCCCAGCACTGCTCCCTGGGCTGAAAACTGCCCGCCGTGGCAGGGACAGAGAAACTGGCCTTGACTCTTCTGCCACTGGACGATGCATCCCAGATGAGTACAGACGGCGGAAAAGGCGGCTACGGTTCCTCCCTTTGGTTTCACCAGTACGCTGGCTTTGCCGTCCATCTGGAAGTAGCGTGCTTCCCCTTCCGCTAACTCGGTCAGCTGGAACGTCACTTTTTGTTTTGTTCCGGCATCCTTTGAGGGGGACAGATAGCGAAAGAGCGGATAAAGCGCCGCCCCAAGCCCGGTAACCCCAATTACGCCAAGGCAGGTTGTTAGAAATTTTCTCCTGCTTGAAATCTCCATCTCCGCGCTCCTCATCCATAGTGCTCTGGATGGTGTGGTAATCGGTCTAAAAATATCACAAGGTTAACATTGAAATAGGCATTGTCAATGCGGGGGAATGTCGCGGAACAGGGTGCGGGACCCGGCTGACGGCATCTGTTGCCGTCTGCCAAGATGAAAATTTATTCTAATAAATGCTTGTGGTATAACGTTGGCAAGATGCTCGGGGATTCATGGGTTGATTTCTAATAAAAATCAGCACGCATTCAATAGTGATAACTTGTTTCTGATTAGCAACAAAAACGTTCTTTGTGATAAGCGTAAGAAATTTTTTGGAGGTAATGTGTACTATCTGGACTTTAGACTTCTGTAGCGATCTTTGAAAAAATTGCATTTACCGAAAAAAACACTTGACAGCCGGGCCAAGGTCGTGGGTCGCGCGCTACTTACGTAA
>WSSedB1CaDRAFT_10000634_pt1 | contig 14658 bp, 18 predicted proteins | sample WetSurSB1Cattail_FD_9460 | JGI IMG/M metagenome (IMG submission 9460)
TTGCAGCAAAAACATATTATAATTGTCATGCTGCTATTGTTGCAACAAATAATTATTTTACGAAATCAGCTAGGAATTTAGCCGAATCTAATAGGGTAGATCTTTTTGATAGAGATAGACTTACAAAATTATTAGAGTCCTACCCTATTATTCTGTAAAACATAATTTACGAAGCCCGTGTACTAAAAAAGGAAGGCAGAAGGTCACTTCTGCCTCTAAATACTTATAGACTTACGGCCTCCTGTGTAAATAACATAGGAGGCCGTAAGTCTATAATTCAAGAACTATATTAACTTAAAAATCAATCAACTACTTTTTTATATCTTCCCCAATCAATCTTTAAGATGTTTTTTTGACTCATTACCCATCCTACCGTGCCATTGGACTTTTGCAATTTCATCCAATACTCACATAACACTGGTTCGTCAGCTAAATATTCTCCCCAAAAAGGCGCCTCAGATGTGTTAGGTGTAACAAAATTTTTAATATGAGATATATCTATCCATTGTATAATCATATCGTTATACCACGCCATATAGGTTCCTTCACCTGTATACATCAATAAATAAATGGTCTCACCTGCCGGAATAACTATTTTCTGTGGAGATGTCAATTTGTTAAAATTTACCTCTGTAGCCTTTTTAGGAATACTATAAGCACGCTCCGTTGTATAAGTAGATAATATTCTAACCGGATATTTTAATGGAGTTGTAATAGCTGCGCTACCACGCTCCAGAACTGGCTCTCCCGTGCTAATACCTTCAGCCAAACTATTTCCCCTTGGATAATCTTTTAATTCCAAAGTAGTCAAAGCATTATATCCATGCCCTATTACTCCTTCTCCAAGATACCTGTTCCATACGGTAAACTCTTGTGGAGGAATGACTCCCGCATATGCTGTGCTTGTAGAAACCGTAAAACATATTCCTATTAAGAATAATATCATTTTAGCTATCATTTTTTTCATAATAATGCCTCCATATTAATTACTGTTTTTCCAATTATAATATTTTACTTGTCCAACATCCATTTTGATTACCGGAAAATCTCCATCACCGACCCCTATATAATCTTTGGGATAAATAATAGCTATGCTGCCACCGCCAATAAGATAAAAGTTATCAGAAACTTTATCTACTTTATATAACGGCCTAATTTTAGTATATGCTATATTAGCTGCTTGATTATGCCGAGACGTTAGTCCATTAACACTATACCAATTTTGAATTGCAAGATTGCTGATATCTGTATCTGTTAACTTTACAAAATATCCTATTTTACACCGTTCCCCTGTAGTTTTATTATACGTTATACCTTTCCACTGTATAAGGTAATGATAAGGACCACCATAGGCATTCTCCCTTAATAAAAAAGACACTACGCCGTCATCTTCATAAGTAACAACATAATTAAAGCCTATATTTTTACCAAGCGATAATCCCGAAAAATATACGCTTTCCGAATAAATATAGTCGTTAATATCAGAATTAATTTTATCTGCAATCGTTTTGTTTTCCATCACAACCATAGGCCTATAACCATGAATTATATCATCTGGTAAATACCAAGGCTCTACAGCTGCACTAGCAAAAGACCCATTACAGACAATTCCTACTAAAAAGAAGGAAAGGCAGACAAAAAAAGTCATTCTATAAAAACATCGTATCAACATATGTTAATCACCCCCTCAAATGTGTATATTTTTGAAACCATAATATAACAAATTCGGTGTTTTGCAATATATTCCCTTCTATTTTTTGACTCAATTGCTCATACAGATAAACATTTTGAACCAGCAGCAATTTATTGTCATATTATTAGTAGCATTGACCAATAAAATTGTTACTATCAACCATTATTTCAAAATTCAATTGAATTAATCTTTAAGTAGGAATAGAATATAATAAGCATAGTTCAAAAGCACCATGCTTATGACATTTAAAAGGAGCATTCTATGACCATTGCTTATGACCGCCCTACCCTAGATGAAGAAAGACGATTTATGGCAAAACGCATTCGCAATTGGATTGATAAACCAGAATCCGATCCAGAACTAACGGAGATTGTAAAATCTGGGAAGTTAGAGGCTTTAAAAGTGTTTTTAGAAGACGAGATAGATAATTAAGTAACCTATTCATGCAAGATGAACAAAGCCTTTAGGATTTATGCAAGTTGGAGTGGATAGGATTTTGCTATTATACATAATGTATCACTTATTAATTTTATAGAAACGAGTTGAATTCTATGGATATTCCTCAGAATCAAGTAAACTATGAAAAACTTTTAAAGGAAAGAATCGAAAAAACAGTTAATGGTCATCATATACTCGTAAGAAATAATGAACTTCATATTGACGATAAAATAATCATCATCCCTGATTGTAAAGTCGACAGTATAATTGGTTCAGGTGACAATGCCGTTATACTAAAAGCGATAGAAGATTATACTGAACGAACAATTGCCGTAAAAATCTGGTTAAGTAATGCCTCGAAAAAAAAGTCGAATATTGCAAGAAGTTTAAATGAAATAAAAAAGTTGAGTGGACTCGGATTCGATAATGCAAATGTCATCCATATTTATCGGGCTTCACAAGTAAAAAATATTACCTACTGTACAATGGAGTATATAGACGGTCTTACTTTACATGAATATTTAAAATCCAACCCTTCATTACCTTTAAATGAAAAATATGATATCGCGTCAAAAATCTTTAACGGGTTACGAATATGCCATGAACATGGTATATTTCATGGTGATCTACATACTCAGAACATTATGATAGATAAAGAAAAAAAGGTTAGAATAATAGATTTTGGTACAAGTTTCTTTAGTGGACTAGAAAAATCTACTGAACGCGATTCAAAATTAATGTTCGACACCATCCTAGAATTATTTGAAAAATATAAATTACAAAGTTTACTAGTCGCTAATTACGAAAAAGATTTATTTAAAAGCGCAATAGCAACAAGAATTGTATTAACTACTTTAGTTCAAGTAAAAACGTTAATACTCATGAGCAAATATGGTTTAGTTGATAATCTAGTTATGGATATTGCAACGTTGGTAGCATCTGTCCCGTTTTTTGAAATATCCAATATATATTCTGAGTTATTTCCTCAAAATACTGCCGAGCATTCTATAGAACTTTTCAATGACACATTTTCTATAGAATTTTTCAGCAACACTCCAATTAGAAAAAATAGTATTACATGGAAAGAAACACAAAATCAATATTATATGAACAAAAAAAATTTTATAGATATTGCTCAAGAATCTAAATCAATGAAAGAAACGGTAAGTAATCGTGTATACAACCTTTTAAAGGTTAACCCTTATCAAGATGAAAAAGAATCTTTATATTACGAATTACTTATGTCATAAAAATAAAACAAACTAACTTTGGAATCCGATCCTGCACTAACGGAAATTGTAAAATCCGGGAAGTTAGATGCTTTAAAAGTATTTTTAGAAGACGAGAAAGATAATTAAGAAACCTATTCATGCAAGACAAGCAAAGCCTTTAGGATTTATGCAAGTTGGAGTGGATAGGTTTTTTTATTTGTACTTTATAATAAACATAATCGGATTTGTATAAGACAAATTTAATAGTAAACGCTAAAAACTCTATATATTATTTCTGTAATTTTACAAATATTGATTAATTTTTTGAAAAGAGATGTTACTATGTTAAAAAGATTGTATATTAAAAATTTATTTGGTGTAGAAAAAAATGACAAAGACATAAAATTCAATAGCGATATCACTATATTAGTCGGAAGGAATGGTGCTGGAAAAACAACCATTCTAAACATATTAAATATCATACTCAGCAAACAGTTCAGAAAATTAACTTCTTATAAATTTAGTGAAATACAATTAGAAGCTGATGAAGGTATTTTACGGATATATTGGAGAATTGATAACGTCTTAATTGTAGAAAGAACAGATCTTGAACAAACCAGTCTGTTTAGCTTAAATCAGTATCAACACATACAAACGATGATACAGTCTTTAAAGTTCAATCCCACCTTTCCATCAGATTTATCTTGCAACCATCCATATCATTCAATTTACTCAAATAGACAAAATGATATCGCGCTTTATTCTTTAATACAAAAAGTATATATTGCTATAACCAAAGAACAACCATTCAATAAAAAAAACACTTTAAATTCTTCAAATGAGGTATTCCAAGACTTTGAATTTAATATACCAACTAACTATTTCCCTACTTACCGAAGATTTGAAATAGACTTAAATAATCTATTTCCTAATTCGCTAAATTATGAATTCCAAAATAACAAATTTCCTATTATGCCATCTGAATATGATTCAGAACTGCGACCTTGCAATAACATAGTTTTTGCATGTAATAATAGTGACATAAATAGGATAATTAAAACCAACTGGACTAAAATGACTTTCTATGAACGTAAGGTTTTAGATTCTTTGGTCAATGAATTTATTTCAATTTTTTTGGAAATTCCAGAAGAACATACAATTAACAACACCAATATCAGCGATATTAATTGTGAAACTTTAGAAATAGAATTAAAAGAAGCCTTCTCACGTATAGGTGTTTTCACTAAAATTAATCCTAAAATAAATATTCCTAACAAAAAAGCTTTTGTTTTACTCGCAAAAATTGATACATTAATTGAAAATATAAAATGGGCACAGAATTTCATCAGAAAATACAATGCAAATTCTTGCTCAACAGAGCAAAAATATGACTTATCCGATTGGGGACGTTACACAAACATAATGTCTATTTGTCCAAAAATAAATAAAATATTAACATTATATCGGGATACATGTAACAAAATAGAGCAAAATCAAAAACCGCTTCATGACTTAGAAGAAATATTAAGCGAGTTTTTAAACATGACCGTCCAAATCAAAAACAGTATAATATTTAAAAAAAATAATAAATTACTTAATTTTGAGGATCTTTCTGCTGGTGAAAAACAATTAATATCATTATTTATATATATTTTTTTCCAGAAAAAAAAGGTCATATTAATAGATGAACCAGAATTATCTTTGCATGTCTCTTGGCAACGCAAGTTCATAGATAAAATCTACAACGCAAAGATGCAATTTATTATGACAACACATACTCCTTTCATTATTTCTAATTATGGAAATAAAGTTGTAAAAGTTGGTGAATTTGATGAGTTCTAATGATTACCCAGCTTTAACTATAGAAGATAAAAACAATTTAATTTACCTAGAGCCCAAAGCACGCCCTGGCTTAATTGTCGAAGGAAAAACTGACGTTCAGGTTTATGAAAGGTTTTTTGTAAGAAGCAGCTTGAAAGGTCAATTTGAATTTGTTATAGGAAAATCAAAAAGCAGCATAATTGAAGCCTATAATCGTAAGCAGATAAATTTTCCTTATGTAATATTATTAGATTCAGATTATGATAAGTATATGCATCGATGCCTAAACTCCACCCATATCGTATATACGCATTATTATACAATGGAAAATTATTTGACAACAGAGCCTGTAATTGATTCAACAAGAAAAGATTTTGAAACCACAACCACCTGTATTAATACAAATCAACTTATAAGTGAACTAAATGAAAATCTAAAGCCATATGTACTTTTTTGTCTAATAAAACTACAACACGACGGTTGGGATTTCAAACTAGAAGATTGTAGTATTGATCGCTGGTTTAGAAACAATCACCTTCAAGTCGATGAATTGATAAATTATATTTTAACTGAACTGCATAAATTAGATTCAACTGAAACAAAAGAACATTTACTTCATCTGTACAAAACTATTGAAGATGAATTTGATGAATTTGATTTACAAAAAAAAGAATTAATATCTCATGGAAAAAGGAAACTAGAAATATTATTTTTTATCTTCAAATCAAAATTTCCTTATCAATTTTCTCATAAAGATAAAAACTCATTTACTATTGATCTTTTGAAAAACATTTCTTCGTGTCCTTCAGCTAATAATCTCATTAAAGAAGTAGAACAAAAATTAACTTTTCTGCTAAATTAATTCTACCAATAGCAAGGAAGTGATCTCGTGGCGTGGCGATTTCATAAATCAATCAAAATATTGCCTGGCATTCGCCTCAATGTCGGGAAAAAAGGCATATCTAGTCTTTCAGTCGGACCTCGCGGTGCAAAACTAAATATCGGCAATAAAGGCACACGCCTTACTACCAGCATCCCAGGAACTGGAATATCGCATACTACCCAACTTACAAAACGGCTAGATAAATCTGTTGGTAATACGATGACAGAGTGCCCGTTCTGCGGTCATCGTATGCGAAAGCAATGGAGTGCTTGCCCAACATGTAAAAACTCATTAATTCAGGTTGTAGAACCGCCTAAAAATAATGAATCGACTATTATTGATGCCGAAGCTCGTTTTATTGATGATAAAAAACCTATTGCACCACCACCAACCAAGAAAGCCGGTTACCTTGGTTGTTTAGCTATTATCTTTATATTTTTTCTTATCGGTTCGTGTTTATTTGGTGGAAATAAAAAGGATTCTCCCCCACCAACGCCAGCTGCAACATCATCGACTCAAGCAAAAACCGTTGTGCCACCAGTAGAACCAAAGCAAGCTGCTACAACAGCACCAACTGTGCAGCAAGCACCACAACAAACAGCGCAGGAACCGCCTCAACAGCAACCAACGGAAAAACAATATACTGGTGCCGGTCCGAATGGTGAAGGCATAAAAGGGCATATTGATTCTAAAAAAGGCACTATGATTTATCATCTACCTGGGGATCGTTATTATTCGCGAACAAAAAATATTTCAAAATGGTTTTTTACGGAAAAAGAGGCACAAGCTGCTGGCTATAGACATATATTAAAATAAACAATATTTCTCCAAAGACGTCTACCTTAGCATCTTACATACTGCTCTAAAAATCCAATCATAATCTACACACTTTAAAGGAGTGATTTCTTTTGATAAGAAAATGTCCAAAATGCAATGCAGACATAGATGAGACTGCTCAATTTTGCCCAAACTGCGGTATGAAATGCGAAATCAAAAAAGACTGGATTTGCGCTAATTGCCAAGCCGAAAATTCAGCGGAAGCTAATTTTTGTAAACAGTGCGGGAAAAGCATAACCGATTCAACCGGAAAAGGAAAATTCAAAACATGGTGGTCATCCCCCTATGCAAAATATGGTATAGGCCTAATCATAGTCATGATATTATCAGCACTTGGCTCTTATTATTATTTTAATTTTGTAAGTGAAAATCACTATCTTGCTCAATATGCCGAAGCTTCACGAAAAATCGAGATAGCTAACGATATATTAACAACCAACACTACTACAGACACTTTAAAAGTCGATAAAGTACCTGATCTGCAAAAACAATTTCAAGAACAAAAAAATGAAATTGATACAGTTGAAAAGAACTTTTCGCATAGTCGACCTTTAGCAAAATATACAGAGCAACACAAAAATCTTGTAAATCTATTAAATAAAGAAAGCTCAATTTTAGAAGAAGCTGGTCTCATTATTACAAAACCATTAGATACCGGAACTGATGACGTTATAAACAGTTTAAAAGACAATGTTGAAGAAGCCAAAACACTTGCAAGCCAAATACAAGTACCTAACAGTAATTTTGTACTTCCCAATGATATATCCGTACTCCCCCATCGCTTAACACTCTTTGTTGAAGAGCAAAGAAAAATCAACAAGGAAAAACTTGATCGTTTAGCAGCGATGAATACTTTTTTCCAGAAAACAGATACCATTATTCAACGATATGATGGAGCTAAAACAGATCTAAGTGGTTTGCTTGGCAGTTTGCGTAATGGCGGTTACACATGGTTTGATTATTGGGGAGTTTTACGTGAAGCCCGTTCTTTCCGTATGGGGATACGCAATGAAATTGACCATTTAAATGCTCCGCAAGGTACCGAAGCACTCAAACGCCAATTCAGCGAAGTCCTTACATTATCTCTCCAATATTGTAACCAAATGAATGCTGCTGCACAGATTGAGTTTAGATATGGTCTGCCTGCAGCACAAGAAAAATATACAGAAGCAAAGAGCCTTAATACAAAAGTACAAAGCTCTTATGCAGATTTCACTAATAATTATCAATCTGAAAAAGCACGGTTAACCAATATAAATAATCTATAGAAAAGTTGTTTTGCAATGATTGTTTATTAAAAAAACGTATACGACTTGCAAAGAACTCAACCGCTTAGAAGCGGATTATATAGCATCAAAAATAATACGAGGAGATGTTTATCATGATGTTTTTCAAACGTAAGGTACTCCCACTCATTGTAGTTTTATTGGTTGCTTTTTCGGCTGCTACCGCCCTCGCTTCTACCTATGTTGGTAATGCTCGTACACATAAGTTCCATTATTCAGACTGCCGTTATGTTGGTCAAATGAACGAAGATAACAAAGTATATTTTGATGATCGTGATGAAGCAATTGACGAAGGATATGTCCCCTGCAAAGTTTGTAGACCATAAAAACACGTTAGGAGGTATTTCTATATGGAAAAGCAAATATGCCAAAGTTGCGGTATGCCACTTGCTGACGAAAAGCTCATTGCAACTGAGAAAGATGGCACATTAAACCATGAATATTGCCTTTACTGCTATCAAAATGGCAGTTTCACCGAACCAAACATCACAATGCAAGAAATGGCGGACATGTGCGTATGCTGTCTGATAAATGAAGAAGATGGTTTTGATGAATCAGCTGCTCATAAAATGATGAACGATTTATTGCCGACACTGAATCGTTGGAAATAACTATCAACAGGAGACGATTAAAATGAACAGCCTCTACCAGCGCTCCACCATCCCTGAAAAAGATAGATTTAGGGCCAATCGAATTAAGAGATGGATTTTAAACCCGGATTCAGATCCAGAACTACTGAAGATTGGCTTGAGACATAAAAAGTGTTTTTAGAATATGATTAGGATAGATAAAATAAGGGAGGTTTTATTATGCCATTTCGTATTACAGCTGCCAAATTTATTCGAGACATTGCTAAAGGTTCCTTAGCAGATGAATCTTTATCTATCGAGGATCTAACAAAAGAAAAATATCATGAGAAATATCGTGATCACTTATATTGTCCAACTGAAGGATGTACTGCTCCTATTTTATTTGCAGAAGGTCCAAAATTAAAAAAATATTTTAAAAATGTAAACCAACACCCTGGAGAATCAGAAAATCATCATACTGCAGAATGTCTATATTATGTAGAATACGATTTCTCTGGTAAGCCTCACGCAAAAAATGCTGTTATAGAAATGCACGATGTTACCATTGAACATATAAGAGGTGTATTGAAACGCCTCTATAATAAAGAACATCCAAGTCCTACTGATACAAAAAAAGATAAGAAGAATAAAAAGAAACCACCAAGTAAAAGAGTAAAAAAAACGAATTCTGATAACACACAAAGTATTGCATCCGCTATTGATAACAATAATAGATCTTCTTCTGGTAAAAGGCGGAACAGTCCTCGAATTCCATACAAATCAATTGATGAAATAAGTATATCTGATTATAGTACAAAAGCCATTCCTAAGCTAGAAGGTATTTGGGGATATTTAGCTGGGAATATCGTAAGAAAGAATAATATTGCTTATGTTGATTTATTTAGAAAAGATAACAAAAAAGCACGAATATTTTTTTCCGAAGAATTTATAACCAATTCGCATGCGTATGCTTTGCAAACTTACCAAACTTATATTAATAAATCTAAAAGTCAAATCTTTTTTGCCTGTGTTGGAACAGTCAAACAAACTGGTGAATATGCTTTTAATATTTACCCTGATTCAGAAGATTGCATTGCACTAGATAATTATAGCTTAGGTACAATAGTAAATAGACTCAATGCACAAAAAGTATAAATATCAACTCTTTAAAACACTCATTATATTTAAACGATTTTAGCAAGGATAGGATTAAACGGGATAACGATTCCCTAAATCATTGAAACTTACACTTGCGATGTAGTAAAAAAACGCACAAAATAGTAGCTATATGAATAATTAAACTAAAAAAAGCCCCATCACTGGGGCGATAAATCAACTTGATTTCATATCCACTAAAAACTATTCGCAAACAAATGATTTGCGAATAGTTTTTACTTTACAAGCCGTAATCTAGGCGTTTTATCATCATACAAAAGATCAAAAGCATCATCATCATTCAGGAATACAAGATTATATAATTCTTCTTTAGTGTAACTTAACTCGTTAAAATAAACATCTATAATGCTACGTAATAAACCAGGGACCTCTTTCGTTGGTAACAAATGCTCTGGTTCTTTCATTCTATATCCCATGGATGATAATTTCATAAAAAGATACTTTGCTTGGTTTTGTGTAATGCATTTTAGTTCACCAGCCCTATGAATTAATGCCGCCATAGAAACTTTCCAATGTAACTTCAAATCAGCAAGCTTATCAAAGGTCAATCCCTTTAATTGATCTCTTATATCATCTTCCGGCATTAAAAATTCAGCAGCAAATTCATTAGCTTCATTTTCCATATTTTCATTAGGGATTCTATGCATTACTGTGTGACCAATTTCATGACATAATGAAAATCGAATTCTATCCATCGGCTTGCTTGTGTTTATAAAGAATAACGGTGGTATATTATCTTCTTCGTAGGTCTGTAAAACTCTGTCTTTCAGAGAAATTTGAGTTATCCATTGACTCATTGCATCTATTTTGGATTTTTTTACGTTCTCCGAAAAAACAATTCCTCCAACGTTCTCAATAGTTTCAACGACATTAGATATTGGCCCCGATGGTATATGCCACATAGCACGAACTATTTTAGCAACTGCAGTGGGAGTCTTATACTCTTCTAGGCTAAACTCCTTAATATCAATATCTCCCATATCAACAGATTTTAATAAACGTGAAATTTGCATACGCCTAAATTGGAATAACGATTCAAAATATTTCAGTTCCTTCACTGTGGCACTTTTCTTTTTCCTATAATAAAGTTGGCTTACACCTAATCCATAAACTGTATCTGTCTGATAAAAAAAGTTTACAGAAAAATTTAAGGCTCTTGATATAAGATTAATGTCATCTTCTGAACAACGCAATAACCCATTTTCTATTTTTGATAATTTACCTTGAGTAAATTCCACCATATCAGTCAAGTCTTTTTGACTCATGTAACGAATATCTCTCGCTAAAGTGATCATTTTAGGATTGACTTTTTCTAGTTGCATCCTTTCCTAACCCTTCTTTCGCTTTTGCGGTTCTCTTTGTTTTAATTTTATTTTCGTCTGCCTGATAAGGGATTTCAGTAATAGTTTTGTTTATAGCAGCCGGAATTTCATATTTCCAATCTATTTTTCCTCTACCATTAGGATGAGATAATAATACTTCATAGTCTATACCACCATGCAGCAAGGCATACCCAGCATTAACATTTATTCTCGGATTCATATCAAATAAATTCATCTGATCTTCAAACTTTAGCACTTCATTTGTAACAATGTTGCTTGTGACTCCCGCTGGACTCATTTTTTTTACTCTGATGACTATTTTACCATTTGCTAGAGAAAGACGTAAAGAAGTATGTTCTTCATATAGATGAACTTGATCAACAGAATAATGCTTAGCTTTAACCGCTGTTTCTACATTTTTGCAAATACGATCATTTATTATATTTGAAATAGTACGTTTTTTGAAATATCCATTTTCCATTTTAAGTCCCATACTATATACTATAGCCTCAGTTATAGCGTTAAAAAACATTTCTTGAATATCTGGTGTAACCAACTCAAAAATTTGATCTTCTATATTTCCCGTCATGCATTTCACCTCTCAGATTTAATATATTTATTATAACTCTTCTTTTGATTTTTTTCAATAAAATATTCCACTTTTTTTGATTTAAATATTCCATATTCATTGACTACTATTTTTTTAGTTCATCCGCCTTCATTATCTTTACAACCTGTGAATCCGTCAAGGTTTTATGTTCCATCAATGCATCTGCTACACTTTTGATCTGCTGTTTGGCTAAAGGTTTACTGAACAAATCCCACACTATTGCAGTTGCCTGGTCACAACGCTCTTTCCCTAAATCATCATTAGGTAGATTAAAAATAACTTCCGCTTTTTCAAAGTCATCTTTTCCTCGAGTTTCCAGAGGAGGTGTACCCAATAAAATAGATTCAGCAGCAGTCCCAGATAATAAAATCAAAGCCTCCTTAAACATATACATACCTTTCTCACTATCAGATTCATTTGTGTTCGGACTCTCGTCACCATTGTAACACTCTCCTAGTATTGAATCACATTTAGACATAATAGTTACATATTCCAAATTTCTTCCAACTATCTTTGACATCACAGCATGACCTGCCTCATGAATTGCATTGGAATAATTAATTTTTTTCATATATTATACCTCCTATATTTTTACTTCATTTTTGCTTGACCAACGTTATCTTAATTAAATTATTAACAGATAGCAATAGCTGATTTTGGATAGTAGCGAAAATATTCTATGAAATAATTACTATCATGAGTATATTATCTATACTGTAAACGTCAATTAATTTTGGGGTAGCGTTCACATATAGTAAAATTTGTTGGTAAAAAAGGCGAGTTCTTAGTGAATTGGGTTAAAGATAAAATTAAAGAACAAGACCGTTTTGCAAAAGGAACCGGAAGTTGTGAATGTTCTATATGTGGGCAAAATTATAATCCAATAGATAATGATGCTTTCCCTTGTATTTGTCCTGATTGTTTGGTTGATAGAATTAAAAAAATGATTAATAAAAACCGACTTTCAAAAAATACTCTTTTATATAGAACAAATATGATAAACTAAAAGAAATACCTACTACGAAAAACAAACAATACCTACAACTATTGCACCTAACTCAACCGAAGAAAAAGTTTTTAATACGATTGCCACTTATACAAAAAATCAGGAGGTTTAACTGATGCGTTTTTTTCAACAGTTAAAAAGTGAATCTTGCATGCTACAACCTAAAAGATCTTATTTTATCATGACCATCATTGTACTAGTTGTTATATCTTGGCTTACTTTAGCATCAATTAATGACAAGTATGATTATTTATCAAATATCATAAACGTAAAAGAAAATGGTGTTTCAACTACTGCTCAAATTGTTGATGTTAAAAGTTGGACAAATTACGCACATGCACCTTATACAATCTATAAATATACTATTATTACGAACAAAAAAACTAATACTGTTACTTTAAATCATAAGTATCAACTTGGTAGAACCATATCTATTATTGAAAAAAGCCCTTCTAATGTAATAGAAGGAACGAAAAACATGAGTACATGGGACTTATACCAATTAAATTATCAACAAAACTCTCCTTCTTGGGATTTATTTTTTTTGATAGTAACATGCTCCGGTTGTCTTTGGGGAGTAATAAAATTTTTTACTTATAATTGGTGGCTGTAACATTTTCATTGTAAGTATACACGTGTTGATTATCCAAAAAACAGTTACCTGCAATGAATAATTTTAGCATAGTTCAAATCGCTATTTATTAATTTTTTGAATTTGGCAGCAAACAGAATTAGATACCTTTTTCTTATTAAGCGGTAAACAGCTGTGCCAAGAAATAAGCGGCTCCGGCTGCTATGCCGCCGATTAAGGTTGTTTGTAGAGCACTGCGCCAAGGTTTGTCTCCAATAAACTTTCCTTTACAATAGCCGAAGAAAAACAACGCTGCTAAGGTAATGACAACAGAAAAACGGAGTGCATCATGACTACTGGAAATAATCATGTAAGGCAGTAAAGGAACAATACCACTTGCGGCATAAGCTCCCGCAATTGTTGCCGCGCTTTTAAAAGCCCGTTTTGGGTCGGGTTCTTCTAAGCCCAGTTCGAATTTCATCATAAAATCAACCATGACTTCAGGGTTTTTCTTTAAAGCCTCAACAACGGGGCGACTTGTTTCTTGAGAAATATGATAGGAATTAAAAATATCAATAATTTCCTGTTCTTCATCAGTAAGGCGGGTTTGTAGTTCACACTGTTCCCGTTTCCGTTCGCTAATGTAATGTTCAACTTCACTACGTGCTGCCAAAAAACCACCGAGTCCCATAGAAATAGAACCCGCTGCAATTTCAGCTAATCCGGCTGTGACGACAATACCTGTTCCAGCAACGGCACCGGATAGACCCGCTGCAAGGGCAAAGGGGACTGTTAAGCCATCTGACATACCAATGACAATATCTTTGACGGTATCAGAAGCCGTAAAATGATTTTCTTTATGGATCATTTGCAATCCTAGTCACTCCTTTCAAAAATCAGAGAGAGATTTTATGTCTTTATTGTCTTCATCATACTCTTTTTTTCACGATGTTGACAGCTTTTATAGTTGTTTTTTGTATGTGTTACCGCACGTGTTGATTAACCATATTCTTGGCGTTTATTTTCATTGTAAGCGTACAACCTGATTTGTCGAATTTCAATACAATATGATATAATTATTTAGTAAGTATCGCACTTAAACACCGTCTCTTTACAGAGGCGGTAAAAAAATACATTTTTCAGGAACATACGTACTGGATGAAAGGATTTTATCATGTTTGAAACTACTCAAAAACAACCAGTTGCAATTTATTGCCGTGTTAGCACGACCGATC
>WSSedB1CaDRAFT_10000635_pt1 | contig 14654 bp, 16 predicted proteins | sample WetSurSB1Cattail_FD_9460 | JGI IMG/M metagenome (IMG submission 9460)
CCCGCCGATTTCATCAAAGTGATCGGATTCCTGCCGCCCAGTTCGGATGCGGATCCGTACAGCGGCGGGACAAGAACGGCCCTCTTTAAATTCAAGAGGCCGGTGGACAACCCGGCAGTCAAGCCGGGAGAGGCGAATTCCATTCTGGAGGAGGAAGTCGAGCTGTGTGTGCCGCTTCTCGCCATCGTCAAGGTCCCCAACCTGAGCATCACCACGGTTGATGTCTCTTTTGACATGGAGGTCAAATCCTCTTTCAGCGCGAAAGAGTCGACGGACGCCAGTGCTTCGCTGGAAGCTTCGATGTCCTTCGGATGGAGTGTTTTCAGCGGATCCGTGAAAATCCAGGGTTCAGTCGCAACCCACAAGGAGAACACGCGCACTTCGGACAACTCCGCGAAATATCACGTACTGGTGCATGCCGAGGACAAGGGAATGCCGGAAGGTCTCGCCAGGGTTCTGGATATTCTACAGACCTCGTGCGAGCCCAGGGCAATCGGCGCGGCGCAGCCAATCCAGGTAAACTGAGTTGCCTGCATCGTCACGAACAATGCGTAGTTGAATTATCAACGAACTACGGCACCGGGCAACGCAAATGCCCGGCGCCGTAAGTTACCGAGGCAACATGTTTGACCTTACAGAAGTCAGATTTATTAAGCGCATCACCGTCGGCAGCGACAATCCCGGACGGATGCACACGGCCGAGGAGATCGAAGCGGCAGCCGCGTTGCTCAACAAGTGCCTGACCGGCACGCCGAAAGGCTTCATCATCGCCACTGAAAAAAGCTTTGCCGTGTTGCAGATGGGCGAACACCAGGTGGTACTCCAATGGATCGTCTATCATGTCGGGTTCCCGCGAAAACCGGTCTGGCTTGAAGGTTGATTCAAGTGAAGGGGCTTCATGGGCAATAAAAGTTTCAATGATCTTCTTCAGGCAATCCAGTCGGCCCTGGTTAGCGCTCAGGACACACTGAAGAAAAGACGCGAAGAGGCGATTCGACGGATGTACGAGGTTGATGAGACCGGCGCTTCGCGATCCCCTGTCTTCACCTTTGCCGTCCCGCGGACCGGCACGGACAATGCCGGATATGAGATATTGCAACTGCCGGCCTCATGTTTTCGCACGTATCAGCGCCCACGCATATCCACGCTCTCGCTGGAGTTCGAATGCGAATTGAAAGAGAAAAATCTCTCCGGGGCATCGCGGGCCTATACGCTGGTAATAAAGACAAGCAAAAGAGGATGGTGGCGACGGAAAAACCGGCAGCGGATGCGGATAGTTTTTGATGGAACGGACCAGTCAACCGGGGAAGTCAGGATAAACGGCGAACTGCTCATGGAGATACCCCGGTATGGCGGAGCAGCCGGCAGTTGCCCGAGTATGGTGACCAAAAAGTCCATATTCCTGTCGTTGCTGGATCAGTTGCGGAGTTTATGGCAGTCGCAACAGTTTGACATAACGGAGGAACAGGCGAAAAGGGCCAGGGAAATTCTGGCACAATCGGATTCCGGGACGCCGGTGCGCGGGGAAGCGGAGACATCGAAGAAAGCAACTTAAGATTAAGGAGGATGGAAATGGGCATCCGTATAGCCGGCAAAAAAATAGTCGCGGTCTTTGCGTTCCTGGCGATCAGCGCCGCCGTATCATCGATGAAAACAGTGTGTGCTGCCAACCCCGGCGTAAATCCGGACGTGACTTCCGATGAAATTTCAGGCCAGTGGACCGGGCAAGCTGGGACAAACAAAGTGATTCTTACCATTAAACCCGGCGGAAACCACGCCACATGGGAATACCGCGGACAGCGCAATTGTACTTTACATGCTGGAGACTCGGGAACTGATAAGGATAACAGACATATATACGTGTTTACGTCGTCGAATGGCGGGTTCTGCGACAAGCTGACAAATGGCGCTCTTTATCTGAAGAAACTGGGGAGCGATCTCTCCTACAGCATGACCGCTAGCGACAATAAGCAGCTTGAAAACGGCACGTTGACCAGGAAATAGCCGGAATTCCCGTAACACGGCCTCCAGCGGCCGCCGGTACACAGGAACACCAACGCGTAAAACAGTTGAGAGGAAGGAGATTACATGGCCAGCAACATACCGCTGAACGACCTGATCGAGGCGTTGGCAGGCGCAGTCATTGAAGCCCAGGACCATATCGAACAGCACCAGATTTCCAGCCTGCTGGGTTATTTCGACAGCCAGAACCGTCCCAAAAGCCTGGTGGTAAGGCTGCCGTCAATTCATCCCCAGGCTGAAGAAGGGGCTGAAGATTATTACCGGGCGCCTCTGCTGCCGCTCGTCTCCACGAACCAGCTGAAAATAAAGGACGTCGAGATCACCTTTGATGTGGATCTCGGCCAACTGACGGAAGAACCGGCCGGTCAGGTAGTCAGGGCCGGGACCGAGAACGGACCGCTGGAGAGTGAAGCCCCGAGAAAAAACATCTTCGTCGATATGGCCGGGGGCCTGGCAAAGAAAAAAGGGGGAAACATACATGTGGTGTTGCGCGTGGAGGGCTCGGAACCTACGGACGGCGCGGCTCGGCTGATAAACCATCTGGCTCAGACCCAAGGGGTGTTCAAGACGGTCAAAGTTGACTGAAGTGTCGCATGAAAAGCGCGTGACACGGGCGTTCGGAACCGGGAATGAGCAGCGGTAATTTTATTCGCGCGGGCCGGCATAAAGACGTTTCCCGGCGGATACCGCGCAATCTGACAGGAGGATACAGCATGGCGGTATATAAAAACGGATCAGCGGGAAATGATGTGGCGCGTATCCAGAAGGCACTGAAAGACGCGGGTTTCTATCAGGGGGAACCGGACGGGGTATTCGGCTCCCAAACCGGGACCGCGGTAAAAAACTTCCAGGCCAAATCCGGGGTGGTAGCGGACGGAATCGTGGGGCCCGCAACTTGGGAGAAACTCTTTCCCCCTCAGGCTTCAGCAACCGAGACGGTATCCGGTGATCTGGCCTCGCGCTGCCTTGCGCTCACCGGCTCGTTTGAGACAGGACGTCTCTCCCCCGAATGCTTCGCTACAGTGGCCGGGAATTTCGACGGCCAGGGAATAAGCTTCGGCGCGCTCCAGTGGAATTTTGGGCAGGGCACGCTCCAGCCGCTCCTGCAGGAAATGTTCACCAATCATCGCGACATCGCCGCGACGATTTTCGGCGCCAACCTGAATCAATTGCAGCAAGCGATAAAAGGAGGCAAGGACGCTGCTTTGTCCTTTGCCGCCTCCATACAGGACCAAACCAAGAAAACCGTTACAGCTTCCTGGAAACAGATGTTCAGGTCGCTTGGGCTGACGCCGGAGTTTCAGGCAATTGAAGTAAAAGGGGCAGCGGCATACTACGGAAGGGCAGTCAGCCTCTGCAAAGACTATGGGCTCTGGTCGGAGCGCGGACGGGCGCTGCTGTTCGACATCTGCGTCCAGAACGGAAGCATCCCCGACAAGGTCAGGGGGTTGATTCTCTCGGACTTCGGGAAATTACAGCAACCACTATCGCCTGAGGATATGGAACTGGAAAAAATGCGTATCGTGGCGAACCGCCGGGCCGAGGCAGCCAACCCCAGGTTCGTGGAAGACGTGCGGAGACGCAAGCTCTGCATCGCCGAGGGAAAGGGTGTCGTTCACGGGATCACGTATGATCTTGCCGGGCAGTTCGGGCTGGATCTGCGAAAAGCGGATTGAGCTAACAGCAGTATCAATACAAATATCCAACAGCCGGAAAGGAAGGTTCACATGCGTAATTTGCTGCCATTTGTGTTGCTGATCGCTTTGGTGATGGCGGGAATCGCGGGTTGTCCCAAGACTCGAATCACGGATATCCCGCCAAATATAGCGGAAAAACAGTTGCAGACGTGGTACGCGGCGACCGGTGCGGTAAAAACCATTGCCCAAACCACCAATGGGCTGACTGACGCGGTTATCGCGGCACACACACTGATACCGGACGACGATTATCAAAAGATTCTTCTGGCGCTGGGCAAGGCAGCCCAGGCCGGAATCCACGTGGACTCTATCCTGAAAAAGGTCCCCAATAATTTCGGGAAGGAAACAAAGGAGCAGATCTTGGCAGAGATACAGCCGGTTATTGTGGAGATCCAAAAAGCGGACCTGGAAGGACTCTTCAGCAAAAGCCAGTCCCCGGAGCTGCAGGCGGAACTCAGTGTGCTGAAAACATTGACGGAAGCGGCGTGGTTGTTGTCGTCGCTGGCCCAATAAGCCGAGGGAGATGTGGAAATGGGTATAAACATTCTGAAGATGCTTAATGAGGCGAATCATGCCCTTGTGCTGGCTACGGATGTGGGAGGAATCCTGGTTCCGATAATAAAGGGTGCGGCTACCTTGATCAAAGAAGTCTCAGAGGGGGGTGCGATTACCTATACGGTGGCGCTCAAGACGGGAAATCAAAATCTGAGCGATGCGGATGCCGCGTTTACGGATGTCATCAACAAGGTCAACGCGGAACGCGCAAAGGCAAACCTTCCACCTTTGCAGACACCGGCCGCGGACTGAGACACTGCCCGGGAGGAGCTTGAAGCATGGCGATATATAAAAACGGGTCAGCCGGTGTTGACGTGGCACGAATCCATAAGGTGTTGAAAGACGCGGGTTTCGGGAAACTGACGTAAGCTCTGCATCGCCGAAGAAAAGGGGCTGGCTCACAGCACAGCATCACATATGACCTTGCTGGACAGTTCGGATTGGATCTGCGAAAGACGGATTGACCGGAAAGCTGGACCAGTTTTGCGCCTCTGCTGACACAGATCAATCACTTCAAATAAATGAATAAAAGTACTTGTTAGTCCGTAATAACAACTAACTCCCTGGAAACCCCTGAAATGCGATGGAATGATTGCAAAGAAACATCGTCCTGAGATGAGAGAGCTAAGGCCATGAAAGCAAAATCATAAAATGAAAGGAGCTAAAAATGCCAAATTATCAATGCTATGTTCGAGGTCATGGTGGCAAAGAAGTGCAAATGCAACCGCCATCAGATAATGCTGCAATTGATGTAATAACTGTCGGACAGCTAGGATGTACTATGTCAGACCAAGTTGCCGACGAACTAATTTACAAGCACTATACTTTTGAAAAGATCAAAGAATCAATAGATAAAAACAAGATCATATATTGGACTAATAATCAACGAAATAAATGGTACAACAATCATGTTTTACAGTATGAAAAACCAAACGTTGACATTAATCAATATGCATCTTTAAATTTGAATTTGGCTCTAGATGGAGATAACAGTATTGGAGGACAGTGCGGCCTTTTTTATTGGAATGAATTAAATAGTTCATTGGACGTAATTACAACACTAGGACACAAAAAGACACTATTTCTATCAGATATTCTCAAGACACTAAAATACATACTTAACGAAAACGACACAATCCAATTGTTTTGGACAGCTTGTATGAGTGGTGACAATTGGCCTGGTAGTGGCAAAAAAGTATCATTTAATCCGTCAATGTAGCAGAAAAAAAATGAGCTCTAACAGATCACCAAAAGATAAGGAGGCAAGAATGCCAACTATAATTATCAATATGGATAACACGCACGAAATCGATCTGGGAAATTCACAAGCCATGAGCATCACAGCAAGCGGAGGTAACGCACAAGTTTATGTTGACTATAAGCTGAAAAGCGGCATGTATTCGAACGCAATCAAAGGATCGGCCGGATATGGCAATCCCTTCACCGTGAGCAATGGCGCTACGAAACTTGTCAACAAGACAGATCTTGAGTCGGAGCATGTCCGAGTTGGGGTCGAAAATGCCAACATCTCCGTGACCTACTGAATTAATCAAAAAGGGAAGGAATGAGGCACGTCTCAACATCGTACAAGGTAGAAAGTTGAGATATGACCCTCCTAAAGTCTATAAAACCTTATATCACAGAACAACATCAGAGTAGTACCCCTGCCTGAATCAAACAGAGACAGGACAACATCAACCTGAAAAGGAGAAAAAACATGCCAGTAGTAAATTTACAACCAGGGGCTGTATTGGATGTAGCTGCCGGACAAATTCAGTCAGTTGCCCATCTGTATCGAACAGGGCAAGGTTCCGACAGTCCGGGTAATGTAGGATGGGTGCCGAACGGGGGAGCATTGCAAATGGCTCCGCTCGCTGTTGGAGGAACCGTCACATTCACGATCAACGGTGCAGCCGGCATGATCAGCAATGGTTGCCCGTCAATGGTGCAGGTAATGTGGCAATGAGCGGCACAAAATGGCAACAGTGAACAGCGAATCAACAACAAATCAAACAGAACCGTCCCCAGGAACTCGGAGGCGTGTCATCTTCGCATTACTGTTGTTTCTCGCAGCAACCAGCCTCATCGCAAGCGCCATTTTCATCGAACAACACCTGACATACAAGAGGGGAGTGACGGATTCTACCAGAACCCACCTCACTTCCCTCACATTCCAGGCAACCAAGTCGATTGACGGTATTGTTCGCGAGGCCATCGACAATGTTAATTCGGTCGCGGGTCAGTTGAGTGGAGGGCAACTGACCCACGATAAAGCGCTTATCCGGCTTCGGGAACTCCTGGAGCAGCATCCCCGCTTTCTCAGTGTTGCCCTGACCTACCGGCCTTATGCCTTTGATCCGGGTCGCAGGCTCTACTCGGCGGTGTACGCGAAGAGGAACGGACTCATCAAGTACGTCCAGCTCGATACGATATACGATTACACCAGACCGAAATACGACTGGTACGGAGCTGCGATCTCCGATGGACCGCATTGGTCCCAGCCTCTTTACGGTGAAGCGTCAAACTCCCTTCTGGTTGCTTATTCCGTCCCTTTCCACGACATGAACCGGACCACCGGCACATACTCCGCAAAGGGCGTTGTAACCGTTACCATCTCCATGGAGGAAATCGGACGGATCATCGAATCCCTGGATCTGGGACCGACAGGCTTTGGGGCGCTCGTCTCGCAAAAAGGGGTCTACCTCTACCATCCCGACACGGAACTGGTTCTTTCGCGCAAAACGCTGATGCAAATATCACGGGAGCAGAACGACCGGAACAGGTTGATCCTGGCCGAACAAGTCGGCAAACGCGGCGCGGGGATACTCGATCATCGCAGCAGAACCACCGGGCTGGACGCCTGGCTGATCTATGCGCCGATACCATCGACCGGCTGGTCTCTGCAGAATACCTTTATCAAGGACGATCTGCCGTGGGATATCAACCTGATGCGACACCAACTCATATGGATCACCATTGCCCTGGAGATCTTCGCATCCTCGACAATCGCGCTTCTGTTTCGGGCCTACACCGGCAGCCGGACGCGCTTATGGATCGCGTCGACGGCAAGTGCGATTCTGCTGGCAGCGGGAATCGGATCCCTTTGGAAAATCTCGCTTACCTATGATTCCTTAAGCGGGAAGGAAAGCATCCGGATCAGCGACAAAGCAACCTTGACCCATATGACGAACTCTTTTACCCACGCATCTTCGGTGAGGCACACCGAAGCTCCCGTGTATATCCCGACTGGCATTTTTGCAGAATCCGCGTCTTTGAACACTTCCGGCGACCTGTCGCTTTCCGGTTATCTCTGGCAGAAATACCAGCTGGGCACACAGGATGCAATACCGCGCGGATTTACTATCAGCGGCGCATCAAGCATGGACGCCCAGGAGATTTGCCGCATCAGGGAAAAGGGATTCGAAGTTGTGCGCTGGTATTTCAGATGCACGGTGCCCCAGCGTATCGATCACTCGAAATACCCGCTGGAGCAGGAAAACGTGAGCCTGAGAATCCTGCACAAGGACCTGAACCATAATGTTTTCCTGGTACCGGATCTGGCCGCGTACAAATTCATAAATCCGACCGCGCTCCCCGGACTCCGCAAAGGATTGAGCCTGCCGGGCTGGACGATCAGCCGCACTTTTTTTGAATTGAAAAAAAACGTTTACAACACCAATTTCGGCCTGGAGCGGCCGCTGACAAAAGAGAATTTCCCGTCATTTTGTTTCAGCATCGAGATCAAAAGGATCTTTACTGACGCCTTCATTTCAAATCTGACATCGCTCATAATCGTGACAATTCTCCTTTTCACACTTCTCATGATAGCGAGCAGGGATGAACGGCTGGTGGGCTTCATGCAGGCGGGAAGCGGCAGAATACTTAATATCTGTTCGGCAATGTTTTTCGTGATTGCGTTCAGCCATATCGACATTCGTCGGAAGATAGCGGCGGAACAAGTCTTTTACCTGGAGTATTTTTACTTCCTCATATACCTGGCTCTTCTCTGGATTTCGATAAACTCGGTCCTCTTTTCCATAGGCGCCGATATCCATCTCATCCAGTACCGGCAAAACCTGGTCTCCAAACTGCTTTTCTGGCCTGTCCTGCTCGGCCTGCTGTTCATTATCTCCGTGTTTACTTTTTATTAGTTAAAATCCCCCTCATCCGCCTCTTCGGGACACCTTCTCCCTAAGGGAGAAGGGATACTAATCAACCCCTCTCCCACCGGGAGAGGGTGGCCGAAGGCCGGGTGAGGGGATAAGACAGGGTTTTAACTCTATTGCAAAAACTATTGAATCAAAATGGGAGAAGAGCCTCCATGAAAAATTATCTACTCTCCGGCATAAGAGAAATGCACATACTGCTTGTTTGCACGGTTGTTGTCGCGCTTGCCACTTCCCTGCATGCCGAGCCGCTTGACACAGCCAAGCCCTATGTCCTTTCCGTTGCTTCCGGCAACACCGGCCATGAAGACTCGCTGGGGCTTGAGGCGAAGATCAGCGTTACCATAGTCAACGGAGGAGAACTGATCGATGAAGCGCGGCGCACAAACAAAAACATCGTTCTTTTTCTCGACCGTATTCCGCTCAAGGGAATCTACCCGGAATCCTACACCATCAATCGCAACAAAGACGATCTGCATTTTTTTATCAGGCATGCCGATGACGCAATTGCCCTCTGGAACCATTTTATCTCCTCGCGCAAGACCGGAGAGCTGTTTACCCGCAAGGTTTCCGTCAGCGTGGGACTTGAAGACCAGATTGCAATCCCGACACTGGTGAAGGAAGACAAGGCGTTTACCCTTGTCCTGGTGAGAAAATCCTGGTTCTTCACCAGTATCGTCATAATCGTGGCGATCCTCATCCTGTTCCTGGTTCTTGCCTTAAAGAGCGATATTCTGCGCGATGTCGGCCCGAATCCCGCAACCGGGCGAAAACCTTACAGTCTCGCGATCGTACAGATGGCCACCTGGTTCTTCGTCATAATGACGTCATGGCTGCTGCTCTACGTCGTCAAGCACACATTCAACACGATCACTGATACGCTCGTCATCCTGATGGGCATCAGCGCGGGCACGGGGATCGGGGGAATGGCCATCGATACGAACCGGAACAAGCCCGTAAAACAATCGCAGGGGTTTTTGAAGGATATCCTGTCGGACGAGTATGGAATCAGTTTTCACCGGTTCCAGATCTTTTCCTGGACAATCGTAATGGTATCGGTATTCATACGGCAGGTTACAGCCTACATGACGATGCCGGAGTTCGATGCTTCCCTTCTCATGCTGATGGGGATAAGTTCAGGCACCTACCTGGGATTCAAGGTAACGGAAAAACCCGGCGCAACAGATGAGGCAAAAAAGCTCAACATACCGGAATGAAACAAAAATATCCTCACGTCGCGGGACAAGCGAAAGGATATTCTTTTGAGCTTCTGCCAAGTTTCCAGGCATGACTTTCAGAATCGACACGAAAAAACGGAAAACCGGAATACCCCTGCCCCGTACGATGATCGCCCCCTCACCCTGTTTCATCATACAGCCACCACTTCATAAGCCGCGTATAGCGCGGCATGATCACGAAGGTCAGCAAGGCGGTCAGGGAGGCGGCAATCAGCAACCCGTTGATGATCGGTTGTGCCAGTACCGGCATGAAAGGAAACAGGATGCTAAGCAGGCCGGGAATGACCAGGCTCAACGGATAAACCGCCGAGAGAGTCAGGACAAACTGTTTCCAAGGCTTGGGAGGCCGCACGCCTTGCGGAGTAAACCAGAAATCGATCCCCGTCCTGATCTCATGCCGGTCGCCCTTTTCCAGCAGGTCGGTTACCTGGCTGACGAATGATCCGCGCAGATCCGATTCAACCCAGGCGGCTAGATTGTCGTTGCAATCGAAGCGCAGGATGCTGGTGTACGTCCTCATCCCTTGGGCCGGCCGGAAAATTTCCCGGCCAAGGTAGCCGGGAAAAGTGCTGACGGCGCCGAGAATATCCGTGAGCCAGGTTTCGTACCGTTTTTCTTCACCGGCCCTGATGGTGTGGGTAATGATCAACGCAACCGATTTAGTCTGGTCAACGTTGAAGCTGTCGGGCCTGTTCATAATGATCTGCTCCTTTGCAAAGGTGAGCAGCGGGAAGTCGGCGGAGATTCGGTCAATTTTTCAGAAAGCAAAGCACGAACAACCGATTCCCCAGTCACCGCTTTCTCCGAATACCCGATGGGTATGCTGGTGGAGCGGATTGTCGCACGAGACAGAGGATAACGGAATATCTCCACCATGCACTGTCTGCGCATTTCTGAACGCGCCACCATAGACTCCGGTCGGTGACCAGTCCGGACTGACCGGCGGCAGCGGCGGCGCCAGGCTGCTGAATTCACCGGCGCCATGCACGATCCGTCCCCCCATGATGGTCAGCAGCGCCTCGATCCCCTTGATCTCCTCGACCGGCACGCTGAAATAATCGGTCGACAACACCGCCAGATCAGCCAATTGCCCCACAGCAATCCTCCCTTTCTTCCCGTCATCCCCTGAAAACCAGGCGCTCCCCTGGCTGTAGAGACGCAGGGCCGTGCTCCGGTCAAGCGTGTTGTTTGTATCGTACAGCTGCAATCCTCCAACGGTCTTTCCCGAAACCAGCCAGTAGAGCGATACCCAGGGGTTGTAGCTCGCCACCCGGGTGGCATCCGTACCGGCACCGACCGGAATCCCCATCCGCAGCATCTCTGTGATGGGCGGGGTCATCCGGGCAGCTTCCTTTCCGTAGCGGGCAACGAAGTATTCACCCTGGAAGGCCATGCGGTCCTGAATGGCAATGCCGCCCCCCAGAGTATGTAACCGCTTCATGTTTTTCGTGGAAATAGTCTCGGCGTGGTCGAAGAACCAACGCAGCCCGTTGAAGGGGATCTCGCGATTGATGCCCTCGAATACGTCCAGGAAGCGTGAGATGGATTCGTCGTAGGTGGCGTGCAGACGGAACGGCCAGCGCTTTTCCACCAGCAGACTGACCACCTTTTTCAGCTCGGCCTCCATGACCGGCTGGAGGTCGGGGCGCGGTTCGAGGAAATCCTCGAAGTCGGCGGCGGAGAAGACCAGCATCTCTCCGGCTCCGTTCAGCTTGTAGGTGTCGTTCCCTGTGCCGGGCGAGGTGATGTTTGTCCATCCGGCAAAATCGTCGTACTCCTCTTTCGGGCGCTGGGTGAAGAGGTTATAGGCGATGCGCACCGTCAGCTGATCTTTTTCGGCCAACTGCTCGACGACCCGGTAATCGTCCGGATAGCGCTGAAAACCGCCACCGGCGTCAATGCAACTGGTGATTCCCAGGCGGTTCAGCTCTCGCATAAAGTGCCGCGTCGAATTGACCTGGTCCTCAAAGGCAAGCTTTGGCCCCATGGCCAGGCTGGCATACAGGATCAGGGCATTCGGCTTGGCGATCAGCAGCCCGGTGGGGTTGCCTCCCTTGTCGCGCTGAATCTCCCCACCCGGTGGGTCGGGAGTTTCCCTGGTGTAACCCAGCGCCCGCAAGCCGGCCCGATTGACGAAGGCCCGGTCATAGAGATGCAGGACAAATACCGGGGTGTCGGGCGACACGGCGTTGATTTCATCCAGGGTTGGCATGCGTTTTTCCGCGAACTGGAACTCGGTCCAGCCGCCGATGACCCGCACCCATTGGGGTGGAGGTGTTCGGCGGGCCTGCTCTTTCAGCATCTGTAGCGCCATTGCCAGGGATGGCACTCCGTCCCAGCGCAACTCCATGTTGAAGTTGAGCCCTCCGCGAATGACATGGATGTGGGAGTCATTCAGCCCCGGAATAACGCGTCGCCCCTTCAGGTCGATTAGCTTCGTCCTGTCCCCGGAGGTGCCACGAAGTTCTTCTCCGCCAATGGCGGTTATCTGTCCGCCGGTTATTGCAACGGCGGAGACCTCGGGATGTGTTTCATCAAGCGTGGTGATGACTCCATTATGAAGAATAAGATCTGGTGTGTTCATAGCGCTACCCCTTATGGGCGGCCTCCAGCCATGGTCTGCCAATTCCAGCCAGTACTGGCATGGCCGCCCACCTGAGAAAAGTTAGGCCTTGTGCCCCTTTGCTCCTGCTCTGCTTGCCGGTGCGCCATGCACCATGGTGTAGGCGTATTCGACTCCCTGGCCATAGGCTCCGCAGAGTTCTTTAACGACTGCCATGACATCATTGTAGGAATCCTTGCGCGCCCAATCACGCTGGTACTCGAGCAGGACCTGAAGTGCGGTTACCGGAACTGCGCCGGCCTGTTCGATGCGGCGCATGGCCGCATTGTGCGCCGTGAGCGAGGTTCCCCCCGATGCATCCTCGACAGCGTAAACCTCGAAACCGGATTTCATCCCATCCAGGGCCGGAAATGTCAGGCAGACCTCGGTCCAGAGCGCGGCCATGACCAGTTTTTTCCGGCCGGTCGCTTTCACGGCAGCAACAAACTTGTCATCTTCCCAGGAATTCATGGAGCTGCGTTCTATTGGCTCCTGGCCGGGAAACAGGTCGAGGAGCTGTGGCCACATATTGCCCGAGAAGCTTTTGGTCTCAACGGTGGTAAGTATGGTCGGTACATTGAAGATTTTAGCGGCATTGGCGAGCAGAAGGACATTGTTGAAAAGCGTCTGGCGGTCGATGTTGGCAACGCCGAAGGTCATTTGCGGCTGAAAGTCGATAAAAATGACAGCACTGTTGGCTGGATTGAGCAACTCAGTTTTCATAATGTTTCTCCTTTCGGACTATTTTGGTCTTAAACTCAGCTTGCGCCCAACTGGCTCATTACGTAAATAGTATTTTAGAGATATATGCCCCCGGAAACTTCGATCCGCTGACCATTGATCCAGCGCGAATCGTCGGAAAGCAGTGAGGCGACAGCACCGCCGATATCGTCCGGCAGTCCGACACGACCGAGTGCTGTTTGCGATGCGATCATCTGATTGAGCTGGGTGTTATCACGAACCGCGCCACCGCTGAAATCGGTTTCGATAGCACCCGGGGCTATCGTATTCACGCCTATTTTCCGCTCGCCAAGTTCCTTTGCCATATAGCGAGTCAGCACTTCAATGGCGCCTTTCATGGCGCCATAAGCGGAATATCCCGGAAAGGAAAACCGGGCCAGACCCGATGAGATGTTTACGATCCGGCCGCCATCTTTCATGAAAGGCAGCAGTTTCTGGGAAAGAAAAAAAGTGCCTTTCAGGTGGATATTTACCAGTTGGTCAAACTGCTCCTCGGTTGTTTCCATGAAAGGAACATTGATGCCGATACCCGCATTATTGACCAGAAAGTCAAAATCACCCCTTTGCCAGTTCTCTGTTAGGGCAGCCTTCGCCTTTTCCGCAAAGGCGTTGAATGTTTTGTGGTCAGACACATCAAGGCTGAGAGCGACGCCTTTCCGGCCCATTTTTTTAATTTCGGCAACAACTTCATCGGCTTCCGCCTTCCTGCTTTTATAGGTGACAATGACATCATTCCCCTTGGCTGCAAGATTGAGGGATATGCTTTTGCCGAGACCGCGGCTTCCGCCGGTTACAAGTGCTATTTTCATTTTAATTTCCTTTCATACGCTGAATTGCATGGTTTCTATTGAATACGTAGACCGGAATGCCTCCGAATGCATATACCGGCAAGCTTTTCAACCTACAAAAAAGCAGTTGAAACTCGGATACATGGGATAAACACGGATAAAACCAAGCGAATCAGACTGAAAGTCATTCACCGTAAGGGTGGTTGCCTTTTGTATGTATCATACCGATTTATCTGTGTTTATCCGTGTCCATCCGTGGTTAACTGCCGTTTTTAGGTTCAAATGCCGGCCGGTTCGCTGCTATGTCACTTGAAGCTTAACCTTGTGTATCAAGCTTGCCAGTTTTGCATCGAGCGACCGCGCCACTGCCGTGATCTCCGGATTATCAAACTGCCCGAAGAGAGAAGAAGGCTGATCGTATTCGATGCGTGTCAACCGATCGCCAGCCTCGTAGACGAAGAGTCTTAGAGGGGCGTAAAGCCCTGCCCTGATATCATGGCGGGTCATCCGGGCAGCGATGAGCGGGTTTCCCAGAACATACTGCCTGGCCTTTTTTGGAGTCCCGTAGATATTCAGAAGCTTGCCATGGTCCTGAATGTTGAACAGCATCAGGCCCTCTTCTCCCTCGGCCTCTCTAAGTCTTTTCTGAACCGACTGGGGATCGCTTTCCAATTTCTCGAGAAAAGCGCTGTCGAACCGGCCAAGGGATTGTTCGAGTATTTGGGCAACGCGTTCAAAGCCGGCATGTATTTCGAGGGAGATGTGACGGACCTCAACTGTGCTTTCCATGTTGGTTCCTTTTGTATCTTTCACGCCGCCAGTACGGACGAGTTGATGGGCGGAAA
>WSSedB1CaDRAFT_10000636_pt1 | contig 14640 bp, 12 predicted proteins | sample WetSurSB1Cattail_FD_9460 | JGI IMG/M metagenome (IMG submission 9460)
TGAAAGCCATCAATTTGTGTATCTTTTGGATGGCGGTGCTTTCATGGAACCCTTTCTGTTGGCGGAGAAAGAGGAAAAGGTAAGAAAATCTGTTGAAAACAATATTTTATGGGGTGAGTTCGATCGATACGTATCCGCTGCCTATCATGCACTGTTTTTGCAGTTGCGTGGCTGGCTTGCATCGGTTGATGATACTTCAGGTACACTATCCACACAAACTTATAGCGCGGTCGAAGATTTACGAATGGTCATCACAGCGAAAATACGTAATTTAGCCACTGATGGTGTTTGGCCACAAAATCTGCTATCAGGAGCGGCCGATATTGTAGGTACATCGGATAAGGCAGTAAGGTCAGCGATGGTGCTTGCTGTCGGCAAATACCTCATGGTATCACTGCTGACGGCATCAATGCTTAAAGCTGATAAACAATGTTATGAGCCATGGATGCTCTGGCAGATGTTTCAATGGTTACAGCATAGCACGACTTTTGAGCTGGACGATACAATATTCGACTTATCGCCAAATTGGGGAGCGTGAGTTATGGCAGAAAAAATAACTGAAAAAATATCTTATCTCACGCAGATCCATACTGCGTGGGACGGAACTGAACAGCGAATGGCACTTCGAAACGAAGCCCGCCGATATTTGGCTTACGACTATACAGGTATGGAGTCCTGGCAAAGCCAGTATCTCCGGATGCTCATTTATAGCGCACAGACACAGCTTATACAGTTTCCTTTGTGGCACGCAGGCTGGCGGTTCCGGGAAAAACAATATAAAGGTCAGGCGAGCATTCAAATTTCTACGGACGCTATTTGGCCCTTTCGAAATATTGGAGCCGTAGAGCTTTGGCTTGGTGATAAGGCGGGTGGTGCAAAATATGACCTCAAGTATCTGACAGGCAATGGTGTGCTGGGATTGGCCAAACAACTAAAAACAGACTGGTGTCGGGGAAGCGTGGTTTTGCCTGTGGCTTATGGAATTCTGCAGCAGGATGACAGCTTCACCAATATTCATGCTAATAGCAGTGAAATGACCATAAATTTGGAACTGATACAGAACCAAAATGCACCGGATTTCCCGACGGCCTGGGATGAATACCACGATGAGTCCCTACCATACAAATCAAGGCTTATTGGAGGATTACCAACGTCTTATATGGGCAGTGAAGTATGGCGGTTCTATTCACAGTGGGAGGAAGATATAAGCGCAAAATTTACCCGCAATGCAAACCGACTGGATTACAATACCGGTGTATTTCGATTTGATTTGAAATCATATAATCCGACCGAATCCAGTACTGCAGACTTTGTGGCATTTAGTCGAGCAGAAATCTATAATATGCAGCGCTTTTTCATGCGCAGAAAAGGACAATGGCAGTCTTTCTGGGCACCAACATGGCTTAATGATATTGAGCTGCAGGGTGATCAGCCTGCAGCTCGGATTTATCTGCTGGCGAACTTCACAGGATTTTGGAAATATTATCAGAAATCCTCGAGGAGAAAAACCATTGTTGTATTCTATTATGATGGTACTTGTGAGATTGTAAAAATAGCCGGCTATTCATTGGATGACACGGGTACCTATGGGAAAATCTATCTGGACAGCCCACTTACGCACGATATCCGTAAAGCGCGGGTGCGGCTTATATCATTTTTCTGTCGGTACCGCTTTTCAAGTGATGATCTAATCACTAATTATGAGACAAACGAGATTGCCACCATGCAAATTGGATTTCAGGAGGTGGATGCCTAATGGCAGACAGCAATATTGATAAATATGAAAGCTCGCAACAGGATGGGATACCCATCGAATGCTATAAATTTGTGCATGGAGATATGCAGTATCTGTATACGAGTGCAGCTGAAGATATTGAGCTGCAGATTGTCGAAAACGGCAAAACCATGCGCACAGAAAAATATTATGCAGAGGTCATTTCCCGTGGAACTATAAAGCCGGGCAGCTCCGGCAGCATTGAAAGTGCTGTCATTAAGGTGAGTAAAGATAATCCAATTGCAAAGCTATTTCAAGGACCACCACCGGAAACTCCGGTGATTTGTATGGTTTATCGCCTTCATGAACCGGACACGACGCGTTTCGATATAGACCTCTATGCTCGTATTGGACAGGCTCATCTGGCAGATTCGGAATGCGAACTTACGGCCACGATGGAAAACTGGCTGAACAAAGAACTGCCGAATGGGATGAATCAGTATTATTGCAATCATGTTGTCTTTGATCATAACTGCGGTTTACAGCGCAGCGATTATGAAGTAGAGGCTTTTATTGATAAAGTCGATGGCCTTATGATTTATTCGGCACAGTTTGCTTCGTTTGCCGATGGCTATCTCACTGGTGGACGCATTTACTATAATGACAGCGTACGCATGATTGCAGCGCATAAGGGCGAGTGCATTACCGTAAAATATCCGTTTATCGATACGCCGCGCAATACCATAAAAGTTTTACCCGGTTGCGATACACTATTTAAAACGTGTGCACTGCGGTACCATAATACAATTAATTTTTCTGGCGTTCCGTATGTAGCGCCAACTGATTCCACAAAGAATCCTACCGGACAGGGCGCCTATTGGATTGACAGTCTGGTTATCCAGCGCGATACAGATGGATTTGTGGGAACTATTAGCTTATGAGGTGAAATAACCATGGGACTTGATAAATATATTGGATGGGGGCTGACTTCCTTTGCTATGATGCTGCTCAACAAGGGGTCCAACAGTTCAGATGAAAGCTCAGATCCGGAAAGCCTGAATGTGAGCAGCAGTCAGACGAAAATCGGCAGTCCGATACCGGTTATCTTAGGGCGCGGTCTGGTAAAAGCTCCAATCGTAAGTTATTTCGGGGACTTTTCCAGCAGGGCCTATACCGAAGCGTATGCAGCACATGCCAATTTCTCGGCATGGCCATTGGTGTTTTCGCTTATTGCAGAGTATATAGCAGCCCCGGCAACAACAAAAGGTGAGGGGAAGGGAACTTCTACGCATGGCGGACCTGTAACAGTGACTATTTTTGGCAAGGATATGGCAGTCGGGCAGATGATCAATGCGCTTTTTATGTGGTTACTCTCCTGGCTCATTAATGGCCGAAACTTGAAAACAACAATCCAAAAGGGTTTTAAATACTATCTGGGGTATCAGTTCTTAGTTGCCTGGTCCGGAAAGAATATGCGGATTCGTGCAATCTATATGAACGAAAAAAAGGTGTGGGAAGGTGATGAGAAAAGAGACAATCACCAGACCGCACCTTTTGTTATTCCTGTCGACAATGAAAATCTTTTCGGAGGCTGTGATGAGAATGGTGGTTTCATCGGTGATATCCGGGTGTATCTTGGTGGAAAACAACAGGGAATGGACTCATGGATGGTTGCACAGATGAGTAAAGACAGTGTGCAGGAAGAACTGCGCGGTCTTACAACAGCCTATCGGCCTTTTGTAAGTATCGTTGTCCCAACGGCTTATGTTGGCAAGCAGGCGACTATTCCGGATACTTGGGTTGAAGTACAGAACTGTCCGGATACTCTTGGACTTGGACAGGTGGGCGAAGATGCAAATCCGGCAGAGCTCTTATATGAGGTTCATACGAATCAAGATTGGGGATTATCAGAGCCAGCAGAATTATTGAATACGGATTCTCTCATCAGGATGGGAAAGACTCTGGCATCTGAGGGCATCGGACTCACGATACCTATTACGAGCACAACGAAAGCACAAACACTTTCAGATAATATCTGCGAGCATGTCAATGCCGTAAAGTACCTGGACACGGAAACTGGCAAACTTACATTCAAACTCATTCGGGATGATTATAAGATTGAGGAATGCTTACGATTGGATACCAGTAACTGCAGTAAGATTGAATTTACACGTTTGGACTGGTCACAAACAGTATCCAAAATATCGGCTGTTTATACGGAACGCAAGAATTTATACGAGGAAGGCTCGGTCCCTGCGGTAGATCCAGCCAACATGGAAATCAATTCAGGGGTGCAGACACCGAAAACGTATCAATATACCTATTTCACTACAGCAGAAAATGCATTGTGGGCTGCAAAGCGCGAGCAGCATGCGCAGGGATATCCATTAGCAACCGTAAGTATTGAAGGAAATCGTCAACTCTATAAATTGCGTATGGGAGATGTGGTTGTCCTGAATTGGGAACCCTATGGTATCAAGAATATGATCCTGCGAGTGACCGATATAGACCTGGGGGAATTTGAGAACGGTACCGTAAAACTTGAAACGATTGAAGATGTATTTGGTCTGAGTAAGACAGAATTTGGCTTTTCCGGCAGTACCGAATGGAAACCGGAAGATGCGTATCCGGCAGGCGTACAGGATTTTAAATATATAGAACTGCCTTATGAGATCTGTCAAAGCAAAGATAGTTATGTGGCAGCCTTTGCAGCCTGCCCGGATAGTAAAACGCAGAGTTGGACTGTTTGGCGGCAGCCGGATGGTGAAAGTTTCGGCAGCACGAATAGTTTGTCGAAATGGACACCTGCAGGTCGTTTGGTTTATGATCTGGACGAGTTCGGTGATGTTGAAGACGTTACAGGTTTTGAACTAGCTGATTTAGGCGGTATAGACAAGCTGGAAAGCAGTAATATTGCTGATATCGCTGTTGCAAGAAAAGGCAGTCGGTTGCTTATAGTTGATGATGAAATTATTGCCTATAGCACGTTGCTGCAGTTGCCGAATGGACACTGGTATGTAAAAGGATTGCTACGGGGCGTATTTGATACGGTACCCGCAAAGCACAGCGCACAGGCAAATATATTCTTTGTGCGTGCCGGAAATTATGCTAATGTCACGACTGGCGGACCGGTATGTATCGCAGGAAATGCTGTGACCGAACAGTATAATATTACAACGGCCACGGTTAATCACACAGAAGACTTTGATGTTACAAAGGTAAAAGAGCTTACTACGAAGCACCGACCAGCGTTGCCAAGTGTTCCGGGGCATATTCGGATGAGTGCTCACCTGCAGGTGGATGTTGTGCATACGGATAAGCTGGCAGGGGATTTGAGCATATCTTTTGTATCGCGAAATAATCGCCAGAGCTTCGGCGCAGTGTCACAGGATGATACGGCTGAATACTGGACAAAGCAGGATTTTGCAGTCGATGGTACAGATTATATTGCCAAGGTAAGCACTGACGGTGAATCGAAAAACTATGTATTTGCAACTTCACCGATAACAATATTATGGGAGCAATACTGCAAAGATTTTACGAATCTCACGGATAAAACGAGGATTGAAATCTATGCCCGGCAAGACGGTCTGCTTTCCTATCAACCACAAGTGCGAACATTCCAATGGGTTATCCCACAGGGAATTGCATCTGTACAAACGGAGACCGAAGGACTGGAACTTATAAAGAACGGTCTTGATGATGGTATTGTTGTGCCAGAAACAACACGAAAGATTCTATATAAAGATATGCCTGTAATTACCCTGCCGGAAGGAAAGATTATGCGGATTGCAGGAAAAGGTATCTATGACCTTTACGCTATGCAGTCGGGTTTCGTGTTTGGAACCTATGCAGTCGATGGTGGTATCGAATATTACGAATGGGATGGCCAGAAAATTATAGAAAGGATGGTGCAGTGATGGAAACCACAAGTAATTTAAAGATACCGTTGATTTCAGGTGACAAGCCATTACTTAGAAAACACTTTAATGAAGCATTACAAGCAATTGACGATAATGCTTTACCAAGAGCGCATGCGAAAACAAAAGCACATTTCGAAATGTGGAATCCGAATACTGAATATAAAAAACAAGATATTGTTCGAACCTCAGCTTGTCCAAGCTGGGGCTTTTTTGTGTGTGAATCAGCAGGGAAATCGGCACAGAGTGAACCGATTGGGTATGGTATCGGCGATAAAGTACTTGACGGTGGCGTCGGATGGGTATTGAAAGGATTTGGTACGGGTGATTCATCTCATGCCGTCATTTTTGTTGGCAGTGATTTAAATACAGTTTATCCGTATAGTGGACTTGTTGATTTTGTGACGATTTTACTTGCAACACCACAAAATTTAGATTTATCAATTAGCCTTTTGAAAATGCCGGCTGCTGATTTTACAGCACAAACAGGTACTTGGACACCGATCAACGGTGCTTCTTTTGTTTTACCTAAAGGTAGTCGCTATAAAAAGTTTCAGAACTTAACACAAAATACTACGGTGAATGAAGGTGATGTTTTACGTGTAGGAGCTTTAGAAAATGATACAGGATTAACAATTACAATTAACATAAAATAAAAGGAGAGATTTTAATGGACTATATTTTTTCAAAAGGAACCTGTAAAAAAGGCGACCTCTACAAAATCATGTTGGATAAACTAAAAGAAAATGGATGGAAAGATATTTCTTCCAAGGCAGCTACAGATTTTGTTGTATTATCATCCAAAGGAAATACTGGAAATAAAAACTTATTGCTAAATTTGCGTGATACCAATAATGCAGCAGCGAATTCGATTGTTTCCACAGATTTTTGTGCAATGTCGTATCGATTACAGGATACATATATTCCGGGTGCCGGTGGTAAGGCTGCGGGCATCAGTATCGTCAACTCTACGCAAAAAGGATCAACCGGAACTGTAAAGGCAAAAGATGGAAGTGTATTTACAGGAACTGTGGATGCGCTATACCATCTCAAAATTAGCACAGCTCCTACAGCTGTAGGAGGCTTAGCTGGAGTAGGCTATAAAACTGCAGTTGGAGCTGGTAACTACAGTTCTGAAACATTGATTACACAAGCCGGTACAACAGCAGAAATTCTTCTGGGCAATGGGATAACAGTGCTTTTATCTGTGGGTGCAGATCAATCATTTAGTATCGATGAGGTTTATGATGTAAACGGGACGGCTTTAGTCGAGGTAGCCGGAACCTTTGGGCGTCCAGCTATTGCATGGAACAATCTATTTATTGCACCAGTAGCAAATGCCAATATTGCGTTAGGAAAAGATACGGTGCTCACATATTACATTTATGCAGATGCAAGTAAACTAATTTTGGTTCTTGAGTTTCCATCAGCAACTACATTTTTGCCAGTTGTAATCTATATGGGAGAGACTGATACAAAATATGTTCAGGATTCGGATGCACGTGGTTTGATTGTGGCAACATCCATACAGGCCCCGGCAGTATCCGGGCTTTATGTAAACAATGCATCTGATGGAATGCCATCGGTACAACAACCGTATGTGTTAACTGCTTATACCGTATTGCCACCAATTGATCCTAATGTTGCAGAGAAATATATGATAGCACCGATTTATTATGGCTCTGCAGTAGAATCTTTCCGTGGAATATTGGATGGAATTAAAAATTGTGCTTATACAGGCTCTAATCTTGTTTCAGGAGATACCATGGTGACAGAAAACGAAAAATATCATTGTGTAATAACACATACTTCAGGTAACAGTTCTTTTCCTTCAAGGGGAATTTTAGTAAGAATAGAGTGATGTATGATGTCATTATTTCCGATTGGAATCACAGGATCAGAAGGCAGCTTTTCTTATAAAGGTCTTTCCTATATGTATAAAATGTCGGGGTCTTACATGAATGGCAGTTTTGCTAATCTTTTTGATAATAGTTCTATAACGGGGCTTATGCCTTGTCTTTGGAATGGCGCATTGGGAATAGCCGAAGGTTATATAAAAATTGATTTTGATAAGATACCGCCAATCAATTACATTACGTTTATTCGAGATTCTACTTTATTTGTTAGGGTTGAAGGATATAACGGTAAAAACTGGGTCGTTTTATATGATGATAATGTCAGGTCTACAAAGCTGGATTGTTTGAGATTTGAACAGGTTTTACCGTATTCATCATATCGTTTAATTGGTTATTCGGGTGCTGGTTATCGGTATTTGTACTGTTTGGCTTTTGCTGATACGGAAGATCTAGCAGTTTTATCTGCAAAAGAAACTATGCCAAAGCTTGCCTTAGTTTCTCGAAAAGAATATAGAAAGGCGCATATATGCAACGATATATCTTATTTGAATCGAAATGTAAACCGAACAGGGAAAAGTGTAGCGGACATCTTTCTGACAAAACGGGTAGGGACAAGAAAAAGTTATAAGGCTGAAGCTATTAAAAGTTCTGTTCGCGATAAAAGCAAATTTGCCAACCGCTTACCCGATAATATACCAGCAATGCGGGATGGGAAAAAAGCGGCTTATGTTATAAAAACGATTGAAACGGTTGAAAGGAAAAAAGAAAAAGAAGCCTATGCATTGGAAAGAATTTTACCTGCGCGTAGGAAAACAATTCGTCAGGCTTATGTAGGGAAAACACTTATGCCTATGCGAAAAAGAAAGGTCGTTTCAAAGCGTAAAGGGTATGTGTTTATCTTGTAAAAAACAAAGAAAAAAGAGCAGAATAATAAAGAAAGCGTCTGTAACTGCAGGCGCTGTTTTTATGTAAATTTTTAGCGAGGTGAAAGCATGGAATCTATTGTACAATTCGTTGCAATTTTTGTGACTGTTATGGGACTGGGAAGCGGTATTATTGGGTGGGCGATTAAGCAAGGGATTATTAATCCTTTATCTACAGCCATAGAAACATTGCAGTCCACAATCGTTGAGTTGAAAAAAGTAGTCGATAAAATGCAAGAAAATCAGCATGATATTGACAAACGATTGGGGATTTTGGAAGAACAGCTTAAAGTGGCCAATCATCGCATTGAGGATCTGGAAAGGGAGGCGATGCACAATTGAAAAAGATACAAAAATACTTAATAGAAGGAATCGTTGCAGCGTTTTTGCTGCTCTTTTTATTTTGGAGCGTTGGCTATTGGGCGAACGCTCTTTATGGTACCAAATTTGATTTAAGGAGTTGTTGGGATGGATTCACAACCTTAGGGGGTGCTGGTGTATTGGCAATGATGAAATATGTTATGGACAGTTGGAAAAATAGTAACGACGGAGATAATCCGTACGACGGAGGTAATGAAAAATGAAAGTATTTTTAAATCCTGGACATGCGCCAAGCATCGATTCGGGAGCTGTAAACAGTAATCTTGGTTTGCAGGAATGTGATATTGCTCTAAATGTTGGAACTTTGGTGAAGGACTATCTTGAAACCATCGGCTGTACGGTTGAGATCCTGCAGTCAGATAATCTGAATGGGGAATCACCAGAATATCCTTGTGTCTGTGAAACGGCAAACAGTTGGCAAGCTGATATATTTGTTAGCTTACATTGCAATGCAGCTAATCAATCAGCACAGGGAACGGAGGTTGAGGTATACCGCCATGGCGATGCATCAGAGATTTTAGCTGAAGCTATACAGCAGCAGATTGTCGGGTCTCTTGGCACGATTGACCGTGGTATTAAAGATCGTCCGAATTTGTCTGTCTTGCGTAATACAGATATGCCGGCAGTGCTCGTCGAAATGGCATTTATCGATCAGGATGACGATGCGGTATTGCTCAGAGATCGGGCAGATGATTTTGCACGGGCAATTGCTCGAGGGATTACAGATTATCAAATAAAAATGGAGGAATCAAAATGAACGAACAAATTAAACAGGACATTGAAAAAATGAAGGCAGCTAGCGAACAGCTCAAGACTGCCGGAGCGGATCTCTTCGCGGAAGAAATCAAAAACTTGCAGACAAAAATTGAAAATGCCGAAAAAGAGCTTGCTGCTACGGCGGATGGAGCCATCACCGAAGTAAAAGAAGTTGAGCAGACTTTCGTGCAAGAACATGGTGCTGATATAGTTAAAGGTACTGAAATCGTCCTGTTAGCCTTGATTGCAGGCAGAATTTTAGGAGTGATCTAATATGCAAAAGATAAAAGAATATGTGCAAAAATATAAAGTGCCGCTGATCATCGGCACTTTTCTTATTTTATTTGGTGTAGCCTATTTTATAGGCAAGAATCATGCGACGGCGGTCAACGAAGAACAGCAGCCAGTTGCGATCCCGCAGGATTTGCTTGATAATACCAACGCCTTGCAGAATAAGCTCGATATTTCTGAACAGAATGCTAAGCTATTACAGTCGGCACTTGATAAGGTTCAAACCGGAAAAACGCAGCCAATCGCTAACTATTACGTGACTGCTCCATCGGTCGAGAAAGCTGCAACTATCGTTGAAAAACAAATTGCATCTAATGATCCAACTTTGCCACCCGCAGCCTTGGAAAAGACGGATAGAACCGTAGTAACACCAATTGAAAAAGATTCTGCAGGTAACACTTTACCCGCAGATCAGCAGAAGGTTGATGTGTATAAGATCGATTTGCGAAAAGATCATAGAATCAAAGCAGGTGTGACTGTAGCTGATAGCATTACCTACGAGACTATTGGTTATGAACAAGGACGCGTGGAAGCACTTGCACACTTTAAGGGGAAAGACTTAAAAGGTGGTTCTGTAATGTATAATGTTGCCGAGTGGTAAAAAAATGCAAAAAATATATGGGAAGATATAATAGCTGTACTGATCGGTTATATTTGGGCGGAATGACGACAAAAGCTCTAGCATAGGTGTGTATTAATGCTAGGGCTTTTTGTTTTTATATAGAGGGTTTTTATAATTTTTGTAGAAAATTTAATAATGTCTATAATATGATATTTAATATTGTAACAGATAGCTATTCGCAATTTTTTTTAATGTAATCAGCCTGGTGAGGACGTTTTTATTTGTTTAGATAACTAGTATAAATAAATGGAGGATAAAACATGTTATTAGAAAACAGATTAAAAGAATTGGCGCAAGAAAATAATGAGTTGCTAGATACATATAGTATGTGGAAGGTAATGAAAAAAAACATTACTGATACGTTGAATAATATAAGTATATATTTTCCCCATTTTAGTTTGCATAATGCGACACATTCAAATACAATATGTGTTCAAGTGGAAAGGCTTTTAGGAGAAGAAAGAATAAAAAAATTATCTTTTTCAGATATTTTTCTTATGTTATTGGCATTTTATATGCATGATATTGGAATGTCTTTAAAATTTAAAGATATTAATAAAGATTTTCAGTCAGAAGAATTTAAGCAACATCTTATTGATGTAAGTAAATCAGATAATGATTTGGCTGATGCTGCAAAAAGAATATTAGCTTTTTGCAATTCTGAACAAGATAATAAAACATATAAAAATGATCCAATTAAATTATATGAAGATATAGTTATAATTATTGAAGACCTTTATAGACGTAATCATGCTACAAGAAGTGCCAATACGATTAAAAATGGGGATGATTTATATAATATAGGTCTTAGATTTACTGAACTTTTAGCTAACATATGTGAAATGCATCAGAATGATATAGAAAAAATAATGAACCTCCCATATAAAAGTAATGGAATGTTTGATGATTATATACACCCGCGATTTATTGCAGCGATGTTATGCCTGGGAGATTTGTTGGATTTAGATACTGATAGATTTAATAGTAAATTAATACGAGCGGTGTCACCTATGCCAAATGATTCGGAATTACATAGAGAAAAACACAAATCTATTCGGCAGTTTCTTGTAGAACCGTCAGGAATAGAGATAGTCTCTGATTCAGAAAAGATAGATGTATATAGAATAATAAGAGAATGGGTAGAATGGATTAAAAAAACATGTGATTTTTTATCTATCAATTGGTCTTCTATAGCACCCTGTAATTATGGGATAGCACCACATATTAAAAAAAGTGAACTTTACATAAATGGAAATAAAAAGTGGCTAGAATTAGCTGAATTAAAATATAGTATATCAAATCAAAGAATTTTTGAATTATTGCGTGGCAGTAGTATATATAATAATAAGTTCGTTTGTATTAGGGAAATAATACAAAATTCTATTGATGCTACTCTCTTTAGAGTGATAGAAAGTTATAAAAAAAATAAGAAAAAATATGATTTAAAAGAATATATTAAAAATATAGATTTTGATGATTTTTTAATTGAGGGCCATATTAATCGTAATAAAAATGGAAGTATTGAAGTTAATATAAGAGATTATGGTATTGGAATTTCTTTAGATGATATAAAATTTATGGCATCTGTTACTAATGAGAAAACAAATAAAAAAAAGAATTTGTTAGAAAATATACCGAATTGGTTTAAACCATCAGGAGCGTTTGGCTTAGGCATACAGTCTGTTTTTCAGTTAACAGATAGATTTCAAATTATTACTAAATGTGAAAATGAAGAAACAAAACAGATAAGTTTTGAAAGCCTTGGGAAAGAAAAAGGCTATATAACTATTGAAAAATACGAAGGGGATTTTTTACAAGGAACACAAATAAAATTTGAAATAGATCGTAAAAATTTTGATAGATATGATATGATTTATCGTTCGGATTATTATTATAAGACTAAAACAATAGAAGAATTAATTTTAGATACAATTAAAATGTTATATTATAATATTGATAGCAAAAATAGAGTGGGTGATTATAGAAATTATCAGAAGCAAAGGTATGATTATTTTCCGGTGAAATTATATATATGCGATGATCTTATATTAGAATATAAAACTATTCTTAATAAAATGCTATCTGAGAACATAGAATTAAATGATAATGGTTGTAACATTATTAAAACTGATGTGTTTAATGAAGAAAATATGTGTTTAATATCTTTGTTGATTCAGTTAAACGCAAATGAGCATAATACTTACGGAGATGCAGAAGATCTTTCATCGTATAAATATTCAAATGATATTTTTTATAAAAATGTGCCTGTATTTAATGAAGTGGGGGCATTTATAAATAGGGAAATTTTTCTTTATTTTAAGTTTGATGCAAATTTTTTTGCAGATACATCAGATGTTGTTTTACAAATGAGCAGAAATTTATTACAAAAGAGATATGTAAACCGCTTTTATAAAATGATAGAGAACTCTATTGAAAATGTTATAAAAAAAATAATAGATAAAGTAATAGATACTAAAAAGTTAGCTAAGATAGATATGATATTTATATTGTTTCAATTTGCCCGATATTATAGATATAAAGATACGGAAATAAAAAAAATATACGGACCTACATTGAAAAAAATTAAATTTAACAATTATTATTTATTGGATGGAAAGGAAATTACATTTAAATTTAAAGATTTATGTGATAAAGATTTATTTTTTAAAATAGCTGATATAGAAAATGATATTATACATGATGATGTAATAGTAACAAACAAATTGCCACCTAGACAAAAGTGCTTGTTGCTAAATAAAAAAGACGTGAAAAAGCATATACTAAATCACAAAGCTGTTGAGGTTTTTATAGATAAAATAGATGGGAAATATTGCAAAATTCTTAAAGCTAGAGCTTTTGAATCCAATAAAAAGAGCATCGTCTGTGAAGTTGATGAGTTTATTTTTTTAGAAAATATAGTATTTGCAATTTTAAATAAGTATAGATGCATAAGTTGTATTAAAAAATATGAGAAATTAATGACACCTTTAAATACAATAAATCAAATGAGATTTACTAACAGAAGTAGACAATGTATAGAATTGCCTTTTAATGAATCAATATTTAATGATTTACGTCAAAGGTTGAGACAAAACAAGTATATTAATTATAGTGAAAATTTTCTTGATAAAACAATTAGCTCGGAAAAATTTAAAACAAATATAAAATATATCCTAAATTATCAAAGGTCTAAAACACCGTTTTTAAATGAAAAGGAAATAGAAGAAAAATATACCGAATTTGCGCAAGAAATATTAGGGCTCTTACAAAATACAAAATATAAATCTTATATTGATTATTTGGTAGAAAAAAGGAAAACCAATATTCCACAAATGGATATTTACGGATTAATTCTAAATAGTCCATATGTAAGATTAAGTTAAAATTTGTGCCATTACTGTTTTTCTTCAACTACTTTTACAGCGCCACTTGTATATGAGTAAGGTCTTGCTTTGTTCAAAAAAGAAAACAGATAATCTAGTAAATAGTAGTGAGCATACAGTAAAATAATAGATGTGCAGCAGGTGTGCAATAGTCTATAAAAAAATAGGTTTTATTATGTGTTTTTGGGAGGTTTACAAGAAATAAAGTGCTGATTTTACTGCCTTGTTAGGGCTAGTGAATCCTGTTTTTTGCACTTTTAAATCGTTAGACGGCAAGAGTGCGAGAGTGCGAGAGTGCGAGAGGAATAACTTCTCCCATGCTATTATTTATAGAAATTTACTGCACCTACAACTGCACCTTAGATGCTTAAAAGTGCCTATAAAGTCTTAAATTAGCTTATAAAACCGTGCTTGTTTTAAGTTAAAATGTGCCTTGAAGCCTTATGAATAAAGGATTTTCGTTACTTTTTAACTGCACCTTGGGGTGGTAGAGGTCGTGGGTTCGAATCCCGCCGTTCCGACCAGTAAATTCAAGTCTTTCAAGCCATTGCTTGGAAGATTTTTTTACGGCACACGCGTGTAGAATAGACAATAAGATTTTTACGGCAGAGGGGGATACGCTTTCTTTTTGCCAAAGGGTATACTATAGGAGATAATAATTATGGACTATATTAAAATGATACGAAAATTGGTAAAGCATACAAAAATTATTCTTGTTTCATCAGGTGCATTTGTTTTTGATGATAATAATAAGGTTTTATTACAATGCCGGTCAGATAATCATTGTTGGTGTG
>WSSedB1CaDRAFT_10000637_pt1 | contig 14635 bp, 11 predicted proteins | sample WetSurSB1Cattail_FD_9460 | JGI IMG/M metagenome (IMG submission 9460)
CTGCCCTGCCCGTCAGGAACTTCCCACAAATAAAGCTTACTACAGTGTAGCCATTTCCTGCAAGTGTCTGCAACGGCATTGCACCACTCAAAAAAGCAACATAAAAGAAACGACGCCCAGCAACATAGGAAGCGCATTACGCTTCGTCAGTTCCATCGGAGTAACTTTAGCCAGCTCTGCACATATAATAGCTGCTCCCGCCACCGGTGACATAGATCGGCCGATAGCCCCTGTCATCTGTGCCAGTGAACCGAGATCCATGATTGTCATCCCGAAATGTTCAGCATAGGGAGTGATTGCCCCATTAAATGCCAACGCAGCCGCGTCGCCAGAACCCGATAGCACAGCGATAATAAAAGGACCGAAAGCACCGGCTATCTTGGCAATGGATTCCGAACCCTTCATGATATCGATCAAAGCATCCGTAAGTCCTACGGCCGACATCCCCTGCGTAAAAACCGCCGCCGCAATAATAAGTCCTATAACACTGCCATAGGCGCTGCCCATGCCATCAAAGAATTTCCTGCATACATCCTGCGGGTCAGCCCATGTGACCAAAAGTGCCAGTAAGGTACCAATAATCATAGCAGTCGGCACATCGACCAAGGGAAGCACTGCAATCTGTTTGCTTCCCAAAATCAGTAGCAGCAGCGGCACCAGCGGAACCATTGCCCGGATTGGATTCACCCGGAATTTTTCGGCCGACTGTATATCCTGTGCGGCTGCAACCGTCTGGCTGCGCTCCTGCGAAGCGCCCTCCTTGCGTATGATTGCGACTGCTGTAAGCGCGGCAATGACAACAAAAGAAGTAATGATTGCTGCCGGGGCTTCATTCATAATAACCGTCATGACATCCGTATGCGCCAGCTCTGCTACAAACGGATTATGGGATGTTCCCGGGCTGATAGCGCTGCCCCAGGTACCTGCCAGCACCGCACTCCCCGCCATCGCCGGATGCACCCCCGCAACAATGAGCGTAGGAATCAGAATACTGCCTACGGCTGCCGCACAGCCGGCTGCACTCGGAATTGCGATGTTGATCCACCATGTGAGCAGTACAGCCAGCGGTATGAGGATTGCACGGCTTCGCGTTATCACAGACGAAATAGAAGTCACCAGATGCTTGTCACATCCCGTATAACGCATGACAAAGGAAAAGCCCATGACCGTACAGATGGTGGGTACCAGCGTGCTATGTACCATAGTCTTGGAAAATGCTGTAATTGCTGAATCTGCTACGCCGCCAACCACACACATGATAAGTCCGGCACCAAACAACACCATACGGGCTTCATATTTTTTCACGATAGCAGCAAAAGTCACCAAAACAACAAGTCCCCCAAAAATCAACATATAAATCCTCCTCTGCATAAACATAGCGGAAGCTTAAACGGAATGTTCAGAACTATTGAATTGTAATTGGTCTAACGAAAGCCTCCTCTCCCACGCGATACCTTCCCCTGACAGGTGCCCCCATCTGCCAAACAAGCATACCAGCCAGCACCAAAGCTTCCTCCATTTTATACTATTATACATGATGCATAATAAAAAATCACGCAAAATTATGATTTCTTCATCATCTGGGCACAAAAGCGCCATTGTACGAGCGCCATTCCTCATGCGCAACGGTATGCTAAAAATGTATAGATTTGATGAAAGCATGTCAGACATGCATGACAGAATTCTTACTGCACGCACGTGAAAACTCTGTCATATAGCTCCAATAACGCTTTGGCATAAAATTCCGGCGGCATTTTTCATTATGACGTGGCTTGATCTCAATGGCATCATAAAAAGTCTGCCAAAGGCTGCGGAATTTACGTTCCTCATCATCCGGCGGCGCTGCCCGGAATGCATCCATAGGAATGATGCCGTACTCATACGGACGGTAGATGAGCGCCATACGATGTGTCTCATCATAGATAAGGATATGTTCCTCCGGATAACGCTCGCTGAAATGGCGGGCCAGAAAGGGCAATACATAGTTCTTCGGGCCAATGGTCGTCACAAGCACATTATGCTGTACAGAAAAACGGATGAACCCCTTGAGGAGATGCGCCTCTGACAAAAGATGCTTCACCGCCTCCCGCAGGCGATGCACGCTGTCCTCACCAGCAAAATCCAGTACACTCGCCCCATAATGATAGCCCTGGCGCAGAAAACGCAAGACCGTCAGCTCCTTATCCGGCAAAGTAGTAAAAAATGCCAGCCGCACCAATTCCTCAGCCTCATTGCCAATTTTGGCAGGAATCGAGCGCTCCACACGTTCCGCATGCCTGTTGTCCGTAAGGATTTCCTTTTCCTCAAACAAGCTTTGTTCCGGCATATCCGGTCCCCAGATAGCCTCCGGCATCTCATGCGCCGCATAGCTCTCGAATACGCAGCAAAGAAGGCCTGCAAAGGTACCATCATAGCGATACGTCAAATTGGCAGCTGTATGCATTGAAGCTCTCTCCTTTCCTTGCTGGTAAGCAATGGCACCGTTGCTCCGGCAAAAAGGGACATCTGCCGCACCTCCCCTTCCTGGGCTTCATACAACGCCCGTTCCCTGGCCGACATGAGTGCAGCCAGCACAGCGCTGCGCTCCCAGACAATACCGGAGCGCTGTCTGCCCCTGCATAGCAGGAAATACTGGGCACGTTTCACAACGACACCGATTTTCCCCAGAGAATCCCAGGTTAGTGCACAGGCCCGGCGTGCCTTTATGATGCGCCAGGCACTCTTTACGCCTATACCCGGCACACGCAGCAACTCTTCAAAAGAAGCACGATTAACCTCCAGCGGAAAAAAATCCTTGTGTTGCAGTGCCCAATGGCATTTTGGATCCATGTACGGATGGAAACCCGGATGCTGCTCATCCAGTATCTCATCTACCGTAAATCCGTAAAAGCGCAGCAGCCAGTCCGCCTGATAGAGCCGGTGCTCCCGCCATAAAGGCGGCGGCGTTTCCAGAGACGGCAGCAGCGGACTTTCCGTGACAGGCACATAAGCAGAAAAAAATACCCGCTTCAAGTCATAGCGCGCATAAAGCCCTGCCGTGAGCTTCAATATATGATAATCTGTTTCAGGAGAAGCCCCTATGATCATCTGTGTACTCTGGCCTGCAGGCGCAAAACGCGGCGCGTGACGATAACGCACGAGATCATGGCTGCTTTCGGCAATGCGCTGCTGCATATACCCCATAGGCGCGAGAATAGCCTTCTTTGTCTTATCCGGCGCAAGCTTTGCCAGGCTGGCGCCAGAAGGCATCTCTATATTTACACTGAGGCGATCCGCCAAAAGCCCCAAACGCGCGACAAGCGCCTGATTTGCACCTGGAATTGCCTTTGCATGGATATAGCCGGCAAAACGATATTCCTCACGAAGGATACGCAACGTCTCGATCATGCGTTCACAGGTCGCATCTGCCGAACCCATGACGCCGGAACTCAAAAAAAGTCCCTCGATATAATTGCGACGATAAAACTGCATCGTGAGATCCGCAAGTTCGCGCGGCGTAAATGCCGTCCGAAGTGTATCATGAGAAACACGATTCACGCAATAGGCGCAGTCATATACACAAACATTTGTCATGAGCACCTTTAAAAGCGAGATGCAGCGTCCATCGCCTGCAAAGCTGTGACAAATGCCGCAGGCCGCCGCACTTCCCATACCACCACGCGAGGCCTTTTTATCCACCCCGCTCGAGGTACAGGCCGCATCATATTTTGCCGCGTCGCTGAGAATACGCAGTTTCTCAAATACATCCATTCTCCATCACCCTTTTTGCTTCTTTTTCCATTATAAATCAGAACGCACGTTCTTGTAAAGAAGCAATTTTTCGCCTGGAAAATAGAAAAACAGGGGAAACATATGCCGATTATGATAAAAATGACGCAAGAGAACTGAATCCCTTGCGTCATTCGTCTTCCTATATCCTCAGAAATCAACTTCCGTATCGTAGTAGCAGCATTTGAGCAGCTTGACCATTTCCTCTTGTGATGGCTGGCGCGGATTAGAACCCGTGCAGGCATCGAGAAGCGCATTCTTGGCGATATCCTCTATTCTTTCGAGGAAGACGGCCTCTGGTACGAATCCCTTCTCTGCTGGTAAACCGTGCGCATCGTAATGCGCAATACATTGCGGAATATTGAGCGCATCATTCATCTTGCGCAGATACGCGATGAGCAAGTCCACCTTCTCATCGTCTGTTTTTCCGCCCAGATGCATATAGTCTGCGATGACGCCGTACCGTTTCTTCGCTGTTTCGTTCTTTGCATTGAACCGGATGACTTTCGGCAGATACATGGCATTAGCTGCTCCATGGATGATATGTCCGCCATGGTCAATGAAGGCGGCCCCCGTCTTATGCGCCATGGAATGCACGATGCCCAGCAGGGCATTCGAGAAGGCCATGCCGGCGAGGCACTGCGCATTATGCATCGAATCCCGGGCATCCATATCTCCGCTATAGGATTTTACCAAATCCGCCTGAATCATCTCGATTGCATGGATGGCCAATGCGTCCGTATAACTGCAATTCGCCGTAGAAACATATGCCTCAACAGCATGCGTCATAGCATCCATTCCTGTATGTGCCACGAGCTTGATTGGCATCGTATGCGCCAGTTCCGGATCTACGATAGCCACATCCGGCGTAATCTCAAAATCAGCAATGGGATATTTAATCCCGTTCGTATAGTCCGTAATGATGGAAAAAGCTGTAACTTCCGTAGCTGTGCCTGAGGTTGAAGAAATCGCACAGAACTTCGCCTTCGTGCGCAGTTTCGGCAAACCAAATACCTTGCACATATCCACAAAAGAGGTTTCCGGATACTCATATTTGATCCACATGGCCTTGGCCGCATCGATCGGTGAACCACCGCCCATAGCCACGATCCAGTCCGGCTGGAACTCCGCCATGCGCTTTGCCCCTTTCATCACAGTATCCACCGACGGATCCGGCTCTATTCCCTCAATAAGGCACGTTTCCATGCCTGCTTCATGCAAATATCGTTCCGCTCTGTCAAGAAATCCGAAACGTTTCATACTGCCGCCGCCGACACAAATGACAGCACGTTTTCCTGTGAAACCCTTCAACGCCTCCAGGGCCCCCTTGCCATGGTATAAATCTCTCGGTAAAGTAAATCTCTGCATTCGCTATCCCTCCCAGGACTTTGAGAAAATTTTCTCAATCTTTTCTATTATTTTACCATATATCGCAAGATAAAAGATAGGCTTTTTTTGTATGCTACCTATGCTAAAAAAGAATACCTTCCCAGCAGGCAGGAGCGCCATTTTTCCCTTTAAAATATACATCTACAGGCACTCCCCTTCATCCAGCAATTTTCGAAAATTTTCGCCAGGCATGGGACGTGCATAAAGAAATCCCTGTCCATAGCAGCATCCGTTCATAAGCAAAAGTTTTTCCTGCTCTACCGTTTCAATACCTTCACAGATAACCATCATGCGCAGATTCTTTCCCATCTGGATAATATTATGCAAAATGCATTGCGCTCTGGGCGAATCCTCTGATGCCGTCAGCAGAGAACGATCAATCTTCATTACATCAATGGGAAGCATCTTCAGCATAACCAAGGATGAGTAACCCGAACCAAAGTCATCCATGGATACAGCAAAGCCCATCTTTTGCAGACTGCTCACAATATATAGAGCCTTCTCGCTCTGTTCCTTCCCTTTGAGATCGACAAACGCTGTTTCTGTGAGCTCAAGTTCAACAGCACCTGCCGGCAGTGCATATTTAGCGGCAATGGCCTGCATTTTTTCTATATACCCTTCCTCATTCATATGCAGCCCCGACTGGTTCACTGAAACGGGCAGCATAGCCTTCCCCATAGCCATACGATGACTTTGAGCCTGGCAAACATGCTCCAGCATATAATAATCGAAATCCATAATGAAACCATTTCTCTCAAAAATAGTAATGAACCGCCCTGGCATAAGGAATCCCAGCACGGGGCTCTGCCAGCGTACCAAGGCTTCCGCACCGCTTATCTCCTTTGTACGCAGATCATATTTAGGCTGGTACCAAACTTGGAATTCTTCATTTTTGAGTGCCTTTACCATATGATCTTCGATTTGCTTCTGCATTTTCCGCTCCTGCTGGAGCTTCTCATCAAAGAATCCTACCTTCTCTATCGTACCCTGAAGCTCATTATAGGCAGTTTCCGCCGCTCCGATGATATGTTGCAGCGAAAATTCCGCTGTCGTCGGCAATCTGCAGGCGCCTGCTTTAAACTGAATATGAATTTCCATATTACCTATACAAAGAGTTTCATTTTTCGCAACGAATTCCTGCAAAAGCTCATCTGCCTGCCTGTTCTCCGGCAGGCAAGCAAGGCAGAACACCTTGCCTATACCGGAAAAAGCCGCTGCAGCTTGAATCCAGGGGTTCTCTCTCTCCCTGTCCCTGACCTTCCGATAAAGCGCCTCCAAAAGGACCCTATGTCCATAGGTTTCCTTTAGAATATCCAGACGGCTTATGCCAAATACTATAATAAACAGCCTGCCGTCGCGACGTTCCTTTAGGAGACCTGGCAAAATCTCCGGTATCCTCTTCTCAAACCAATACATATTATAAATTCCGGATCCTGGATTCGTATAGGCCAGCTTACTGATATACTGCATATGCTGCCGACGAATATATAATATATAGAGCAGCGTGCCTACTGCCAGCAGGGCAAGGAGCAGAATGCCCGTCACAAACCGCAAAGGATACCGGTATATCAAAGAAATAACATTCTGCTCTTCCTTCATATTGAACACAACTTCATTCGTGAGCCCCTGCAGAATTGCAGGATCCAGATGGCAGATTTCCTTGTTGAGTATATGCAGCAGCATGGGATCCAGTTGGTCATTCACCCCAATGGATACTTTATGTGAAAATACTACATTACCATTTGTCATGAGATTATAAAAGCTGCCGCTCCAAATATCCTGCTGCGCGGTAACCGCCTTCGTAAAGGTCATGTCTGCCTTCCCCTGGCTCACGGCTTCCATACACTGCTGCATCGTATCATAATAGACAAGTTGCTCCGCCGGATACCTCCTTTCAACAAATTCCTTTGTATAATACTGCGATGCCACACAAGCAACACGCGGCTGCTCTGGCAGATTATCCGTACGGCGCATGACCGCAACATAATTCAGGTCCAGATATGGAAATGTCAGGTCAACATTATGCGCATGGGCCCAATTATAATCACTGTAAAAATCCGTAATGATATCCACTTCGCCATTTTCAAGCGCCTGCAGCATCTCTGCATTATCCGAAATTTCACGTATCTCAATCTCAATACCAAGATCGGCAGACATCCGCCGTATAATTTCTTCAATGATTCCCTTATGTATGCCATTTTCGAAGTACGTATACGGTTTTTCGTCTGATGAAGAAAACGCTGTGATTTTTTTCTTCTGTTGCAGATACGCCCTTTCCTCACTCGTGAGCAGCAACGGAATTCCCCGCGTAAAATATTTATCAAACAGTTGTGATTTTAATCTTGGATTTACCAGCTCCATGCTCTCGGCCGCTGTATCAAGCTGATGCAAAAGTCTGTCATTTCCCTTTTTGACTGTCAGATACATTGCACTTCTGGCCAGATTTCCCACTGATGTAACCGCATTCTGATTAAAGATGGAATCCATGACATAGCCATCCAGTCTCTGGTTTTCATAATCCTCCATGAGCCCCGCATAGGTACTATAGGGCACACCTTCATAGGTAATCTGCTCTGCCCTGGCCATACGCTGCAAAGGATCCGCAATATCCCCAAAATTATTCGCAAAATAGCCTATACGGAGTCTCTTCCCCTGCACAAGGCTCTCCTGTCCGCCGCGCAAATTCAGCAGCAGATCCGCATAGCTGAAGGGGGTTCGTGTAAAATCAAACAACTGCTGCTGACGTATGCTCGGAAAGCTTCCCGGAATGACATCCACTTCTCCAGCAAGCAGACGCTGTAAACATTCCGCCCTCGTACCCGGCACATATTCCATGCGCCAGCCACCATAATCAGCCAGGTTTTCCATATACTCGTATGCATATCCCCGATAGGAGCCATTCTCGTCCATCGATAAATACGCCGGTATATCCACATAGCCGACACGTAATATCGTCCTGGACATTTCCGCCGATGACAGCCGCACTGGTAAAAAGGCCGCCAAAACGCATAAAAATACAATACCCCATCCCTGATAATTATTTTTCATATACGCAGCACCTCTTTCCCGTTGAACCCGATCAAAGACCTCATTCAATAATCTTCTATCTTTTTCGTCGTGAAAGAGCCAAATCCTTTTTTGTTTCCGCATAGTAGAAAAGTCCAAAGAGCTTGGGTATTTAAAGCCTCACGCCTTTTCGTGGGAATATATGGATAATTAATAAGATAAAAGTCTTGTGTATTGCTATATATTTATTAGATTTTGTTGCAAAAAACTATGTTTGACAACATTTTAAAACTACTTTCAAAGCCATATACCACAAGGCTTCACATTAATTTTTACTAAAATTTGTAATCAGCTATATTTTGAAGGTCAATCGTGATTTTGTAGATAATTTGTAGGCAAATTTTAGACCGCTCCGTCATGCAGAGCGGTCTTTTTATCCTCTTATATGATTTATACTAACTTTATAATCATAACAATAAACAATCTCGCTACCGTAACTCATAAAAATATTATAGCCTATAACATCTGCATTCTATAGGCAAAACCACATGACAATTTTTACTATTCTCTAAAAGCTAGGTTCTTATGACCATTAAAGTTAAACATCCGCTTACTGTAAAAACTGATCACTCTTAAATTCATAACCTTCATTATTTCATATGATCAGTTTCGTGCATTAAAGCTGCTTCTAAATCATCAATATTTTTCCCAAATGATATGATTTTTTTTCTAGTTTCAATCCATTTATCTAATGAAATTTTATTTTGATTAGTATGTTCTAAACAGTCACTTGGACATTGATATTTTTCATATTGCTTAATATCATCATAAAACATAATATATTTTTGCTTTTTGCATATGTCCAATTTTTTATGTGCTAATTTATTTCTCATTTTAACAATATCATTCAAATAACTATCTATAGTACAATCATTAAATGATTTATTATCAAACTCCAACATTTTTTTAAATACTTCATATTTCATCGCTGTTGTAAATACAATAGAGCTTTCCTTCATTAATTTATTGATATTTACCCTCGTTTTATCTTCTTCATATTTTGCAATACCACCAATTATATCATTTGCAATTTGCTGTGTCTGAGTAATAAAATTACTTATTTCACTCGAAACATATGCCAAAATATCATTTTGCTGCTCTATTTTTAAACTAGCAAATTTCTTCAATATATATGATTTCATAGTATAATCATTTTCGGAAGTTTGGTCCATCAACATTCCACGTATATTTAACAAAGATAATAGACGTCTCGAATTTTTTTTCAATAATTTATAAGCTTTCCTGTCAAAATCATCACGGCTAGCAACATATACGCCTTCATATGAGGCCATATTTTTTTGCACCTCTTCCCTAACCTCATCTGCCCGCTGTGTTGAATAAAACAGAATATCAGTATCAATTTGATTTTCTCTTAATATCCGTATTACATCATTACCAAAAATTTTACTTCCAGGATATTCCGGAGTGGATGATAATGAAAAATCTACAAAAATAATATCATAAACTTTAAATCCATCTTGTTCCTGTTTTATTTTTTCCTCAAATATATTTACATCTTGAATATAATCAAATTTAACCTCTATACTATCATCATCTAATTCCGTTTCTAAAAGTTCTCTCATTTCGTTATAATAATTATCCGTATCGTCAATCCATAAAACATGTATATCATACCGCATAGTCATCATATCCTTATCAATAATTCAAATCCAGGTTCCAAATCTTCCACAATATTTATTTTTCCATGTAATTTTTGCTCAACAATTTCTCTAACATGATATAATCCAATCCCTGTTCCCGGTTTAGTATACCCTTTGCCAAATTCAAATAGTTCATCAACGTTATCAAGTTTCTGTTCGATTCCTGAACCATCGTCTTTCAACGAAATCAATATCTTATCACCTCTATCTTCCATTTGAATTATAAGGTTTTTTGCAGCATGTTTTTGAGAATTGCTCAGCACATTTTCAAGAAGTATTGCAATATCCTGAGGTGCAAACTTCGTATTATATTTAGCTCTATCTACAATTACTGCTTTTATTTTAACACTTTCATTTATCAAAACAGTATTGCAATACTCATATATAAATTGAAACATATCACCCTGCATTAATTCATCTTTAGTATCAAATTTTGCAATAGCACTATATGATAGCACAGCTTTTATTCTCGCTATTGAATAAGATATTTTTTCTAATGTTTCCCATGCTTTTTTTTCAGAATATTTTCCACGCTGCAATTTCATAATTGCATTCTTTAAAATTGTTTGCATTGTAATAACATTTATCTTCAACATATGTAATTTTTTAGCAAAGTCAATTTGATTTTCATCCATAGACTCAAATAAAAATTCGTTTCGTTTCTTTTCACTACCTAAATGACTTTTTAATTGTTTTGCTTTTTCTTCAGCTATTTTTTTTGCTTCAGCTGCTTTTCTTTCAGATTCTTCCGCCATTCTACGCCGTTCTATTTCTGCAAATCGTCTTATTTCCGCTTGTTTGCGAAGAAATATTTCTTGCTTTTTTTCAGTTTCAGCTTTTTTTCTTAACATTTCTGCCTTTTGGTACTGCTCACGCTCTTCTTGTTCTGCTATTTGTACTATCAATAGTTGTCGCTCTGAATATTCCTTCTCTTCTTGCTTTACTTGCAGACCAACAGAACTACGTAGTCTTATCAATTTCCCGATTATTGGTTTTACTATGTTTATAAGCAATTCAATCCGATCATTATCTTCCGGAAATCCTTGCCTATTCGATGTAGCAATATCACTAAGTCGATTATCATCTAATACGTCAAAACTAATTTCTCCCTCTATATAGTTAGAAAAAGCTTGTGTATTTTTTACATAATCCAAAAAATTTTCAATAGCCAATTTTTTTCGCACATACAATCTTAACTGATTTGGACGATAAACTTTATTACGTAGATAATTTTCATCATTCAATATTGCATCCTCACGTCTTATAGACGCATGTATACCAATCCACCCAGTCATTTTATAAGGTATATCATATTTAGATAACTCCCCATTATCTAAATAAAAATTTTTTTCCCCACTCGTCTGAAAATCTTTACAATCTAAAATTTGAACATCCCGTTTTTTGTCACGAACTTCTTCGATGTTAGAATGAATCGTTACATACTTTGCTAAATGTGTTTTAAAATTAATTTCTGTATTGTCAAACATAGCATACATATTTTTAAATGCAACTGATTTTTCTACGCATTCAAAATGAATAGGATCGCTAGCTTGCTTACGAATACAAACTTCCAAATGTCCTGTTAACGCCTCTAACAAATAAAAATCCGATAATCTAGCCTTAAAACCGGCGATAGACATTTGCCCAAAATTTTTCAAATCAACATTTGTTAAATGAATCATTGTTCCTGTTAAGTATGTATCCCATTGATTTTTCGTCTCAATCTTCAAAGATGGCAAGTGTTGCAAACATGGCATATCTGAATCTGTAGCACCAGCAGAATCTAGACACCATATAGTCTCTGGATCATTTTTTGTTTTCGATATAATATAATATTTATTTGATAAATATAATGCCGCTAATTTGCCAATTCCCTTACGTCCCATAAGTTGTTGTTTTAAATTTTCGCTAATAGCCTCATCAGCACGTTTATCACGACCCAAGAATGTATACTTCTCCGCTAAATCAGAATACCCCATGCCCGTTCCATCGTCAAAAATTTCGACTATTGAATGTTCCTTATCAGTCATATCAACATAAATTTTCACCGTCTTCGCGCCGGCATCGAACCCATTTGCAACTAATTCTGCAATTGCTGTCCATGCATTTGAATATAGTCCTTTTCCTAATAACTTGATTGCGAAATAAGTGAAATTAAAGTATATTTTATCATCTGTATTTTGCATAATTTATCACCGATCCAATATTTCCTCTAAATAATTTGCAAATTTTATCGCCAAAAGTGGAGGTACAGCATTTCCAATTTGTTGCTTAATCTCTGTATGATTACCTACAAATTGAAACCAATCCGGAAAAGACTGAATTCTGGCCCCTTCTCTCGGTGTCAGTGCTCTATTTTGTTCATAATGTATACAACGCAGACCGGACGGAGTAGACATGTTATGGGTAATTGTTGTACAAGGTTGTCTTGCTACTAAACGTCCATAAGTATTCTGATAGCCTGAAGTCAAACGATAGTTTTCATCTAGCTCTCCTGTATCAACAAGATTATTTATATAAGTTTTGCCTTCTCCCTGCGGGACATGATTTATCACCGTTTGAATTTTATCTCCGTATACAGATGAAAAGTGACAAGTTAATTGTAAATTATTTCCACGCATCAAGCGCTGATAATCATTTTTTGCGTGTTGTCGACCATCATATTTATACTTTTCCTGCCCAGATGTCAATTTAGGTAAATCTGAAATCGCATCCTGGACGGACAATCGATAGTTCTCCCGATGAATTTTATTAAAATCCCATTTTATATCCAAATCGTTTCTAACTCCAACAATAAATATACGTTCTCTACGTTGAGGAACTCCATAATCAACCGCATCAAGATTCCCAAAATGGGTACGATAGCCCAAATTATTGTTTATAAATTCAAATTTTCTTTCAATATCTTCCACAACAAGCTCGCCATGTTCATCTTTCATAGAAAGCATTCCTTTAACATTTTCAAATAAAAACATCCGTGGCCTTATAATCGAAAGCATCCTATAATATTCATTATAGAGTTTTGCTTTATCGTCATATATACGCTTACCTATTGTCGTATAAGACTGGCACGGTGGCCCACCAATAATAAGATCTATTGGCTCCTCACCAATTAAATTTCGAATTTCATTTCTATTAAGTTTCCTAATGTCTTTATTAAGCATACGGATATCAGGAAAATTTATTTGAAATGCTTCTGCAGCTACATGATTATATTCATTCGCAAAAACAATTTCACAGTTTTCATTTTTTACAAATCCACCATTTATTAAATTATAATAAAAGCCAAAGGTCAAACCTCCGGCTCCTGAAAACAAATCAACTATTCGCATATAATCACTCCACATTCATCAAGGCAAAAAAACCCAATTATATTGTAACAGATATTGCCTTACAGTCAACTAGTATTTCATTGTAGTATTAAAATGTGGCATCTATCAATACGACTTTGCTTACATTTTTCATTACTAATGTATCTTAAATATAATTGTAGCATATGCTATATGCCCTAGTAAACCCCGGCAAGGACAATAAAATCCTCACCGGGGCTAATTTTTTACTACTCTGCTGTTGTCTGCTCAGGCGGCACTGTCTGCTGCTCTGGCTGCGCTGCCGTCTGCTGAACTGCTTGCATCTGCTGCATAGCAAACGTCATAGCGGTACCCGCCATATTACCAAGCATCTGGTTGCGGTATGGCACCCATCCAGTCTTATCAGGATCCGCCATCTTAGACATTCCCCAACTAGCAAAACCTGCCAGCGCAATCTGTCCCAAAGCTCCCCAAAAACTTACCTGCTGCCCATTCCCATTATCGACTTTTAACATAACATCAATCTCCTTTAAAATTTTATGTATTAAAAAAACCGCCAGGCATTTGCCCGCAGCCCATCCAACCTTGAATATTATCCCGCCTATCAGGCGCCGAATCATACAATCACACCGCCGCGGTACTTCATCAAATCCTCATAGAGCAGTACCGGACTGACCTCATCTGCCTGCAGCCCTGGGCAAATACACAAACCACCTGCACGCAGGATACGTGTTACCGTCTCGCTGCAATGCATAGTGTTTTCACCACCACTAAAGATATTATGGCCCGTCAAAAACTTCGTGGCCGTAACGATGCAGTCCGTATAGCCGTATAATGTGCCGATAAGCTCCCGCGCCTTAGATTGTGCTGCAGCTAAATCCGGTACATCGATCTCAACAATTTTTGTATGGTCATCACCGTCATACTTATCTACGGGATGCAGCCAGACACCGGGATACGGGTCACTGTATTGCTTTACACCCTCAGCCTCGACGATTGAGTCAAACAAAAAAATAAACGCGTGGGATATATCTGCATACTGGCTGCCAGATATAGCCTCAATGGCCTTGTCCAGCCAACCATCCCCACCGACAAAGCCTACTCTTACTGCTGTCATTTTCTACACCTCTCATTCCTGATCATTCCATTCGATATCTGACCCATTACGACCGTCCCGGACATCGGCATGGACAAAACCACTATCGTAGTATCGGCCAACCCCATCAGCACCACAGGCGATGGCAATCTGAGCCAACGCGTCGACCGTCATCCCATCCGGTACCAGGATATCAGCCGCCTTACCTAAAACATGCTGGCTATGCAACACACCACCAACCTCGGCATTATGTGCTGGGCACCGGTACGCACAGGAAAGCTGCACTGGACCGCCGACCGCCTTACGAATATCGTCCAGCATAGCAAGCAGATTTGGATCCATTC
>WSSedB1CaDRAFT_10000638_pt1 | contig 14627 bp, 13 predicted proteins | sample WetSurSB1Cattail_FD_9460 | JGI IMG/M metagenome (IMG submission 9460)
CAACAGATATAGTTTTGGAAAGAACATCATTGATTTCAGGGCGCAGGAAGCCTTCAACAAAAAAAACGAACGCATCCGGCTGAGCAAGAAAGAAAGCATGCTGCTTAAACTCCTGATTGAAAATAAGAATGAAGTCGTAAAAAGAGAGAAAATCCTGCAGACCGTCTGGGGTTATCATGTGTATCCGACCACACGTACCATCGATAATTTCATTCTGAACTTCCGGAAATATTTTGAAGAAGACAGCCGCAATCCCCGGCATTTCCATTCCGTAAGAGGAGTTGGGTATAAATATACAGAGTGAGAGTCAGGCCTAAGGATTTAGCCTACGGCCGAAAATCCATAACCCATAATTCATAACTCATAACCCACCAACGGCACTGGCATTAAGCCTTCAGCTTCAGGCATATTTCTTCGGCTGTCTGCAATATACGTGCAACATCGATCGAACTGTATTCAGGTGTATACAATTTCATCTCGCATTCATTGAGGATATTTTTCAGCCTGATGATTTCTTCGTCGCTCCAGTTCCTTTCGCGCAGACCGCTGGCGATATTTAATTTATTGAGTTCACTGGCAGGCAACTGCAGTTTATCCGAAACAGCTTTCCAGACCGTACGGTTTACGGAAGCATAGAATTTCCCATAATCGGCTGCAGCCATGTATTCCCTGGACTCCTGCAAGGGGTCAGTGATCTCTGGAGTCGCATCTAATTCATCCAAAGCATCTGGCTTTTGGGTTTCGGCAGCCTTCCCTGCATTTTTCTTTTTTATCTGCCTGTATAAAATAATTGCTGAGCCGGCAAGCAGGAGCAGTGCCGCGGACCACCCTGCATACCGGGTCCAGTCGGTATGGATTGAATCCGGCGGTATCGTCGGGACGGGTGCCCGCTTCTTTTTCTTCGCCCGGTTTACCTGGATATAGATCGAATCACTCCCGGCAGTTTTATATTTTCCGGAACCCGGATCAAAATAACTCATTGTAACCGGGGACAGGATGTAATTACCCGGCTGGGTACAAATGAAGCTATAGGTAAATGTTTTGGAACCGCTGAGGGGTGCCATTGCTTTGTTAATATTTTCCTTGCTGCTCACATCATAGGATTCCATATTTGCCGGCCAGCTAACCGAAGGTGCATTGATTACCGGCAGGTTGCCGGTTCCTTTTACCTCGATGGATAAAAGGGCCGCATCGCCCGTATCCACTTCCCGTGAATCAACAGAAGCCTGAATGGAATATTTTCCAACAGCCCCGTTGAAGTCTGCCGGTTTACCTGCTTCAGGCAGGGGCTTTACATGAACGATAACCGGTTTACTATCCAGCACGATATGCTGGGTGAACGGCGTACCACTGACTTCCGGTTCAAAAAGCCTGTCCAGCAAACTGCCCAGCCCCTGGTCGGTGCTTTTGGATGAACCCGCATCAGCCTTGATAAAATAGATATTATTATCCAGTTCCACCGGGTCCAGCGTGATATCGCCGGGCTGCAGGGGGATCAGCTGGGTCTTCCGGATAATATGGACAGAAAAATTCCTGCCATTTACTTTTTCAACTGAAACCCGGTCATCTGTCGGATCGATCATGTCATATACACTGAATCCATTCAGGGAAGGGTGCCGCGTAACGCGGGAATCCGAACGCAGGCGGGCATATAGTTTATACGTAGCTACAATGGGTTCACCCAGGTAACAATCTGTTTTGCTGACATCCACTTTTATAAAAAAATTCTTCCGGATTTTATCTTCCACATTTTCCCCGGGCTTCAGCACTTCATCCATATCCACTGCTGGCTGGGCCGTGGGCCAGGACGGATCCGGCAGCGGACTGAATCCGGGTACACCGGGATTTCCCCCGCCGGACTGTTTATTTACTTTGAGCCGCAGGGGGCTGGTATGCATGAGTTGCCCGTCTACCATGGCCGTAGCGGGTTTTATCATCAGTACCCCGACCCTTTTGGGTTGCAGCACAAAACGGATTCCTTTGTACTGGGACATGGCCCCGTTCACGATGCTCATGCCTGTGGACTGGGTCGGGCCCTCCACGATGTTAAAATCGGGGAAATCCGGTGTCTGAAAGTCTTCGATCTGCCTGGCATTTTCAACTACAAACTGGACCTGGACGTAGTCGTTCTTCCCCAGTTCCTTCGTACTGGCCTGGGCAGTAAATTGAACCTGGGCCATGGCCGGACTCAGGAGCCCGGACAGCCAGCAGAAAATGAAAATTCTGAAAAGTATAAATGATCGGATGGTTGTCGATTTAAAGTGGTAAACTACCAGCGCCTGCAAATATAAAAACAGGGTAAAGTCCTGCGCTGTAAAAATGAGTTAAAAAGTGTAACGCTGAACGCCTAACGCTGAACGCCCCTAATTCATAACCCATAACTCATAATTCATAACTCATAATTCATAACCCCCTCAACGGACCGCTCCTCACACATCTCCCGCAAGCGGACGGATTACGAGTTCCTCCACCACGGCCTGGGGAGAAAGCCTGGCAATCTGAACAAGGGTATCTGAAATATCCGAAGGCTTCATGATACGGCCCGGATCCACGCCGCTACCGGACCAGGAGTCGGTATAGACTGCACCCGGATAAATGCAGGTCACTTTGATCGAATAGGGTTTCAGTTCTTCCCGCAGGTTTTTTGAAAAACCGGTCAGCGCAAATTTGCTGATACTATAGGATCCGCCATTCGGATATGCCTGCAGGGCGGCTATAGAACTCATATTGAAAATATGGCCCGATTTCCTCTTCATCATCGAAGGCAGGAGCAAACGGGTGAGGTGGTAAGCGCTGAGTACATTGACATGCAGCATATTTTCCAGCTGACCTTCCGGTTCGTCAATAATCCGGCCGGGTTCAAAAGAACCGGCATTGTTGATCAGGATATCCGGTTCCACCCCCTGGCCCAGCACCCAGTTTCCAAAATCCAGCGCACCCTGTTTTGCAGAAAGGTCAAATGGTTTTGCTTTGATAACCTGATCCGGGAATCGGCTCATGAGAGACTCCAATGCGTTATAAAGTTTTACTTCATTGCGTGCGGTGAGATAGAGATCATGCCCTTCCGCAGCAAAGGCTTCAGCCAGACTGAATCCGAGTCCCCTGGAAGCTCCGGTAATTACGGTTTTCATATATGCAATTTACGCATTAACGCTTAACGCCTAACGCCTAACGCCTAAAGCCTACCGCCCAATTCATAATTCATAACTCATAATTCATAACTCATAACCCATAACCCTCCTACTGCCAACAAGTGTTAAATTGCACCATGCCATACCAGCATCTTTTTTTCGACCTCGATCATACCCTCTGGGATTTTGACACCAACAGCCGTGAAGCCCTGAAAGATATCTACCATTCCCTTTCCCTGGCCGATGCCGGGGTGTATGATTTCGAACTGTTTCATAAACGATACCTGGATCATAATGAACGCCTCTGGGACCGGTACAGGAAGGGGCAAATGAAAGTGGATGAACTCCGGTGGAAAAGGATGTCCCTGAGCCTGCTGGAATTCAGGATTGGCGACGAAGCCCTGGCGAAGAAAATGGGTGTTGCCTTTCTTGAAATTCTTCCTGCCAAAAAAACGCTCTTCCCCCATACGGTAGAAATACTGAATTATTTAACTGAAAAAAAATACGAACTCCACCTCATCACCAACGGCTTTGAAAAAACGCAACATCACAAATTGAAAACCGCCCGTATTGATACTTATTTCAGGGAAGTCATTACCTCAGAAGGGTCCAACAGCCTGAAACCGCATCCGGAAATCTTTGAATACGCCCTGATGAAAACCGGGGCAGGAAAAAAGGAAAGTATCATGATCGGTGATACGCCGGATGTGGACATCCTCGGCGCAAGGGAAGCAGGAATCGACCAGGTATATGTAAATCATACCGGCAATCAGGAACCGGTCCAGGCTACCTATACCGTGAATTCATTGATAGAACTGATGGAGATTTTCTGATGAGTTATGAGTTATGAATTGGGCGTTAGGCGTTAGGCGTTACAAATCACTACCATTCCGCCAGCACCGTAACGCCTCCCTTCACCTTTTGGTTAAGTGCGACTTTTACATGGGTGCCCGGCGGAAGCAAAACATCCACGCGGGATCCGAATTTTATAAACCCCATTTCCGCACTTTGCTCCACCTGCTGGCCCGGGGAAAGATAATTGATGATCCGTTTGGCCAGTGCACCGGCGATTTGTTTTACAAGCAGGGTGCCCTTGGGGTTTTTTATGACCACGCTATGGCGTTCGTTTTCTGTTGAAGATTTAGGATTCCAGGCGACCAGGTATTTCCCTTTGTGGTACTGGCTGTACACCACGTCCCCGCTTACAGGATTCACATTGCGGTGCACGTTGGCCGGACTCATGAAAATCGAAACCTGCAAGCGGCGGTCGTGAAAATATTCCACATCCGTAATCTCTTCAATCACGACCACTTTGCCATCGGCCGGGCAAACGATATATTTTTCATCCAGTGTCAGCACACGCGCCGGTACACGGAAAAAGGAAACAATAAAAAGCAGCAGCGCCAGGCTGGCTAAGAAAATAAACCAGCTCAGGGCCGGCAGGCTGAAACTGATATAATAAAATGAAACCAGGTTAATGACAGCAAAAATGATCGCGCAAAGAGCAATGTTCTTATAGCCTTCCTTGTGAATGGTCATTGGTAAAATAAATTCCGGGTTTCTTTAATTATGCAAACATAACAATGTAAAGCCAAATGAACGGTGTTGCAAAAAGCAGGGAATCGAAACGGTCGAGAAAGCCGCCATGACCGGGCATGATATGGCCACTGTCTTTTACCTGCGCGAGTCTTTTCAATTTACTTTGTATCAGATCCCCGATGGTTCCGACAACGGAAGCGATGGCAGCCACAACCATCCACTGGATTACGGGTTTGATATCATATCCGCTGCTTAAAAAATAACCCAGGCCGCCCAGGGCCAGTATAGAGAAAATAAATCCACCGATCGTGCCTTCCCATGTTTTTTTGGGAGAAATTTTTGTCAGCGGCGTTTTGCCGATGAGTGAGCCGACCAGATAGGCCATGGTATCATTCACCCATAAACTCAGGATGATCATCAGCACCAGTATTTTATTGATGGTTTCCAAGGCCGTGCCGGGATAAAAAGTGCGGAGGTTGAGAAGCAGGCCCAGGCTGAGTGAAATATAAACCAGGCCCAGGGCAGAATAACACAGATTGCGGATATAGATTTTACGGCTGTATAAAATTTCTGCTACCGGTAATATAAAAAGAAACAGCAGCCCGCCGAACAATCCCATATTGTGCAGTCCCGCATTTCCCCAATCCCCGGCAAAACCCGGGCGGCTTAAGTACATCATGACGCACCAGCCGGCGATCATGACCCCGTATTTCTGAAAAGGACTGATCGATTCATATACCGGGTCAATTTTAGCGATCAGCTTCTGATATTCGAACCAGCATCCGAAATGAATAATGGAAAAAAGAATAAAAAAACTCCAGATATTCCAAACCAGCCCGGTCAGCATGACTGCCACGAATACCAGTGACGTCAGTGCCCTGATTTTGAAAGTAACCGCCTGAAGTGCCATAAAGTGAAGATACGTAAATGGTCATTATGCGGGATGATCCGGATCTTCAAAGGAATTAAATTCCGTTAACGCAGGGAACTCCGTGGCATAAGTGGTCGCCGATTTTTTCCTGAGATAATTCAATAAAAAAACAACCAGAGCCAGTGAAGCCACACCGACCAGACTGAAAAGGATGCCGGACGGGGATTTTGAATCCAGGTCGGCGAATTTGAAATAGATGAGCAGGATATTGATCGTATTGAATACAAAATGGCCCAGCATGGAGGTGAAGAGACTGCCGCTATACCAGTATAATGTACCCAGGATGATGCCCAGGGCCATGCGAGGCAGGAAACCCATGAACTGCATATGAAATGCAGAAAACAGGAATCCGGTGAAAATGATCCCGGGCCAGGCGGATTTGAATATCTGTATAAAAAGTTTTTGCAGGATGCCCCTGAAAAATAGTTCCTCCCCGATGGCCGGCAGGGCGCCCACCAGGAATATGGTGACCAGCAGGTCGGCCGGGCCTTTCATGTTCAATATATTTTCCAGGGTACCGTTTGCATTGGACTCACCGCTTTCCACCCATTGCTGGGTTATTTTCGGCAGGAGGTGTACAATGAATTCATTCAGCGTACCCAGGAATTCCACTGTAAAATATGCTGCGATCATTATGAGCAGTCCAAGAAGCAGGAATGATCTTTTTTGCGGTGGCCGGATTCCGGCAAAAGCCAGGGGAGCCGGGTCTGCCAGGTAGGCAAAAACCAGGGGAGGTATGAAAAATATTCCGAAGAACTGAACCACCAGCAAACCCTTGATTACACCGGCCAGCTCGGGACGGGCATAATCCGCGGGAGTCATGGAAGTAATCTGAATGACGCTCAGGTGGTTGATCCGGGCTACGATGCTGATCCCCAATGTGAATACAAGAAAAAGAATACCCCCCGTAAGGCCTCCGAAAATAATCAGCTGCATCCAGGCGGGTTTATTTCGTAGATAAGTATGCATGTTCAGAGCCCCGGCTAAAGGTTTAATAAGTATCTTTGCGCCCGGAATTTGTGCGAAATTAAGCATCCGGGCTTCAATTCCAGCATGGGTTAATCCATTCAGCACGATTCCTTTATCAAAATGGCGATTCAGATCGGAGAACATATCAGCTTGCCGGATTTCCCCCTGCTCCTGGCACCCATGGAAGACGTAAGTGATCCGCCATTCCGTTATGTGTGCAAGAAATACGGGGCCGACCTGATGTATAGTGAATTTATTTCTTCGGAAGGCCTGATCCGGGATGCCATTAAAAGCAAACAGAAGCTCGATTTTTTTGAATACGAACGGCCCTTCGGCATCCAGATTTTCGGAGGTGATGAAGAAGCCATGTCGCTGAGCGCCCGCATCATTGACGCAACGAATCCCGACCTGGTGGATATTAATTTTGGCTGCCCCGTTAAAAAAGTCGTTTGTAAGGGAGCCGGTGCCGCCGTCCTGAAAGATGTGCCGGCCATGGTTCGCCTTACGCGGGCTGTGATCCGGTCCACCCGTCTGCCTGTAACGGTAAAAACCCGGCTCGGGTGGGATGATGATTCAAAAAATATTGAAGAAGTGGCCGAACGTCTGCAGGACGAAGGCATCGGCGCCCTCACCATCCATGGCAGAACCCGTGCCCAGCTTTATAAGGGCGAGGCGGACTGGTCCCTGATCGCGCGCGTAAAAAATAATCCCCGGATACATATTCCCATATTTGGTAACGGGGATGTTGACTCCCCGGAAAAAGCATCGGCATATAAAAACCGTTATGGTGTGGACGGTATCATGATCGGCCGTGCGGCAATTGGTTATCCCTGGATCTTCCGTGAAATCAAACATTACCTGGAATCCGGGGAACACATGGAAGCACCTTCCATTGAAGAAAGGATTGATGTGATCCGCCAGCATCTGCACCGGTCCATCGAATGGAAGGGCCCGGTGCTCGGCATCCTGGAAATGCGCCGGCATTACAGTAATTACCTGAAAGGTATCCCGCATATCAAAGAAGTTCGCAACCAGCTGGTGCAGAAAGGAACTCTTGAGGAAATAGAGAACGTTTTGGAAAGCTTCAGGCTGAAAGCTGAAGGATTAAGGCCGGTGCTCGTTGACGGTTGACGGTTGACGGGTTATGAGTTATGAATTATGAATTATGAGTTATGAGTTATGGTCGCTAGGCGTTAGGACTTCCTGTTAAATTCCTCCAATAAAGAAACATAATGCACCGCCCTTTGCTCAGCAATATAATCTGCAATAAATAATTCAGCAGCCATCAGGGTGAGGGTAATGCCGAAACCCACCCAGAATATTCTACCTGCCTGATTGCGGAACAAAAAGATCAATATAAGTCCTGCGATAAAGGAGCCGGTCTCGATCCACCGGTAGATCCGGAATCTGGCGGTGACATTCCGCATGCGGCTGAGCTCTGTGGTTTTCAGCTGATCTGGGTTCATATCATAGGCATATACCTGGCTGATACGCTGGTCATCACTACGGGTAAATACGGCATAGCCGGCCGAGGCCTGAACAAGTCCCAGTATCAGCAGGGGAATCGCGGCACCGCGGTAAACCGGATTCTTCAGGCCAAAATAAAAGATCAGGGCCAGTCCGATGGCCACGAGCCCGATGACACCGAAAACAAGGCTTTCCTGTTTTTCGGCTATAAAATATTTCTCAATGTCGGCTTTAGAAAGCATACACATTTCCCCTTTAAATATAACCATATCCATTTAGTCCGGGGCTGCTTATTTTTGCAAAAATTATCTATGCCCCGTTTCCTGGTTTCCGCCCTGCTGTTTTTGCTTTTATCCGGTTGCTCAAACAACAATGTACAGGAAGACGACAGCCTGAAGCCCTATTTTGATTCCGCCGGCGTGAGCGGATGTTTCGGATTGTTCAATAACGGGGAAAATGATTTCATCATTTACAACCTGCCGCGTTACCGCGACAGCGCTTATACACCTGCTTCCACTTTTAAAATCGTCAATGCGCTGATCGGTATCCAGACGGGCGTTATCCGGGATGAAAACATGGTGATCCCCTGGGACGGTGTTAAAAGATGGAATGAAGACTGGAACAAAGACCTTACCATGAAAGAGGCATTTGCCGTTTCAGCCGTTCCTTATTTCCAGGAAGTTGCCCGCCGGATCGGGCGCGATGCCATGCAGCGTTGGATCGACAGTCTCGGATATGGCAACCGGAATATCAGCGGTCCCATCGATTCCTTCTGGCTGAATAACCGGCTGAAAGTGAAACCCGATGAAGAACTGGGGCTGGTTAAAAAGCTGTATTTCGACCAGCTTCCCTTCTTCAAACGTACGCAGGAGATGGTGCAGTCCGTCATGTTGCGCGAACAGAACGCCAATTATAAACTCTCCTATAAAACAGGCTGGGGTGAACTGGAGAACGGACATCAACTGGGCTGGGTTGTGGGATGGATCGAAGAGAACAAACACCCCTATTTTTTCGTACTCAATTTTGAAACCCCGGTAAAAGACCAGGTGCCGGCTGTACGGATCAAACTGCTGAAAGACATCCTGGCCCATTTAGGATTTTTTAACGGAAAGAAATAAATCACCCGGCCCGTCTTTGTTATCTTGCAACCGGATATCCTTTATCCTGAATTATGCATTTTCAGCACCCTGAATATTTTATTGGCCTCCTTGTGATCCCCGGGCTCCTCTTCGGGTATTTCCGTCTGGTCAGCTGGAAGAAAAAGCTGGCCGCCCGTATCGGTGATCCCGCCTTGGTCGCACAACTCGTGAAATCCTTTTCGGCAGGAAATTACCTCCTGAAATTCATACTGGTACTGACAGCAGTTTTTTTCCTGGTGGCTGGTCTGGCCAACCTGCAGGCCCGGGGGAATGCAGAAAATATTTCCCGGAATGGGGTGGACGTCATGTTCGTACTGGATGTAAGTAAAAGCATGCTGGCGCAGGATGTGAAACCCAGCCGGCTGGATAAAGCCAAACAACTTTTATACCGGCTTGTAGACCGCTTACAAAATGACCGTATTGGTTTGATATTATTTGCCGGAAGGGCCTATATGCAGATGCCGCTCACCACCGATCACGGGGCGGCCAAACTTTATATTTCCGAAGCCGGACCGGAGGCTGTACCCACGCAGGGAACCGTTTTTTCAGAAGCGCTGAGTATGGCCAACAGTTCCTTCAACCGGAATGAACATAAATACAAAGCCGTTGTGCTGATCTCCGACGGGGAGGACCATGATCCCGAGGGTTTGAAAACCGCCAGGCAACTGGCAGAAAACGGGGTGATGGTGAATACAGTCGGTATCGGTTCACCCGAAGGATCCGTGATTATTGATCCCGAAACGAAGGAAACGAAAAAAGACGGCCAGGGTAATACTGTCATTTCCAAACTCAATGAGAAGGAACTCACCGGCATCTCGGATGCAACGAACGGGATTTATATCCACCTGGAGAACCTGGAAGATGCTACCATTACGCTCACCCAGCGGCTGGACAGCATCGAAAAAAGAGCATTGTCCGATACCGAATTCATCAACTATAAAAATTATTTTCCCTGGTTCATCGGTCTGGCGGGGATCCTGCTGATCCTGGAATTATTCATCTCCGAAAGAAAAAGAAAAATTGCCTAAAGCTGCCCATACCATATTATTTTTTTTCAGCCTGCTGACCGGTCTGTTCTCACGGGCACAGTCAACCGAAGCACTGATCCGCCAGGGGAACCGTTTTTATAATAAACAGGATTATGACCAGTCGCTCAACCATTATGAAAAGGCGTTGAAAAAATCTCCCGCGAACCCGGATGCCCGGTTTAACCAGGGAGATGCCCTGTATCGAAAAAATGATTTTGAAAAAGCCGCCGCTTCCTACGACGATGTTTTGCAATCCCGGGCCGATCCGGATACACGGGAAAATGCCTATTACAATAAAGGTGTTGCCATGATCCGCCAGAAAAAACTTGAAGAAAGTATTGACGCCTGGAAAAATGCCCTGCGACTGAATCCCACCGACAGTGCTGCCCGGGATAACCTGGTAAAAGCCCTGCTGGAAAAAAAGAAACAAGAACAGCAGAACAAAAAAGACCAGCCCGAAAAAAAGCCAAAGGATAACAAACAGAAACAGGATAACCAGCAGAACGACAACCGTCCCAAACCCCAGCAAAGCAAGCTGACCAAACAACAGGTGGAACAATACCTGCGTTCCCTGGAACAAAGGGAAAAAGACGTTCAGGATAAGATGAACCAGAACAAAAACCATTCGCTGAGCCAGCCGGACAAGGATTGGTAATCGCCGCGGCGAATCGTTAATTTTGCAGAATCATTCCGCAGATCATGATGCAGTTGTACACTTCCTCCCTGACAGCCTACAAGCGATTGAATACCGTCCCTGTTACCGTGGGTGAACTCATCCTGGGCGGCGGAGCCCCCATCCGGGTGCAGACCATGACCACATTCGACACCATGGATACAGTTAAAACCGTGGAACAGTCGATCCGCTGTATCGAGGCCGGCGCGGAGCTGATCCGCATTACAGCGCCCAGCAAATCAGAAGCAGAAAACCTGTTGCCCATCAAAAACGAAATCCGGAAGCGGGGATATAAAACACCGATTGTAGCGGATATTCACTTCACGCCCAATGCTGCCGAAATAGCAGCGCGCATCGTGGAAAAAGTACGGGTGAACCCAGGCAACTATGCCGACAAAAAGAAATTCGAGTTTATTGAATACAGCGACTCCGCCTATCATGAAGAAATTGACAGGATCCGGGACCGCTTTCTTCCCCTGATTAAAATATGTAAGGAATATGGTACCGCTATGCGGATCGGTACCAACCACGGTTCGCTGAGCGACCGCATCATGAGCCGTTACGGGGATAGTCCCATGGGCATGGTGGAAAGCGCCATGGAATTTTTGAGGATTGCCCGAAGCGAAAATTATCACCAGATCGTTCTGAGCATGAAATCCAGCAATCCGCTGGTGATGGTGGAGGCCTACCGGCTGCTGGTTAAAACCATGCAGGAGGAATTCAGCCTGCTCTACCCTTTGCATATCGGCGTAACGGAAGCCGGGGACGGAGAAGACGGCAGGATCAAATCGGCTATAGGTATCGGCACGCTGCTGGAAGACGGTCTTGGCGACACCATTCGGGTATCCCTGACCGAAGATCCGGAATTTGAAATACCGGTTTGCCGGGATATTGTTGCCCGTTATACATCCAGGAAACCGGGAACCGGTATTTTACCTGTTGAAAAAATCCCCTATTCCCCTTTTGAATATAAACGAAGAATTACAAAGCCTGTTCAAAATACCGGTGGCGGACATCCGCCCGTTGTGGTTGCGGATTTCAGAGATGAAGAACCGGTTACGCGTTTAACCATGGCCGGTATCGGTTACCAGTACGATGCGGTTACAGATAAATGGAACATCGGGGAGGCAGCCGCTGATTATATCTTTTGCGGGAATCAGGTTCCGGATTTCGAGTTGCCGGGGACCTGCCGGATCATATGCCATTATGAAACCTGGGAAACACTCGATGAAAAGAAAACCATTGCGGGAGAAGAAAAATATTTTCCTCTGTTTTCCAGGGATGAATTAAAACAAACCGGGAGATGGTCTCCCACCCTGAATTTTTTATCCCTGAATTCGAACCAGGCCATTCAGGAGGATCTTTTCCCCTTACTGAAAAAAGTTCCGGGACTGGTGCTTTGTCTTTATTCAGACAATGAGTACCCCGTATTGGATACCCGTCGCCTGATGATGGAACTGATGAACCGGAACCTGGATATTCCGGTGATCCTGGTTGTTCAATGCAATGAAAGCACCATCGACCGGCAGCTCATCCATTTTGCCGTGGAAGCCGGCGCCCTGTTAACCGATGGTATGGGCGATGGGATCTGGCTGATCAATGACCCGAAAAAAATTGTGAACGACCGGGTGAGCGGCAGAACCTACCTGGCTGCAAAAAATAACCGCCAGTTCTTAAACAATACGGCGTTCTCCATCCTGCAGGCAGCAAGAACCCGGGTCTCAAAAACAGAATATATTTCCTGCCCTTCCTGTGGCCGGACGCTTTTTGATCTCCAGGAGACCACCGCAAAGATCCGTTCGGTAACCAGTCACCTCAAAGGACTGAAAATTGCGATAATGGGCTGTATTGTGAATGGCCCGGGAGAAATGGCAGACGCGGATTTTGGTTATGTGGGCAGCGGCCCCGGCAAGATCACGTTATACAAGGGAAAGGAAGTGATGAAACGGGGTGTGAACAGTGAAACGGCCGTGGATGAACTTATTAACCTGCTCAAGGAAAATAACGAATGGCTGGAACCGGGGGAGGTTAAGAGTTATGAGTTATGAGTTATGAATTTTGATTTAATTTGACTCCCATTTAAAATTGCGTTAGGCGTTAAGCGTCTCACGCGTTATCATATGCGCGCCTTCGCTGATATTCATAGTGTAACAATCCGGAATCTTATTGAATTGCTCTTCATATTTTTTCCGGATATCCCGTATAAAACGTTCCGCAAGATTTTTTTCCACCAGGGTGATTATGCATCCGCCGAAACCGCCACCCATCTGCCTGGCCCCTTTTACGCCTTGTAATTCCCTGATGGCATGCACCAGGAAATCAGATTCGGGGCAGCTCACCTCGTATTCCCGGCTCAGCCCTTCATGCGATGCATACATCAGCTCACCAAAAGCATCCGGGTTATGATGTTTTAGAAAACCGCATCCGTCGAGCAGGCGCTGATTTTCCCCGATCACAAAATGACATCTCTTATAAACCGTTGCATCCAGTTCCGCCCGATGCGTTTCAAGCAGTTCCGCCGGCAGGTCGCGCAAAGAAAGTATGGACGGATCATATTTACGGAGCGCAGCCACACCCGCTTCGCATTGCTGCCGGCGCAGGTTGTATTCCGAGGAAGCCAGGGAATGGCTCACCATGGAATGCACGAGAATAATCCGGAGATCCGGAAAATCAAAAGGTATGTATTCGTATTCCAGGCTGCGGCAATCCAGTTTCATGAGGTGGCCGGCTTTCCCGTGCAGGCTGGCAAAGGGATCCATGATCCCGCACCGTAGACCGGCAAAGCGGTGTTCCGTTTTTTGTGCCGCCAGCGCTATTTCCATACGGGATAAACCCAGCTGAAATATTTCATTGAGTACCAGGCCGAATGCAGAACAGAGCGCCGCAGAAGAACTCATACCGGCCCCTACCGGCACATTCCCTTCAATGGCAAGGTCCATCCCGAAAGGCAGTCTTTTTTCAGGCATCATCATATAGATCATGCCCAGGAGATACGTGGGCCATCCCTTTACCGGATGCATATCATCCAGCGAAAAAGAAAACTGCTCCCTGTATTCCAGCGCCTGCATGTTCAGACGCCCGTCCGGATTGGGCGTGCAGGCAACATGAATATACCGGTCGATGGCTCCGGGAAGAACATAACCCTGGTTGTAATCCGTATGTTCACCGATCAGGTTTACCCGGCCGGGGGCCGCAGCAATCCGGCTTTCTTTTCCGAAATATTGTTGAAATTGCCTGGGAATATCCTTTTCCATTCATCGCAAATTAAACGCATTACCTATGTCATTCACCATTACCCGAGAAAAGGATGAGGATCTGGACCTTTTACAGATCACCGATTTATCATCCGGCATCCAGGTCAGAATCCTGCCTGAGGCGGGCGCGCTCCTGCATGAATTCTCGATTCCTCTGGGAAACCGCCGGATCCAGGTAATAGACAATTACAAAAACGGGGCAGACCTGAAACAATATCATGCTTCGTTTTACAAAAGCGCCAAACTATCACCGTTCGTCTGCCGGATTGCCGGAGGCAAATATACATTTGAAGGAAGGTGTTTCGAATTCCTGAACAAATTTAATGACGGCTCTGCCATTCACGGCCTTCTTGCAGGAAAACCTTTTTCCGTCAGGGAGAAAAAAATCCTGGACGATGAAGCGTTTGTAGTACTGGAATACCATTATAAAAAAGAGGATCCGGCGTATCCCTTTGAGTATTTAATAAATATCAGGTATACATTAAAAAACGGCGGG
>WSSedB1CaDRAFT_10000639_pt1 | contig 14609 bp, 17 predicted proteins | sample WetSurSB1Cattail_FD_9460 | JGI IMG/M metagenome (IMG submission 9460)
ATACTAAGGATTGGTGCTATTTTATTGTCAATATGACAATAAAATAGTGGTCAGCTTAGATTTTTAAAGGATTTGTCCCACTTTTACTGGTGGGAAAGTTGAGTAAAGGATGAACTGCATGAAGAAAAAATATTAAGCCAGCTGGTAATATTTGCAATGCATAGTATGTATTCAAAACTATAGGGCTGTCATGGTATCTGTATTGACGATGTACAAAAAAATAAAAGAAGATGTGGTGAGTTGAAAAAATATTTAATAAAAATATGGATTGTATCGGTACTGTTACTTGGGATAGCTGCTACTACATTTGCTGCAGATTTTCCCGTAACCAGCCCTTTTGGCTGGCGAATTCATCCGATTACCGGTGAATGGAAATTCCATACGGGGGTGGATTTGGGCTATGCTGATGGAACGCCTATTCCCGCACTATTTGATGGATCAGTTGTATCATCCGGAAATTTTTCAGATGGTTATGGAAATCAGGTATTGCTCTACCATCCACAAATCGATGCTTACACGCGCTATGCGCACTGCTCCGCGCTTTATGTCAATCCAGGGGATTCAGTATATGCTGGACAGATCATTGCGCTAGTGGGTGCTACGGGAAACGCTACAGGGCCACACCTGCATTTGGAGTATATTATCCGAAGTACAGACGGTGGCTATGAATATACGAATCCATTGGTGTTATGGCAGTGAGATGTTAAAAGTCAAAAAAAGAAAGAAGGTATCTCCAGTGAATGTTTCACTTATCAATGAACCACCTCTTTTAGTGCTGCCCACTTTAGCTGTTGAAGTTGGCTTAAACGAAGCTATTTTTTTACAGCAGATACACTATTGGGTTAGCCGGAGTACCCACATTATTGATGGTCGTTCCTGGGTATATAACTCATTGGATGAATGGCGAAAACAGTTTCCCTTTTGGTCGGATCGAACGATTAGTCGAATTGTCTCCAATTTATGCGACAAGAAAATATTAATTACTGGCGTTTTTAACCAAAAAGCCTTTGACCGGACAAAATGGTACACGATTGACTACGATAACCTTACTTTACTTGAACAGAAGTTCAATACTCAAAAAGAGCGTCCTGATTCTAATAAGACAAGTTGTCCGGATCCATCCGACAAAAACGGTTCTTCGAATGTGCCAACTTGTCATGATGGGGAAGAAAGCCCGCAACTATGCATTATGCCAACTTGTCATAATGCATCCAACAAAAGTGGTTCTTCGAATACGCCAAGTTGTCATAATGGATTCGACAAAAATGGTTCTTCCATTATGCCAGATTGTCATGATGCATTAGGCCAATCTGGCACCATCCATCATGACAATCTGGCAGGACCAATACCAGAGACTACAACAGAGACTACAACAGAGATTACTTATATATATCCAAAGAAGCTTCCGGACCCTCTGGAGAATAAAGACCTCGCAGAAGCTCAGGAGTTATTCTCAAACGAGCTGCATCCTATCACATCGGTTGAATATGAGATTCTACAGGATTTATTAATGCATTTTGGCAAGGAGTGCGTAAAAGATGGAATCTTGAAATCCAAAGGGAAGACGATCCAATATCTTACCGCAGTCCTTAGAAATCAAGAAAATCAGGGGGAAAGTATGAATGGACAAAGAACTGGCAAAAATCGTATACCGTCTCGAGACAAAAGTGCTACCGGAGAAGCTGCTGAAAACAAGTGGGCAACTGCGCGCGACTGGAACGATTGATGCAAAACATCCACAGGTCTTAGTCGAACCGTTGGATGAGGATGCACTGCAACATTCTGCAAGATTATCGACCATCATGACACCCAGTTTTCTTGCTCAACACGGAATTTATAAGCGTTTTGCTCAGGCAAGTTTTCAAAATATTGAAAAGCGTGGGTTACCAGACGATGAGAATATCCGCCAGAATTATGCCCAGGTCAAAAATTATGCAAATCAGTTGACCGAGAATATGGCGAATGGTATCGGGTTAATTCTGATGGGTCCATGCGGAACGTTGAAGACGATGATGGCAGTCGCAGTTTTACGAAAGAGACTTGAAGATGGCGGTTCTGGAATGTTTATTCCTATGTGTTCTTTGCTGGATGACGTGTTTACACGCTATACGCTGAACCGTGAGGAATGGGCACGTTATGAGCAGAAAATCCGCAATACATCACTTCTTGTGCTGGATGATTTGGGCAGCGAAAATTCAAAGCAAAAATGGGTGATGGCAAAGGTGGATAGTATTATCACTGAGCGATACAACAAGATGCTGCCATGCATTATTACTACCAATCTGAACTTCAAGGAAATGAAGGGCACTTACGCAGAACGCATCATCGATCGGTTCAGAAGTACATCTATTGTGCTTATGCTTACCGGAAAAAGCCAACGGGAAGATGCCCGTGCAGGTGAAAAAATGTATTTGGGTGGTGAAACACTAAAGACAGAGGTGAAATGATGTAATGATAAATCCTATAGAGCCGCTACGACGGTTACAATGGCGAATACAACCTGTAAGACAACTAATACAGCGACACAGGCGAAGACGTGAGTCAGAGAAACGACAGAAGAAGTTTGAAGATTTTTTGAAGAAGGTAAAATATGGAGGCTGTAAGAAATGAGATTTTTTATCGAAATTAAAAAATTGAAAAGGACTAGTTTTATAGTTGTTTTTGTTTGTAATATTTCAACTGTAGTTCAATTATATTTGCGTCAAGATGCAGTAAATATTGTTTTATTCCTTTTGAATTTGTTATTACTATTGCTTTACATTTTTTTATCTGTAAAGAGTAATACCCAACAATTGGAAAGGGTAATTAACAAAATGCCAACTGACATAATTGAAATCGCGATATTGGGTGCTGTTATTGCAGGTATAACAATGGGTTTATTATCCATATAGAGAAAATAAAAGTAGGAGGAGAGAATAGAATGGAAAATATAGTAACCTTTCGGGTTATTGGTCGCATGGCACTTTTCTCAGATCCAATTACAAGGATTGGAGGCGAAAAGTCTACATATATGGTACCAACATACCAAGCATTAAAAGGCATAGCCGAAAGTATCTATTGGAAACCAAGTTTTATTTGGGAAATCGATGAATGCCGCGTAATGAAATCGATTAAAATGCAATCCAGAAGCATAAAGACCCAAAATTATAAAACAGGAAAAACCGATTTGTTTTATTACATGTTTTTGTCGGATGTTGACTATGAAGTAAAAGCCCATATTCGGTTTAATACACATAGAAAAGATTTGGTGGATGATTTCAATATGACAAAGCATCTATCGATTGCACAACGTATGATTCAAAAAGGTGGGCGCAGAGACATCTTTTTAGGGCTTAGAAAATGCCAAGGCTATGTTTTACCAGTCAAATATGGAGCTACACCGGGTGTATATGATCAAATGGAATATCTTGACTTTGGGATGATGTTTCATGGATTTAATTATGCAGATGAAACAGGGAAGAATCTATTGCAATCTAGATTTTGGCAGGCTGCAATGCAGCATGGCATTATCAAATTTATAAAACCACAAGACTGCAGTCTTATCAGGGATATCAGAGCATATAAAGCAAAAGAATTCTCATGTGAGGAAGTGAGTCCATGAGCTGGATGGAGCAATTAATTAAAACATATGATGATAATGCAGATATAGCAGGAAATTACTCTATTGCCGACCAGCATTGTCCATTGATTCCCGTTTGTCATACGGTTGTGGTGGCAAAGCTTGAACTTACAATAAGTGAAAATGGAAATTTACTTAAAGCCGAAGTTCTTACAAAGCGAAATGGTACCAATACAATCATTCCTTGTACCATGAAATCATCAAATCGTACAGGAAATCATGATCCGCATGCACTATCAGATACCCTGCAGTATATAGCGAGAGACGTTGGAAAATATGATTCGGTAAAAGATGAATTTTATAAAAAATATATAAAACAATTGAATTCCTGGGTACATTCAAACTATACGCATCCATCCATTCAAAGTATTTATCAATATCTTGCAAACCATGATTTAATTCAAGATCTTCTAGATAGAGGCATTTTATTTACAAAAGAGGATGGTACTCTTATGGATAAGTGGATAAGTCCTGAAGAAAAACCAATGATCTTTCAAGAAGTTGCCAACGGAGATATTTTAAAAGGCTGTATGGTTCGTTTTCGAGTTGTTCATGAAGACGGAGAAATTGATCCTGTTTGGCAAAATACGGCTATCCATAAAGTATATGCCTCGTATTATCTGAAAGAACTTGAACATAAAAATGAAGCATTGTGTTATGCAACAGGGCACTACATGCCATCAACGATGTTACATAATAAAAACATTCGATATCCGGGTGATCAGACAAAAATCATATCCAGTAATGATACAGAAACTTACACATATCGCGGTAGATTTTTGGATGCAGAGCAATGCTTATCGATCGGCTATTTGTCTTCACAGAAAGCAATTAACGCACTTTCGTGGCTGATGCGTACACAAAGCGGTACGATCGATAAAAGTTATTACTATCTCGTATGGAGCAGTGAGCCAGATCTGCCGGCTTTAGAGACAACAACCTCTTCATTATTTTCCAGTATAGAAAAAAGTGATGAAGAACCTGTTTTGAGAAAAAAAACAGAAGCATCCTATGCTGAAAAATTCAATCGCTATTTTGCTGGTTTTCATGCTAATTTAAAAATAAAAAATCAAGCGGTCAATATTCTTGTTGTAGATGCAGCGTCGAATGGGCGACTGGCAATTCGTTATTATCAAGAAACAACAACTAATGATTACCTCTTTAGGCTTTTGCAGTGGCATCAGAAAGGCCTTTGGCGTCAACGTAACGTCAAAGGAGAGCAGAGTTATTCCTATTATGGTACACCATCTCCTAAAACAATTATTTATCAATGTTTTGGCGACAAAGTGAGTGCGACAAAACTAAAAATGATGGAAAGCCGAATTTTTCATTGTATATTAAACAACCAGGCAATTCCAATAGATTTAGTAGATTGTATTGTAAAACGAGTTATCACTACAGCAATAAAAAATACGAAAAAAAGTGATTGTGATGCATGGGAAAGTCTAACGGCAGTCGCTTGCAGCCTTATCAAAAATTATCAGTATGAAAGGATTATATATAACACTATGTTGGATGAAAAAAATACAGAACGAAGTTATTTGTTTGGTAGAATTTTAGCTGTTTTTGACAAGATCGAAGAGATTGTTCTGGCGCAGTCGCCGGATCGGGCTCGTTTAACAAATGCCAAAAGATATTTTAGTGTATTTGTTCAGCAGCCGAGTAAAGGCACACAATTCCTTTATAAAAAAATAATTCCTTATATGAGAAAAGCAAAAAGGAATAAGGAATTAGATGCTAAAGTTTGTAACCTTGATGCGATTCTGGCAAAAATAATTACAGCTATGCCAGAAAAAACGTACATTTCGAATAAACCATTAGACCATACATTTTTATTAGGATTTAAAGCACAACAATATCAATTAAACAGAGCAGCAGAACCTAAAAATAAAACAATGGAGGCAAAATAAAATGGATGTATTACAAAATAAAATTGATTTCATGGGATTTATTGTTGTTGAAAGAGCAAATGGGAACGGAGATCCGTTAAATGGAAATTCTCCTCGTGTTGATTATAATGGGTATGGTGAAATTTCCAACGTTTGTTTAAAACGAAAAATTCGTAACCGAATGCAAGATTTTGGCGCTAAAATCTTAGTGCAGTCTGATGATCGTTGCACTGACGGTTATAAAAGTATAGAAGCCCGCATTCGCGGGACGAAATCAATCGTAGAGCTTTTGCCTGAAAAAAAGAAAAAAGAAACGGAAACGGATATTGCACAGCTGCACCAGCTTGTTTGTTCAGAATGGCTTGATGTACGGAGTTTCGGGCAAGTATTTACGACAAGTAAATCAAGTGGTATAGAAGGGCTCTCGTTGGGTGTAAGAGGAGCAATATCAATACATGATGCAGTAAGCCTTGATCCCGTAGAAGTCATTGATATGCAAATCACAAAAAGTGTCAATGGTATTGAATCCAAAGGGAAAGGTTCCGATACGATGGGAATGAAACACTTCGTAAAGTTTGGAGTTTATAAAATGCAGGGCAGTATTAATGTTCAGTTGGCTGAAAAAACAGGGCTTACGGTTGCAGATTCAAAAACATTTGAAGAAGCTCTTATCAGTATCTTTGAGGGAGATGCTTCATCGGCAAGGCCAGAAGGTAGCATGCGTCTTGCAAAGCTGTACTGGATAGAACATCCCAATAAAACAGGAATGGAATCTTCTTATGTGATGCATAACGCTGTTCGGGCAACACTAAAAGAAGGTGTGGATGTTCCAAGATCATTTGAAGATTATATTATTGATGAATCTTTTTTGAAGAATATAAAAGATATAAATGTTGAAATCTATGAAAATGAAAAACGCATTCAATGAGTGCGAACCCTAAGTAAACGCTACAAATGTGCTATCACACCCATACGGGTGTGTGGATTGAACCTATCTCTGTTCTGTTATAGATATCGTTACAGATTGTATCACACCCATACGGGTGTGTGGATTGAACCTTTTATCATTGAACAAAAAACTTATCTTCGAAAAAATCACACCCATACGGGTGTGTGGATTGAACCCGCATATACAACATCTGATTTTTCTGCTCATTTGATCACACCCATACGGGTGTGTGGATTGAACCCTCTTACTGTGATTTTATGCATTTCCACGAGCTCATCACACCCATACGGGTGTGTGGATTGAACCAAAATTATGATTACTTTAAGGACCCTATATTAGTATCACACCCATACGGGTGTGTGGATTGAACCACTTTTTATGAAAATTTGATTAGAATTAATTTCTTATCACACCCATACGGGTGTGTGGATTGAACCTACCGCCAAAGTAATCGCTTAATCTATGCTGCCATGATCACACCCATGGGTGTGTGGATTGAACCCAAAATGCAACATCTTCCATATTTGCTACCTCCCGTCACACCCATACGGGTGTGTGGATTGAACCTAGGAACGACAGGAACGGGGAAAGGAGTTTTGCGATCACACCCATACGGGTGTGTGGATTGAACCGCACTGGTAAGCGATTTATAGGGCCGTTCTTCGGATCACCCCCATAGTGGTGTGTGAATTGAAATGAATAATATTAGGAGGTGAAAAAATGATTACTTGCTTTGATATGCAAATAATGTTAATTCCAGTGGTCATAATATTTTTACTTATAGGTTTGACTACTTTAAGCTATATTTTTCTTGGATTACTATTTTTTATAATATTAGGTGTGATATTAGATATTATTGACGATCTATTAAAAACTCCTGGAGAATATCGCAGAAAATTATTATTTTGTATATGTGAAAGTTGTCTCATATTATTTGTAATTTTGGCTGCCATTGTTGCCTTTACGTTAAAAGACACCTATCCAATAGTATTGGTAATAGACTTCTTAGCGCAATATTTTTAAATTTAAAGATATGTGAGAGAAGTCTTATGCGATAAATGTGCTATCACACCCTTATGAGTGTGTGGATTGAACTGAATGGATGCGTGAGCATGAATATCTTGACAAGTATCACACCCCATACGGGTGTGTGGATTGAACCTTGACGGGCAAATTTGCTATGTGCCTGCAGGAATCACACCCTTATGGGGGTGTAATTGAACCTATAAAGTACTTGCGGAACTGACTATATCATCTACATCACACCCATACAGGTGCGTGGATTGAACCCCAGATTTTGCGGAACCTTAAATATTGCATCACTTATCACACCCATGCGGATGTATGGATTGAACCTTAGGAGTCGGGCAGTTAAAGCATATAAGAAAAATCACATCCATACATGGGTGTGTGGATTGAACCCAAATATAACAAGGCAGCCCTATATTAGCAGCTATCACACCCATACGGGTGTGTGGATTGAACTCGGTGTATGGTGTATATGCCCGCGTGATTATGGCAATCACACCCTTATGGGTGTGTGGATTGAACCGCATCGGTAAGCGATTTATAGGGCCGTTCTTCGGATCACACCCATAGTGGTGTGTGGATTGAACCGTCATAACAATCGAGATCTTAGGCCGATCAGGGTATCACACCCATATCTGGATGGGTGTGTGGACTGAACCGCAGTTAATTCTACGGTTCCCCATAAAGTAAAAAACCATCCGATGTTCATAATGGACATCGGATGGTTTTTTTGAATGTGCAAAATAAGTGCAAGTTGTTGCACTTATCCCCAAATTTTACTGCTTTTGTGGTACTTTAATGATAGCAGACAAAGAGTACCATAACGTAACCGAACCATCCTGATTTTAACATATGACGATGGGGCATCAACGCTATTAGGAGAGACCTTGTAAGATACCTGCGTATTCATTTTTGCTATTTAAAATTAGGTGAGGGATGGTTTGTATATGGATAAAACCACGATCTATCAACGACTTTAATAGCAGTAATATAATATCAAATTGGAAAGGATAGTGAAGATTAATGCCAATTGACATAATGACGTGTTCCTTTTTAATGGTTTTTATAGCACTTTTGATTGCTTTCTATATAGCAACTAATGGAACTATGTCTATAAAAAACTTTATGGAAATCGTAATATCGGGTGGGGTTATTGCAGGTATAGTATATAACTTTATTATTCATTTTTACTATTAATTGAAGGTGGAAATTTAAATGCGCAAAGTTATAAATCAGAAATTATATGATACAAATACAGCTGAAATTATTTATGAACAAATCTACGAAGTACCTCCTAAATGGAAAGTCTTAATCGCTAGTTTTTTTGTGGATATAATACAGAGTTTTATATAGGAAAAGCTGCACTTACTCCCATCGATGGTTACGAATTAATTAAGAGAATTAGTAAAGAAGAATTATATAAGACGGAAAAAGATAATTATTTTTTATTGACAGTATATATTAAAAATAATGAAGAGCAAATTACTCCTATGAGTATTGAAGAAACGAAAAACTTTCTTTTAAAAGAAAGTGAAGATGCGTATATATTAGAATTTGGCAAATTAGAAGAAGCATAAAATCTATATCGAAAATCACATGCATTAGGAGGTTTACTATGCTTAAAAAATTCGATATATTCTTCGTAATATGTTTTAAAAGAGTCAGTCTCTTTATAGAACAATTTTCGCCAATTGCGGTAATTATCATTTTAATATATTGCTTGCTTAACAAAATACCATTAACGTATGATGGTTTGACTTCATTCGTTTTGAATTTCGATTTAACATATTTAATTGTCCTAAGTTTACTTTTATTGTTTCCTACGATTTTATTTATATCAAGTTGGCTGTCAAATGAACCAAGTATCGTAGGACTTATACTTATTGTAGTTTTTTTATTTTATTCTTTTAGTAGATCGGTCGAAACAGATAGTATTTCAAAAGTTACAATTTTAGCATATGGTTTATTTACGCCATTAAAGACGTTTATTGAAACTGTTTTTGATTCTATTTTTGGTCTGTATGATAAATATTGTAAAAATACGGCATGGGATAGATTTATAAATAAACATTAGTGTAAAGGGCCTTCCCCCAAAGGGTCGGGGCCATCATAATTATATCAAGTTTAAAAACATTCTAGATCAGATATTCAATAAAGGGGAATATTTGCCATCAAAGATTAAAGCCGTTTCAATGTAAAGGGAGCATTTGCAATGATTATAAATTATTACTACATTGTTTTAGGATTTGTTTTATGGATAGCGGGAGGTATGTTATCAAATGTGCCGTAAAACCTCTAGCTTCAGCTATGGGGATATAAGGCGCATCCGTCGAATTTGCGTAAGCAATTGAAGACAGACCAGTACTTTTTTACTCGTATTGTATTAGTTTTCATAGAATTGTACAGTGAAAACTATAAAAGGTAAGACATCGCGAATACTTAGACAAGAATTTCTATGGCTGACGACTAAGCTGCCCAGCCTATGGACAAACAGCTATTTCTGTTCTACGGCAGGCGCGCACCGCTAAACATTGTCAAGTAGTACATCGAAAACCAAAAGACATCGCAAAGGAAGTGAGAAAATGGAACTGTATACGAAAGGCTTCAAATTTCGTATCTACCCGAATAAGACACAGCAGAATTTAATTAACCGCATTTTGGGCTGTTGCCGATTTGCATACAATCATTTTCTGGCTATCCGCAGAGATGAATGGACGGCAAACCATAAATCTGTCACTTATAACCAGACCAGTGCGCTTTTGACCGATTTGAAACGACGTGAAGATTATTGCTGGTTAAAACAGGCTGACAGTATGGCGTTGCAGGAATCTTTGAAAAATCTCGATACTGCCTACCAAAACTTTTTCAAGCATCAAGCCAAGTATCCACGTTTTAAGTCCAAACATACCCACAGTCAGTCCTATCGCACGCGGAATCAAAGCAACGGAATTCGTATTGTAGATAAAAGACTCAAACTCCCCAAAATCGGAACTGTGAAAATCAAACAGAGCCGATACTTTGAAGGAAGAATTCTAAATGCTGCGGTAAGCCGTACTGCTTCGAGAAAATATTTTGTTTCCCTGTGTGTAGAGATAGATAAGGAAATCCTGCTCCGAACCAATAACGGCGACGAAATCGGAATTGACGTAGGCTTAAAGGAATTCTATTCGGACAGTAATGGGAATACCGTTGCTAATCCACGAATCCTTAGACACTTGACAAGTAAACTTGTTCGAGAGCAAAGACGGCTGTCCCGTAAAATGCCGAAATCCGGCAATCGAGACAAAGCCCGTATCCGTGTAGCACGAGTACATGAACAGATTACTAACATCCGCAAAGACTTCCTGCATAAAACTTCCACCGAGCTGGTCAGAAAAAATAAAACGATTGCCATTGAACATCTTCTGGTCAAGAATATGCTGAAAAATCATAAGCTCGCCCGTGCTATTTCTGATGTGAGCTGGTCGGAGTTCTTCAGGGAGCTGGAGTACAAGGCAGAATTACATGGTGCTGAGGTTTTGAAGATCGATACGTTCTATCCTTCAAGTCAGACCTGTTCGGAATGCGGGTATCGGAATACGGAAACAAAAAAGCTTGGTATCCGTAAGTGGGCGTGCCCAAAATGTGGCTCTCACCATGACCGTGATATCAATGCTGCCAAAAACATATTGCGTAAGGCACTGGAAGAAAAACGGTCTGCCTAAAACGATAAGTCAGTACCGTGGGGCACACGGGAATTCACGCTTGAGAAGAATGTGTAAGTCGGATCGACTACGGTTGAGCCGCAGTGTTCGTCGAATCAAGAATCCCCTACCTTTAGGCATGGGGAGTGTCAATATACCTATCATTTAAGACACACTGGGCGATTGTAAGTGTAGTGATATGCGCTTCTGGACTTTTTATTGCTACTTATTTTGGTGTTCAAGCAGTACCTTATACTGTTGCGGAAGAGTCTGCCATAACAAAGTCAATTATATTGAATGATATTCCGGTTACTTTTACCTATATTAATAACAGTAGCGAATATCGAGTTCATAAGATGTTTAAAAAAATATATGACGAAGACAAAGATATTCAAGCTATATCTTTTATTCGGGAAAATAATATTTATATAGCTACGATAACCTTTAGTGATGGAAAGAGTGAAATTAAGAGTGAAAAATGCTTTATGCCTGATAGCCCATAATATGGATTGCTATAAACAAATTTTTGGTGAAATCGCAGAAACATAGTTCTTAAAAAAGGAGAAGATCATCATGAATAAAGTAATTTTGGTAGGACGGTTGACACGTGATCCGGAAGTTCGCTATACACAGTCGGGAAAAGCCGTAGCGTCTTTTTCACTGGCAGTTAATCGCCAGCACAGTAAAAACGCAGAACAACAAACAGCCGATTTTATCCCAATCGTTGCATGGGAAAAGTTGGCAGAAATTTGCAGTACAAATTTACAAAAAGGACGGCAAGTTTTAGTGGAAGGCCGGATGCAGGTTCGTAACTACGAAGCCCAAGACGGTTCAAAGCGGTATGTAACGGAAGTTGTTGCTCAAAACATTGAATTCATGGGATATAAACCGCAGGGACAAAATGAGGGGGAAGCTGAGATTAGCGGTGCATCGGCTTTTGGTTCAGAAGTTCCGGACGAAGAAATACCATTTTAAAAAACAAAAATAAGTACAAGAGCATATCACTTGAAGAGCTTTTTATCATTTCATTATTGTGTATTTATAATTGGATTGCTTTTATTGTTGGTGCCATATGATCCTGAAATACTGACTATATAAAGGGAGGAGAAAGATTTTAATGGAAAAGATCTCTCGATTTGTCGCGCTTGTGTTTTTTATCGGAGTGGCTTTCGTAGGTGCGATAAATAATGATTTTTTTGTTTTTGGAATTAGTTCACATACAAAAGAATTTTTAAAAAATATGGCTACTCCAGAGTTACCTGTTAAATTATGTATTCTTGTATATGGTTTTTATTTTGCCATTCTTATATTAAGAACTATGTTAAATAAATTACGTGAGCTATTAAGGGGATTATTTATCGTGAATGATGATTTAGATCGCTTGAAAATAGTAGCAACAAAAAGGTTGCAAATCAAAGCTGCTATAAAAAGAGCAGAAGAAAAGGAAGAAATTCTTCACCAAGGTAAGATTTATAACATAAAATATTCTAAATTGATTTTTAAATTTGTGTATCCAACAATAATATATACTAATGAATTTAATCAAATTATACCTCAGAAGATTAAAATATCATACAAGAGCTTATATCAATTACCAGAAGGTAATTATTTTTTATACATTATGTATGAATCAGGTTTTATAAAAATAGAGACATTGACTAAAGAACAGGCAGATGATTGGATGTTAAATAAGAGATATAAAAATGTTTTAAATAATGACAAAGGTGCTGCTGAAATTCCAATAAGCTATGAGCTTAATGGAATTAAACGTATACCAGTGACTCTTCCAATTTGGAGTGCATCATCGTTTAATAATAATAATTTACCTGATTTGACTTGTGAATTTGCTGAATTAATGGGATTTATTGCTTCTGTAGCAGTCGATATAAGAATGTATAGTTCATATGGTGGTGGTTTCAGACTGGATATTGAGCAAGATACATCTAGTTCTCAAGCAGCAGACGATTTAAAGTATCTAAGTCATATTCTTCATAATTTGCATATGTTTCAAGATAAAAATTGTGAGAATATTATTTTCGCGTGTGAACAACATATTGACATGTATAAAAGCTATATGTCTACAGAAACATTTAAACGTCATAAAAAGTATGCTGATCTTAATAAAGCTATTAAAGTTTTTGAACAAATCAAAACGAAATGCAGGTGCAGTGTATCATGAAAAGAAATTTTGTGAAGATAAATGAAATTAATTATTTTATGGTAAGAGAACCAACGGAAACCGATAAAGAAATGATTGATAATGGATATAAAAAAGTGACGGATGCTCAGTTTGATAAAGCCTTTAATTTATATGAAAAAGTACAAAAAAAAGAAATTACGTACAAAGATGTTTTGAGAGAACTTGTTTGCATAATACCGGATCGAATCATTGTTGGTGAATTGAATTCAAGGGAAGCGTTGGCGCTTTTAGATGCATGGAGGAGATATGCTATATAAAATTGACCATTATTACAATTTGGGGAGAAGCAATTGCAAATATGCAATCGTTGTAGAATCTGATATTGAATCGGAAATGTTGGCTAAAATAGTTGGTGCAATACAATTGAGATTTGAAGAATTGCAAGATAAAGAGGATTGTATTGATGACATTCATCTACTTCGTCTACTTGAATCATATTATGGGGTTAAGGACGTTAAAGAACAGTATCGGCACGTTTTAAAACAAACTGTTCTTCAGGATGAACAGTGGGAAAAGATCGTTCATATCCCTATTGTAGATGGAGTAAATGAATATGAAATCATTCAGATTGACCAATATGCTTCAAGGGAATCATTATGTGGGGGAAATTATAGAGATTCGTTTGACTGTTTGCCAGCTGCTGAACAGTTCATTCTTGAGTTGGGAGATTTGAGTAAATACTATCTCTATAGAAATAGGAATAAATTGCAAATTGCTAAAGAACTATTGAAAAATACTACAAATATTTATCTTAAAAAACAAATAGATAATTATATAGCAAATATGAATGGTTATATTAAAGCATATATAGACGAAAAGGATTTTGTAATTAAAGATGAATTAATATCTCTGGATTTATGTATTGCTTATATTGAAAGAGAGAAATTTGATATAACGGACTGGGAGTTATGTGAAATACCTATTTATTATGCTCATATTTTCTATAATCCCAAAACAGAGAAAATGTTTAATTTAGCGGTATTTGAAGATGGAGAAGTAATCCCACGGTATATAAAGAATGGAAATGAAGAAGATGCAGCGTCAATTCAAGAGGCAATCGAAAAATATTCTACAGATATTTAACGTAAAGGAATGATGTTATGATTATAAAACTGAATAACCCAAACCCAACGAATATAGTGGCTCCCTTGTCAAGACATAAAAATGAATTTTTTATAATGAATCAGATGCTTCATGCAGACCATTCAGCATAATCCAGTAACATCTGCGGATAATAAGC
>WSSedB1CaDRAFT_10000640_pt1 | contig 14595 bp, 9 predicted proteins | sample WetSurSB1Cattail_FD_9460 | JGI IMG/M metagenome (IMG submission 9460)
CTGCGGAGTCGCTTTTTTCATCGTAGGTTTCTTTGTCCTGCTGGCTTACAAGGTTCAGGCTGCCTTCGGCTTTGATATTTACTTTATCGCCGCTGGCTTTTGAGCCGATGATGTTGGTATCTGCTCCGGAGTGCATCGTCAGGGTATCTTGTGCCTGAACGGTGGCCGGACGATAGGTGTCTGCATTTTCTTTTATGTCATCGGTTTGTTTGCTTCCATGGATATTGATACCGCTTATGCCGCTAATGCCAATATCCACACCGATTCCAGCATCACTGTTTTTGCTGGTGCTGGTGGTTTTATTGCTGTTTTCTCCAACGGTAAGGTCCACATTCTTTTTGGCATCAAGGGAAATGTTTTTGCCGGTGATGTCCGAACCTTTGATTGCAATGTTGCCTTCGGTTGCTTTGATTGCGACTGTTCCGTCGGCTTCAATGGTGCTGCCTTGCGCCGCTTTGCTGCTGCTGTCAGTTTGGCTTTCCGATTCTGTCGTGCCCAGGCTTACGCTGAGCGAGAGGTCGTTTTTGCTTATACGACCGAGTTTTTTCAGTCCGTCTGCCGTGTCTTTATCTGCAAGGGCTTCTTTTGCTTTGTAGGCATAGAGCGCTTTCAGTCGGTCATCTTTTACTTCGGCAGCCCGCTGCAGCGGTGTCGTTATGGTTTCGGCTGCTTTGATCGCTTCCCCGCCGAGTGATACGGTCAGTCCGCTTTGTTTGAATTCATGTTTTTCCTGACTCGTATATGCGTTGTCCGCACTTTCAACAGTTACGTCTTTTGCTGTAATTGTTACGTCTTTGCCGGCAATAACATCACTGGCTTTAATGTCNGCTGCATTNCCTGCCGTAAGGTCGACATTGGACGTGAGACTGCCAACGGTTGATTTAATTTGTTCCGTCGATTGGTTTTTCAGCTGGTCTTTCTGNCTCCGGCTGCCAATGGTAAAGCCGAGACCGCCGCCACTAAGGAGCCCTGAGGTTTCTACGCTTTTATCGTATTCACTCTGGCTTTTTTCTTCAGCCGACTGGATGGTAAGGTTTTTGCCCGCTTCGAGCTGTACTTTGTCTGTCGCTACGAGGCTTGAGCCTGTAACCGTCAGGTCTTTGTCGGCTTTTCCCTGAATCTGACCACCGGAAACAGAGCTTCCGGCAACGGCATCCGTTATTTTGTGATCGTAGATGTCGGTCTGGGTGGAGGATAAGAAGCCTGTTGATTCACGATGTTCTTCATGCAGACTTTCATGATGTTCCGTTTCGTTTACAATGTTGATATTGCCTTTTGCTTTTGTATCAACGGTACCCGCTTCGCTTTGAATCGCGCTGCCTTTTACATTGATATCGTTTTCAGCCTGAAGTTTGATATCTTTGCCGGCTGAAATCGTCCCGGACACAATGGTTTCATTGCTGTCTTTTTGTCGATTGAAATATTCTCCGCCACGATTTCCTACAGAAGCATCGACCAGCGTGCTGTCTTTGGCTGCTGTGAGGTTAATATTCCCCCGGCGTTGATGTCTACTGTATCCTTCGCCTGAAGGGCCGATCCTTTTATCGTGATGTCTTGTCCATTAAGGTGAATATCGCTGCCACTGATTTCGCTTTGTGTCTGGCGGACATCATCTTCTTTATCACTTGATTTTCCATACACTACTGCAACATGACGTTCCTGAGCGATTGCCTCAATATCGATGTCTTTCTTCGCGGTAAGGGTTACTTCTTTTCCTGCCGCAAGTACTGCACCCTGATTTTTAATCGAATTTTCTGCTGTCAGGGTTATGCTGCCAGCAGCCTGAATCGAGCCTGTACCAAGGTTCTTGGTCTGTGTCAGTTCACGATACGTTTCGGTCTGCTGTTTCGTCTTATTGATAATATCACTGGCGGTAATTGTTACATTTTCTCCAGAAATCTGCGCACTGGCATTTTCCACAGTACCTTCGGCTTTAATGACTACATCTTTGCCGGAAAGACTGCCCGCTTCATTGTGGAGGCTTGCTCCCTGAAGGGTAAGGGTTTTATCGGCTTTTATCGTGCCGATATTTTTGAGATCGCTGCTGGTAATAAGTTCTACATCACCGCCTGTAATTAAAGCTCCGGTCGTCTTGAGATCGCCTTTTTTCAGGGAGGAAAGATAGACTTCCGGTACAAGGACGGTTTGATTGTCGACCTTTTTTTCTACCAGCCAGACCACATCAGTAGTCAGTGCGGCCATTTGTTCTTTGGTCAGTCCAACACCGACGGTAAGATGATATTCCTGCGCTACGACAGCCCCCTGATCCATAAGGGCTTTATATTGTTCTAAATCCGAGCTGTAGTCGCCAAGATATTTGCGTCCGGTAAGCTGGGTAATCTGCTCCATGACAAATTTTTGTTCATAATAGCCATCACCGAGACGTTTTGACACTTTTTCCGGATCTGATTTAACCCGCTGCAGCAGATAATCGCTTGATAAAAAGCTTTGATAATCAGCAAATTGCTGCTTGGTTTCAATCAGATACTTTGCCGTCGGCTCGGTATGAAGTTTAAAGAGACTGCCGTCCAGTCCGAGATCTCCAAGCAGCAGGTTTACATTTTGGACCATAGGAACCACCATGGACTGCGGTCGTTCCGCAATGCTGTTTTTAACAGCATCATACGTTATATTATGGATCGTATCTGCCTGAATGGCTACGCTGTGAACACCGCTCAGCACACCCGGGCGGGCCGTTTCTTCATCCTGCACCATTTGGGCATAATACGGCCGTACGGTAGTACCATAAACATCATAGCAAAAAAAATGCCACCATCCATGATGTGTATACTTCCAATTGTGCGTGTCATTTCCAATGTCCGTTGTTATGATGGTACCCTGATATCCAAAGTTTTCAAGATTTTTCGTATTGATTTTCAAATCGTTCCCGGCTGTTATCGCACTATAATGATTGGTAAGATTTGACGAGTTCAAGGTAATATCTTTGTCCGCGGCAATATGGGCCGCTGGTGTTTCGGCTTGAATTGTACCGGTCTTAATTTCCCGGTCAAAATGACGCGAGGCACTGTAATGTCCCGGCAAAGGTGCTATGCCATAGGATATGTCCTGATGTACAATGCTCCAATCGGTTGTAAAGACTGTTTTTTCATTTGTAATTTTGTCCGCCAGCAAGTTGATGTTTTGCTGACTTTCGATATTGGACGATTGATTCAAAATACTATTATCCGCATCAATTTTTATGTCTCCGCCACTATAGAGAACGGCTTGGTCGAGGTTGCTGAAATCTTGAACGGTAAACTGGCTTTTCCCGTTTACTGCCATTGCTGAGTTTTGATTAGTGATGTGGTCCGCACGGACTTCCAGGTTGCCTGCCGTGAACATACCGGCTGTATCTTTATTCCATATTTCTTTCGCCTGCAGTGAGGTGTTTCCACTTACATTTATCTGTGCATTTTTATTTTCAATTGTTTCAGCAGCTGCGGTGAAGTCACCACCACTATAAATCGCTGCCGCATCATGATTTTTTATTGCCCGGCTGTGAATCACTGCATCCGAGCCGCTGTGAATGACTGCATTTTCATTTACAAGGTCTTCACCTAAGACGATCGACATTTTGTCGCCGCTATTGAGAACTGCATTGCTTTCATTTGTGAAATTCTTTCCTGTCAGGGTTACGGTTTGATCCGCAGCAATTTTCCCTGTATTATATAGGTTCCCGTCAGCAGATATACTTAGATTCTGTGCCCAGATCTCCGATGCCGTATTATGGAGCGAGTCCGTGACCAGATTCAATTGCTGCGTGCGCGCTGCGTTGAGACCCTCCCCGGTGAAAAGCAAATTCCCCCGTCCGCCCGAAGCGAAGGAGGCGGCGCCCGACGTCCAGTCTTGTGCCGCCGCAGCTGCCAATGTCGCATGATCCGTGTTGATAAAGCCTGCACCATTGATATTGATGCCATTCGGATTGGCGATAATTACATTGGCTCTTTGTCCGGCAACTTCTATAAATCCATTAAATTTACTGGGGTTTGCACTGGTTACTTCGTTCAGAATCGTTTTTGCCGCGACTCCGCCTAACCGGGTATTATAGTCAATGTACCCGGCAAGCTGCGTATTTGCATACGCTGTAGCATTATTTAAAATAAGCCCGCCCGGTTTTACATTAAAGTCTGTATACAGATTTCGCGACAGTCCTTGTGCATTCGGTGTTGCGATCTGTACCAGGTCGGTTCCATTGGGCGTTTTATCAATGATAGGTTTATAGACGGCCGGAACGGTTTCATCTGCCGCTAAGGGCAGCACAGCTTCTTTTTCTACCGGTTTTGTCGTCACAAGACTTCCAAGAGCCGACTTTGCCGGAGCGGTCGGTATCGCAATATCTTTATCTTTGGAGGCTGTCGGTATCTCGGGAACAGGCTCCGCCGCAGCGGGATTGCTTTCATTTACAACGACACTGGGGGCCTGTGTATTGCCTTTTTCATATTTTATCCTGCCGGCAGACAATACAATTTCCTGCGTTGCATTGAGCAGCCCTGTCGAATTGATATGATCCCCCGCCTCGATGGTAAGCGATGCGGCAGCTGCGGATGCCGGGGCTGCTCCGTCTTCGTCCGGAGGTGCTTCGCCCGCTATAATAAATCCTGTATTTTGTGCATCTCCTTTGGTCTTTATGTCGATTGACTGCTTGGATGTAATCTGTCCCTGATTGGCAAAACCCGTGTTACAGGCCACATCGATCTTTTCTGCTGCATTTATATTTCCCTGCACGGATAGTTTGCCATCCGCTGAAATCGTCAGCTCCTTATTGGCGGCGATTCTGCCGTCAACGTTTACTCCAAGACCCTTTTCGGTACCAACGAGCATGATTTTTCCCGCATACATTCCTCCGACAGCCCCAATATCCAGTGCAACAGCCGGCTTTGCCGCGGCTGCTCCTTCGATGGCTTTGGTCTTCAGATCAGCATACGCTATTTCATTATTACCGGTAATGACGTTTAGCTCATTGGTGGTCCAGACATCTGCATTTATTTTTGCTGCCCGGGTCAAAATATCCAGTTTGCTTGCAGCATGTTCCTGCGCCAGCCCTTTTCCTTCAATGGATACATCGCCGCTATTGACCCGAAAGGAAGCTAAATTCCCTGCGGCATCCAGCTGCGGCCTGCCTGTAACCAGAGTTACCCGATCGGCATTGATGAAGCCGAATCCGCTGCCAGTGATTCCATTCGGGTTGGCAATAATAAGGTCTGCACGTTTCCCCGCAATTTCGATCATGCCGTTTAGATTTGTCCGGTTGCTGCCGGTAACTTCATTTATAATCATCGACGCTGCCGTTCCCCTGAAATTGGCATTCGCCTGAATTTGTCCTGCCAGTGTCGTTGTAGCAGCCTGTGCTGCATTGTTCAGTATAAGTCCACTGGTGCCTGCATTAAAATCCGTATATAAATTATGCGATATTCCCTGACTGTTGGGTACTGCTATATCAACCACCGGAACTGCACCGTCTTTGACTGCAGGTTTATGATTTGCATCGGCTGCAGCGTCTGCTGTTACAGCTGCGAAAGCAAGAATCGGCTGCGTAGTGAAAACGAGCAACAGCAAAGATGCAATAATTTTTCTTAGTTGAACTTTTATTTTTTTACTCATCTTTTTCTCCTTCAGATCTGCATCGTTAATTGAAAACCATAGGTTTGTGCTGCGGTCTTAAAGCCATCGGGTTTTTTTAGGGGCCAGCCGACAAACACATCATACTGCGTGTTTTTCATCGTACCGCGAAAGCCAATTGCAACGCCAGTAAGCTCTGTCCCTGTCAAAAATTTTGCTGATGGTCCTGAAACCGCACCGTAATCAATCGCTGCATACAGCTGATGATCCTTATTGAGAGGCAGCCGGAATTCATTTCGCATTAAGAATCCATTTTCTGCCGACAAGGTCTGTTCTCCATCAAAGCCACGCACGCTGTAACGCCCGCCAATGCTGAAAAATTCCGATCCATACAATTGGTCGTTCGTTTGCTGTGTACGAAGGGTCAGATTGTACTGCCCTGTTTTTGATCCCATTTTTAAAGGTATATTCCAGTTTACGTCCAGCAGTACCATTCCATATTGTGTGGTCGGCTCGTCTGCCGTTCCATCGGTTGGTCCCGGTTCTGCCCCCAGCCAGCGCGTGCCCTGCTTATAGCGCAGTGCAGCATCCAGCGTGCTCTGCCCAATATACTGTTTATGTGTAATTCCTATTTGAACGGCTGTAGTGTTTTGCTCCTGCACCGTGATCTCTTCATTATTAATATAGCTATGACGATGTTTCTTTATAATATGGAACTCCAGATTTGTCTTGCGGATTTGGTCTCGACGGATTAAATGCGTAAGCCCAAAATCGTAACTATCCATGTCTCCGGACGATAAAAACGGATTGATTGCCGTGGTTACTTTTTGATGATATCGATATGAAGATGTACTGAATGTGAACGTATCCTTGCCTGCGGGAATCGAATAGTACAGGCTGTATGCCTGTGTTCCATTTCTTTCACCAGCCTGCTCCAGATCTTCGCTGAAAGAGATGTTTGCTATATCATTCAGGGACAATACGTTATCTGCCTCAAGTGCTGTTGTTGCCTGCATCTTTCCAGTGCTCTCAAGCCCCGAGTCATCGAGTGACAAAATCATTTTCCACGGCTTTGTCCGCTTCACGCTTAACACAATGTCACTTTGCCCCGGCAGTTTTGCCGGCAGTATTTTGATATCAACTTCCTGCGACGGAACGCGCTTCATTTGTTCAAGTCCCTGTTCAAGATCGCGAATGTTTAGCAGGTCTCCGGCTTTTACTGGAAAAGCGCTTTCCCAGCTTCCCCAGGTATGCGGATTTTCAAAACGAATATCACCGATGGTTCCTGCCTGCAAATCAAGCAGTAAAATCCCCGTCGAAATATCCTGTTCTTTCAGGTAAACACGAGTGGTTACGTACCCCTTCGCTACAAGTGCTTCGTTGATTTTCTTTACCAGCAGATTCATCCCTTGTATCCCGATTTTTTGATTTTTATATTGCTGAAGATACGCTTTGATCCAGGAAAACTTTTCATCGGCAAAGGCACCGCTGACCTTGAATTCCCGGATTGCAAAGCTCGGTGTTTCTTCTGGTAATTTAGTATTTTCTGAATCTTCCTTCTTTTCATCGAGCTGTACAAGCTGTTCCTGACTTCGACGTTTACTTTCCTTTTCTGCATCCCGTGCCAGAATCTTTTGCTCGTACTGCCGTACAATGGCTTCCTGCGAGCGTATGTCTGCATCTGCAGGTGCTGCACCCGCTGCTGCCTGTGGCAAAAAAAATAAAATCCCCAGCAGCAGCTTACAAAGTTTCTTCTCCATAAGTATCGCCCTCCTTGGTTTTAAATCCATTCCCCTAATAACATTTCTCTATTCTACCCCACTTTCAAAATTTTGTATAGAGTTTTTCTATTTTTGTGCATATTTACCTATAAAACACTTTTTTTATAAAATTGCTGGTTTTTTAGCTGAAAAATCCCGCAAAACCGCACCGTTACTGGGTATAAAAACACGGAGTCCGGCATTCTGCCAGACTCCGTTCCACTACCTTAGTCCCTGTTTTGATTTTTGCCCGTGCATCGGGCAGGGCACAGCTTTTTTTCCTGCAGAGCACATCAATTTTGCCGGATTTTTTCAGGACACTGCTTGAGAAATCATACTTGCTATTTTATTGGCAGCTTGCTTTGCCGTAATAGCACTGACATCAATTTTAGTTGTATCCATTTTTTCGTAGAGAGCAATCCGTGAAATGCTTCGTGACAGCACATCTGCGTGTCTTTTCTTATCCAGAATATCTTTTCCAATCCGTTTCGTCAGTGCCTCTTTTGACAGTATCAATGAAAACTTATCTACAGCAACGTCCGTTAAAGACAATTGGCTTAAAATCTCATCCAGAATAGATTCCTCATGCATAACCCAGCAAAAAATAATATTTTCAAATTCAGAACATGCCAGAAAGTTGTTCAGGCTAAAACAAATATTTCTCAGAACCAGCGCTTTTGTTTCTTCTGTGACTGTAAAAGGCTTCATGTTCCAGCACCAGTCCCCATCTAAAAAAACACCTGGCTGCACGATATTTAAAAGCTCATTACAGGTTGCTGTCTTTCCTGCACCCATCGTTCCATTTACCATAATCAATCGCTTCATTTTTTCTACCTCTTTTATTTATCTATATATACTTCCACTACGATTTACCTTAAAAAGATATATTCAATTTCACAAAGTACAATTCCTTTTATATAGTTATTTTGCTTCGGTTGAATTAAATATTTTTAATTTATTAGAAGATCGCATTCGTACTCAGGCAAATCAGTATTTTGACAACATGTTAGCCAGGCAGCCAGCGCGGTAAGGCACCGTTTATTGACAGAATTCTTCGGGGCAGGTATAGTGAAGACATAGATATATTTTGCTGAGGAGGCATTGTTATGGCAGAAAAAAAAGCCCTGCGCTGGGCAATTTTAGGGACAGGCGTTGTAGCAAATGAAATGGCACAAGCATTGACAAATGCAGGTAAAGAAATTTATGCCGTAGGCAACCGTACGTATGACAAAGCAGTCACTTTTGCAAAGCAATATCACATCAAAAAAGTTTATGAGGATTTTCATGAAATATTTACCGATGAGGCAGTTGATGTTATTTATTTAACTACACCGCATAATACGCATATTGATTTTATGCGTGAAGCGATCAAGCATGGCAAACATTTACTCTGTGAAAAATCCATCACACTGAACAGCCGCGAATTAAATGAAGCGGTTGCAGCAGCAAAAGAAAACGGTCTTGTTCTTGGTGAAGCCATGACGATTTATCATATGCCTGTCTATAAAAAACTAAGAGAATATATGGCTTCAGGAACGCTGGGCAAAGTGAATCTTATCCAATTGAATTTTGGCAGCTATAAAGCTTATGACATGAAGAACCGTTTTTTTAATATGTCTTTAGCCGGTGGTGCTTTGCTTGATATTGGTGTCTATGCTTTTTCACTGGCACGGAGTTTTCTTGATTCAAAACCAAATGAGATCTTATCTAAAGTCCAGTATGCCGCAAGCGGAGCCGATGAAAAATCTGGTTTTGTTATGACAAATAAAGAGGGGCAGATGGTTGTCGCATCTTTATCACTCCATTCCAAGCAGCCTAAACGTGCAGTTATTTCTTGCGAACATGGCTATATTGAAATCATGGAATACCCTCGAGCCGAAGAGGCTGTCATCGTTTCAGCAGCAACAGGCGAACGAACGGTTTTACGTGTTGGCGAACAGAAAAAGGCATTGCAGTATGAAATGGAAGATATGGAAGCTGCTATCGCGGGTGACACTGCGCTTATGCGCTTATCGGATACGATCGATGTTATGGCAATGATGTCAGAAATCAGAACCGAATGGCAAATGTATTATCCCTCAGAAACACCCGGGGAAATTTTATAAAAAAACAAAGACAACCGTTCAAGTAGTATATCGCTTGAATGGTTGTCTTTATTTTTGCGCTGTTTCCTGCCTATCTTGTCAGTTTTGCATATAGGCCCGGTGTTAGACCGATGATTTGTTTGAACTGCCGCGAAAAATGGCTTTGATCACTAAAACCTATTTCATTGGCAATAAAGGATAAAGAAATCCCCTTGCTGATTAAAAGCTTTGCTTTTTTGATACGAGTCTGTTTTAAATAGATATGTGGCGGCACTCCCATCTGACGAGAAAAAACCCGGATCAGATAGGTTGGGCTAAAACCAGCAACTGCTGCCAGTTCGCCCAGTGAAACGTTTTCGCGATACTTTTCTTCTATATAATCACAGACTTTTTTGATCGTTTTTGTTTCGTTGCCAGTTTTCGGCAAAACGATCTTTCTATCCGCATACTGCAAAACAAAAGAACCCAGGCATTTTCTAAGCAGTGACTCTTGCTCAAGTGGATCAGCCCCCCGATCTTCAAACAATTTATGCATCTGCCAGATACGAGCAGCTAATAAAGAATCCTCAATCACACCTGCCCGAAAAAACGGATAGCAATCCGGCTGATCAATCAATTCACCCATAATGTTTTGCATAAAAGCGGGCTTAATATAAAGCATCCGATAACTCCATCCAACAGCCGAAGTTCCCTGACCATCGTGAGCTTCGCCGGGAATTACCAGATTGATATTTCCCGGAAAAGCTTCCCATGTTCGTTTTTGATAGGAAAACTTCAATGCCCCTCGCTCAATGACACCAAATGCATAGACATCATGCGTATGCTTAGCAAACTTCTGCTGAACATAATTCGCCTGCATAAGTTCTACCTCCGGCAAATGAGAAAGCCGCCAACATTTTATTTTTTCTTCATTTATTTTAGTTAGCATAAGCGGCCCTCCATTTCAATTTTTTTCTTTTGTCCTTGCTAAAATCAAAATCGCTAAAACAATTAAAAAAATCGCCATGATCTGTAAGTATGAACAAGTTTCGTGTAAAAGCAAAACGGACAGCAATGCCGCACTTAATGGCATCACGGCAGTAAAACTTCCAGCCATCGCGCCGCTGACTATTTTCAGACCACGAAACCAAAAAATGTAGGCAAGAACTGTATAAACTGCACCAAAATAAAAAACACAAAACCAGTCCAGATAAGACACCGAATTCCAGGAAAAATCCGCAGCTTCATACACCGCCAGTGGCAAAAACATCAAAGCTCCAAGTACACTTAAAATTCCGGTAATGTAAGTTTCTGACAGCGTTACCGTCAGTTTCTTTGCCAAAAGCAGAAAAAACGCTTCCCCCATAACCGCCAAACAAATCCAAAGATTTCCTACAAATTCACTTGCAACTAAAGCTTTATCATGATTTAGTAAGGCTTCGCTGTTTAACAGCAAAATTCCTATGCTGGCGATGCAAACGCCCAAAATCTGCCACGTGCCCAAACGTTCTTTCAACACAAAAAACGCAATCAACGTCATAAATACAGGTGTCGTACTTGTTAAAGCTCCGGCGGTAACCGCTGAAGTATAACGTAAACCAACAAGCATTCCCACCGTAAATACAACCTGTCCGCAAAAAGCCATGCAGATAAGAATGAACCAATCTTTCTTGTCGATTACCTTATCTCTGTTTTTACGATAAAAAAACACGGGTGCAATCAGAAGTGATGCAATAAAAAAACGCAATTCCGATACCAGAAAAACCGGGAAATGTACTGTAATGATTTTACCAAAAACAACTGAACTGCCGACGATTACCATCGCCAGTGTCAGATAAAAAAACGCTTTGCTCCGTCCGTGCAAACAATCAATTCGCATAAAACGGCCCCCTCAAACTAAAACTTTTACTCCTGTCATTATAAGCTTGAGGAAAGGTCTTTTATTGTACGAAATTATCTTTTATACTTAATTTTTAAAGCTATTTCTCCATTTATTGAATACAAAAAAGCACCTATAGACCAGACACTTTTTGTATCCAATCGATCGGTGCCATTTTAATACAACAGCGTTTTTGCTTTTTTATATCGATCAAACACGTTGTAAAACGCTTTTGATAAATTGCTGTGTCCGTTCATTCTTGGGATGATTAAAGAACTCGTCCGGCGGGCCTTCCTCTATAATGACACCATCGCCCATAAAAATAACCCGATCAGCAACTTCACGAGCAAAACCCATTTCATGAGTGACAATAACCATCGTCATTCCTTCCTGCGCCAGTTTCTTCATTACCGCTAAGACTTCACCAACCATTTCCGGATCAAGTGCCGATGTTGGCTCATCAAAAAGCATGATCTGCGGATTCATTTCCAATGCACGTGCAATTGCGATACGTTGTTTTTGTCCGCCGGATAACGTTGATGGATAGACATCGCGTTTGTCTTCCAGTGCAACCAAAGCCAAAAGTTCCATGCCCTTTTTTTCTGCTTCCTTCTGCGTCATCTGCCCAAGTTGTACAGGTGCTAACGTAATATTTTGCATAACGGTATAATTAGGAAAAAGATTAAACATCTGAAAAACCATACCGATTTTTTCCCGAAATGAATCAATATCTTTTACGTGCATAACATCTGTATCAAAGACACGAACAGCACCGCCCTGAGCATCTTCCAAGCGGTTCAGGCAGCGCAGCAAAGTGCTTTTACCCGAGCCGGAAGGTCCGATGATACAAACGACTTCTCCTTCATCTACATGAAAAGAGACATCTTTGAGCACTTCATTTTTACCAAATGCCTTAACTAAATTATCTACTTTAATGATCATGCTGCAATCTCCTTTCTACCCATTTTGCAAAGAGTGACAACGCTATGATGACTACAAGATACATGATCGCAGCAAAAGAATATACTTCAAACGGCATATAATTTTGTGCAATAATAATCTGTGAGTTCATTGTTAATTCCCGTACACTGATAACCGAAAGAATCGAGGTGTCTTTTAGTGTCGTGATAAATTGATTGATAATCGGCGGAATCATGATTTTAACAGCCTGCGGCAAAACAACAAGCCGCAGGGTCCGAAAATATCCTAGTCCCAGGCTGCGTGCCGCTTCTACCTGTCCTTTATCGACGGCCTGTATACCGCCGCGAAAAATTTCCGCTAAATAAGCACTTGAGTTTATTGTCAACGTAATAACCGCCGCAAATATTGGATTGAATTTAACATGTAAAAGTGCTCCAACCCCAAAAAATAAGAACAAAGCAAAAATCATAACTGGTATGCCGCGTACCAGGTAAATGTAAACATGATATATCACTTGAAAAATCTTGTACTGCGACATACTCATAACCGCTAAAACAATTCCAAGGAAAAAAGCAAAAAACAACGACGCTGCAGCAATGAATACCGTAGTTTGCAGGCCCGTAAACAGACTTGGCAAACATGTAATGAATAAATGAATATAGTTTTCCATAACATCCCTCCTTAAAGAATAAGAGAGCGGCTTTTATGCCCCTCTCTTATTTACTGCATAATCCGTTATTTTTTAGCGATATATTCGCCGATGATTTTATCGTAGGTTCCATCTGCTTTAATCTTTTTCAGACCTTCATTGAATTTCTTTATAAGTTCCGGATTTTCGCCTTTCTTAACAGCAAAGCCATAAGACGGCGGATCAATAACAGAATCAATCGCTATTTTTAATTTATTTTGTTCACCAATTTTGATCTGATAATTGATAACCGGATAATCTTCCATAAGGAAATCGGCATTACCATTTGCGACAGCAAGCATCATACTTGGCGAATCATCATAGTACGTAATGTTGAGCTCATATTTATCTTTATTGTCTTCAGCAAATTTAGCTCCCGTTGTACCTTTTTTTACTGCTGCTGTTTTTCCTTTTAGATCGTCAAGGCTTTTAATTGCAGTATCATCTTTATTGACAATGACAGCTAAGCCCGACTGGATATAACCATCGGAAAAGTCTACCGATTTTTTCCGTTCGTCGGTAATGTTCATACCAGCAATCGCACCATCAATCTGTCCGGACACAAGTCCCGGGATGATTCCACTAAAGTCCATTGGTTTTAATTCATAATCAATACCTTCTTCTTTGAGAATCGCATCCAGTAATTCCACATCTATACCTTTATATTTACCATCAACTTCCATAGAAAACGGCGCGTATTTTGCATCACAAGCGATAACATATTTCTTTGCTTGTCCTTTGTCACCACTGCCTTTATCCTGATCAGCGGTAACTCCACCACAGCCAGCCAATGCAGCAACAGCAAATAATGCCAGGGATACACCTGCTAAAATCTTTTTAAATTTTCCCGTCATTATAAAATTCCTCCTAAAAATAATTTCATTAAAAACCGCTCTAAAAAAAAACAAAAAGGCGCTTAAAAAAATAAACATTTTTTTAAGCGCCTTTACTTAATTATCTTTTGTTTTTAATTTTACTTTACAGTCTTTAACTAGATTTATAATAGCATTTTTCTTTTTAAAAGTCTAGTTAAAAATTTTGTATACAAAATTCCTATACTACAGGTGTTTTTATAACAATATCTTCCCTGTATACTACCACTAAAAAAGACCTGTAAAAAGTGTAAAGCTCAGGGTGCGTTCAATCAGCCTACAGAAATCGTTACATCTTTATTAATTTGAAAATCTAATACACTTCTAATGAAACTCTTATACGTTTATAATAATCGATTGCTATACTATCAATTAAGGAGGGGTCTGATCATTATAAGAAACATTACCTTATGTTCGTAACTTCAGGTGCAGCTATCGTAGCAGAATCTTTTGGATTCTGCCGGACAATAGAAGTTTCTCCGCACAACAACATTGTTTACATGGATGCAGGAGAACAACAACCGTCAAAACCGGAATACCATACTCAGGAAACACCGCAGCAAGATGACCCTGGCAATCCGTAACAGCCACAGCCACCAACAATACCTTATTAAAATGATTGAGAGGGATTTTTTATGAAAACTACGCCTAAAAAATTTATAGCACTTACTCTTTGCAGCTTAATGCTGCTGGGAAGCTTTGGTGGCATATCTGAAGCCCATGATCGCGATGATTCACCACCGCCGCCACACAGACGTCACTACAATTCACAGCAGTTCTACAGACATCATTATGATTCACAGCGCCACCACTACAATGCACCACCAGAAAGACAAGAAGATGAAGGCCATTC
>WSSedB1CaDRAFT_10000641_pt1 | contig 14554 bp, 13 predicted proteins | sample WetSurSB1Cattail_FD_9460 | JGI IMG/M metagenome (IMG submission 9460)
GTCGTGACCTGCTTTTCCAGCCATTCCGCCAGCTTGATCCGACAATCTCACGCAAATTCGGCGGCAGCGGCCTCGGACTGGCCATCGTCCATAGCCTGGTAGGGATGATGAAGGGGAACATTACCGTTGACAGCCGGGAAGGCCAGGGAAGCTGTTTTGTCGTCAAGCTACCACTTCAGGAGGTCGAACCGGCGCCGGATGTCCTTCCGTCACCCACAGTCCCCGCGTCACCCACAGTCCCCGCGTCACCCACAGTCCCCGCGTCACCCACAGTCCCCGCGTCACGCGCAGTCCTGGTGGTCGAGGACAATAAATTCAACCGTCGACTGCTGGGGGATATCCTGGCCTCATGGAACCAACAGGTTACGCTTGCGGAGGATGGCTGGCAGGCCCTGCTGCTCATGGATCAGCAGCGTTTCGATCTGGTCCTGCTGGATATCCGCATGCCCGGCATTGACGGCATTGAGGTTGCCCGCCGGATCAGACTCCGTGAGTACAAGCGGTCCGGAGTGTCCATACCGATCATCGCCATCACCGCCGATGCCGACGCAGTTACCCGCGAAGCCTGTCTTGGCATCGGCATCAACGCGGTACTGGCAAAACCGGTCATCCCCGAACAGTTGGCCAGTGCTATTGCCGCGCACTGCGGAGGAACACTAGCGGTGTCATCCTGTGATGAGCAGTTACTGAACAGTCAGACCTGTGGCGATCTGGACAACAACCCTGAACGCGCCCGCCGGTATCGGGAGATGCTGCTGGCTGATATTGACGATGAACTGCAGCGCCTGCGGGCCGCCCTTGAGCGCGGAGACCGCAACGAACTTGGCCAGGCTGCTCACACCCTGAAGGGTCTGTGTGGGCATCTGGCAAACCGGGAACCGGCCGAACTGGCGGCCTGGCTGCAACACAACGCCCCAGCCGCCGACCCTGAACGGATGCGAAAGGCGGTTGAACAGCTTGTAAAGTGTAAAAAGTGAGGAGTGAAGAAAAACACTCTTCACTCACTACCCTTCACTCCTCACCTTTCTCAGGAGCAAACCCCATGAATCTTGACGCCCGCATACTGGTGGTTGACGACAAACAAAGTTTCCGCTTCATGATCAAGGGATACCTGGATGATGCCGGATACCAGGCGACCTGTGTCGCCGACGGAAATGAGGCATTAGCAGAACTGGAACGCACCCGCTTTGATCTGGTGCTGTCCGACATGGTCATGCCGGAGATGGACGGGGTGGCGTTGCTGCATCAGGTACGCGGCCGCCATCCGCGTCTTCCCTTTGTGCTGGTCACCGCCCACGGCAGCGTTGACAGTGCGGTGGCAGCCATGAAAGAAGGGGTCGACGACTATTTGCTGAAACCGCTCAGCCGGGTCGAACTATTGGTGGTAGTGGGACGGCTGCTGGAACATGCGCGCCTGCGGATCAGTTACGACCGGATGCTGGATTCCGAACGAAAAAAGTTCAGCTTTCAAAACATTACCAGCTGTTCGCCGGCCATGGGGGAGACGCTGTCAGCGGCACAGAGGGTAGCCGCCTCCCCCCGAACCACTGTCTCTATCTATGGCGAAAGCGGAGTGGGAAAAGAGGTCATGGCCCGGGCCATCCATAATGCATCCGGGCAGAACATGACCAGCTTTGTGGTGGTTAACTGCGCCGCCATACCGGAAACACTGTTGGAAAGCGAGTTATTCGGCCACGTAAAAGGGGCATTCACCGGCGCGGACCGCGAACGGGAAGGGAAGTGCAGCCGTGCCAACGGCGGTACCCTGTTTCTGGATGAGATCGGCGATATGCCGTTGTCGCTTCAACCCAAACTGCTGCGGCTGCTTGAAGAACGTGTCTATGAAAAAGTCGGCTCCGACCGCCAAGTCACTTCCGACTTCAGAATCATCGTCGCCACACACCGCAACCTGGATGAATGTTGCAACAGGGGAACCTTCCGGCGGGACCTCTACCATCGGTTGAACATCTTTCCCATCACCATTCCGCCCCTGAGAGAGCGCCGCGAGGATATCTCGCAACTTGCCGAATTCTTTCTCAACGCTTTCCGTCAACACCAGGGCAAACCGCTGCCCGGCCTCTCCAAAGCAGCCCTCGACCTGATGATGGCCCACGACTGGCCCGGCAATGTGCGTGAACTTCGCAACCTGCTTGAATATGCCACCATCGTCACCAACGGCAACCTTATCCAGCCCGAGCACCTGCGCCTGCAGCGTCCTTCCCTCCATGAAGAGCCAGCCAGTGACCGGATCGCCCTCAATTTCAACTTCTCCCGCGAAGAGTTCTCGCTCGATGCCGTCACCAGGCAGGTGATCGAGTGGGCCCTGGAGAAGTGCGGCAACAACAAGTCCTCTGCCGCACGCCTGCTGAAAGCCTCCCGCAAGCTGTTCTACTGACCCTGCTGCCCCCTACCCCACTAATTGTCCCATACGGGACAAACTGTCCCGCATGGGACATTGCATACGCGCCTTTTTTTCACAACTTACTAAAATAACATAAAACATTTATTCGGCACGGATTTCGCTACATATCCTGACAACCCACTCGCGCCAATGTAAAATTGTCCTATTCAGGACAACCGCGTGTACTTCAGGAGGTATCCGTGACACACCTCCGACAGGTGGCGGAACACGCACTCCCGACAAGGGAACTCCTTTCATGGGAGGCATGAACGGAATCCGCTCCCAGAAAGGAAATGTCATGAAACATTGTACTGGTGTCCTGCCCTGTGATTTAAAAATCAATTCCAGGCCGAAGATGAACAAAGAGAACCTTAAGGAACTCGCCCGGACCATTCTGGCGGCGCTCTTCATGGTGATCACGGTCTATTTCTGCTTCCTTGCCGCAGCCACCGCTCCGGAGCCAGATGCCCCGGAACCGGTTGCCCGGAATGAAGGTGGCGCGCATGCCGGTTTCCATCCTGTCGCTGCACGGCGCCAATCGCATCCTTGAACGGTCGCTTGAAGACAGGGCAAAACCGACTAAAAGATGAGATGCAAGATGGAATCGTTCCATAGAATTCTCGCTTGATGCCGTAACTAAACAGGTGATCGAGCGGGCCCCTGGAGAAGTGCAGCAATAACAACTCCTCTGCCGCACGCCTGATGAAGGCCTCCCGCAAGCTGTTCTACTAAACCTGCCGTCCTTCTCTCCCTATCCTCCGATTGTCCCGCATGGGACAGCCTGTCCCGTTCGGGACATCATATCTTTGACGCTTTTTAGTATCCTGCTAAAATAACTCAAAACATATATCCGGCATGGATTTCGCGACATATGATGTAAACAAACTAATACCAAGGCAAAACTGTCCGATATCGGACACACGCATATACACATACAGGAGGGGTACCATGTCACAAGAAGCTGTTGAGCGGGTATTGGGGCGCCTGATCACCGATGAGCGGTTCCGTCGTCTGGCGGCTGACTCATTGGAGGCAGCCTGCCGGCAGGAAGGGTATCGTCTTTTCCCTGTAGAGCTGCGGTTGCTGTCCAGCCTGGAGCAGTGGCATATTAAGGAGTTTGCCGGCCGGTTGGATCCCGGCTTATGCCGGGCGGACACACCGGTTTTGAAAGCAAATTATTAGTTCGATCCAAAAACAAAAGGAGAACAGGTATGGCCAACGACGATCCGAAACAGAACGGCAACCCTGAAAAAAGTAATGGTTTAACGCGGCGGGACTTCATAAAATATTCCGCCGGAACGGTCGCATGCATTTCATTGGGTTCGTTGAACTACGGCTGCGGCGGAAGTAGCAACAGCAACAGCCTAGCGCGGGTCGCCGGGTACCCGATCGATTCGAATGTTTCCACGACGCTTCAGAAAACGGTCAAGATGAGTCAGAATTTTTCCGGTACGATTCTGCCGAAAGACCTTAAACAGATTTCGCTCTACGATCAATACGGTTATGGCGTCTGGACGGATGGCGGTCCGCTCGCATCGGTGCCGCGTAACGACATTATGCCGACTGGATACACCAGCCCATCGAACAATAAGCCGGTAAAGTTTTTGAGATTCTTCGCCATAACCGACATCCATATCATGGACAAGGAATCCCCTTCCCAGCTGCTCTATTTGCAGCAACTCAATCAATATGGTTTTGAGGCGACTAACGCCTCGGTATATTCACCAACCATGCTCTACACGACCCATGTCCTCGACGCCGCCGTCCAGACGGTAAACGCCCTTCACAAACAGAATCCGATCGACTTCGGCATTTCGTTGGGGGACGCCTGCAACAGCACCCAATATAACGAAACACGGTGGTATATCGATGTCCTTGACGGCAAGGTCATCACCCCCAGTTCCGGCGCTCATGCGGGCGCCGGAACTATCGATTATCAGAAGCCATACAAGGCGGCAGGGCTGAATCCGTCGATCCCCTGGTATCAGACCCTCGGCAACCACGATCATTTCTGGTTCGGTTCCATCCCGCCGGATGCTGGAGACCTGCGTAAAACCTGCACCAGCGATGAAGTCATTGCCATGATTAATGCCCTTGCCTACGGTTCCAACATATACAAAACAGACGCTCAAAAATACTACATGGGCGTAATCGATGGCTCTACCCCGAACGGCGAGATTATAAAAGCCGGCAAGGTCGGAGACCCCGGCTTCACCACTCCTCCAAAGGTTGTTCCCGACAAGAATCGCCGCTCACTTTCCAGAACAGAGTGGAAGCAGGAGTTTTTCAACACCTCAACAAAGCCGGTCGGTCACGGCTTCAAACTGATCCCGGCCGGTCAGGATGATGACTTTGCCTGCTACAGCTTTGTGCCGAAAGCAAATATACCGATCAAGGTAATTGTGCTCGACAACACCCAGAGGGAAGATGACGGCAGTATCAGCATCCATGGTCGCGGTTTTCTTGACCAGGCACGCTGGACCTGGCTCAAAAATGAGCTTGCAGCCGGTGATGCCGCCGATCAGCTCATGATCATCGCCGCCCACATCCCGATAGGTGTTCAGCCTCCTGCCGCTAACAATGGCGGCAAAGACACCTTTATGGACTGGTTTGACAATTCAGCCAATCCTTCCAGCATGCAAAATGCCGTAACCTTATCAGGGTTGATAGCCGAACTTCACAACCATCCGAATCTCCTGATGTGGATCGCGGGGCATCGTCATGTCAATACCATCAAGGCGTTTGTAACAGACGACCCTTCCAAGCCGTATCGAGGCTTTTGGCAGGTTGAAACCTCATCGTTGTTCAATTTCCCCCAGCAGTTGCGCACCTTTGAGATCAACCTCAACAGCGATTATACCGTTTCCATCGTTACGACCAACGTTGATCCGGCGGTCAAGGAGGGAACACCTGCCGCAAAATCCCGCAAGTATGCAGTCGCGACGCAGCAAATAGTGGGAAATGCCCTAAAACCCAATTTCAACGGTGCGGATCCGACAGTTGCAGGTTATCCAACTGTTCCGGATCCTTCCATAACCGCAACCAACGCGGGAATGGACTCGAATATTCTTTCGTACAACGCCGAGCTGCTCAAGCAGTTGAGCCCGGCCATGATTACCGCGCTAAAGAACAGCAAGTTCTGACGGGCGACGTTTTCATACAACTTGAAAGGGGTAGTTACATGTTTGGAATCGGAATACCGGAACTGATGATCATCATGGTCATCACATTGATCGTGGTGGGGCCGCATAAACTTCCCGAACTGGCCCGCTCGCTGGGGAAAGGTCTCGCTGAATTCAAGAAAGCCTCGAATGATTTCAGGAGAAATATTGAGGAAGAAGCAAAAACTGCCGAGGTAAAAGAACGGATTGTCGTGGAAGCAGCCGGGAAAGAGAGCGTGGAACCGGTGAAGACAAACGAGGCAACCCCAGACAAGGCTTGCGCCTGATATATCGGCAAGAAAGGCCACCCATGAAGCTCTTAAAAGCTATCAAGCACAGTTATCTTGAGATTCTCCCGCCGGCGATCTTTTTCTTCATCGCCTTCAGCCTTATCCTGGTCACCAAGCGGCTGATTCTGAGCCAATACGGCATTTCCTGGACCGGTTTCGGCTCGGCGTTTGTCGGGGCCTTTATGGTCGGAAAAGTTGTGCTGATTGTTGACAAACTCCCCTTTGTGAACCGATTTCCAGACCGGCAGTTAATTTATAACGCTTCCTGGAAATGCCTGATCTATTTTCTGGCTGCTGTTCTTGTCCAGTATCTGGAGCGTGTGTTTCCGTTGCTGGTGAAGCACAAAAGCTTCCTGGAAGCAAACCTGTATTTTGTAAACGAGACTGTGTGGCCCCACTTCTGGCTGATTCAGATGTGGCTGGCCGTGCTCTTGTTTGTCTACTGCTCCATGCGGGAACTGGTCCGCGCCATCGGCAGAGACAAGGTTCTTCACCTGTTTTTCAGCGGTAGAAGCGCGCAATAAAATCTTTGACCAGTTCACAACCTTCATTACCACCCATGTACGCCAGGATTGCCTCATTACGGCAACCTCCGCGCCCCGAAAGGCGCCCGACGCCAACGGATAGCTATTCCGGAACAGTCAAACATCTGGAGTCCTCCACTACGTGAGGGCTTATTTAAAAAATCTGGAGGCACGACATGAATTACTGCAAATGTATAGTGATCATCATTGCTGGCTTGATGTTGGCGGCATGCGGAGAAAACAACGATAACCCCAGCCTTCGCGGGAGTATAATTGGAACCCCGAAGGCCATTGGCAGCACGGTGACCACGGCGCAGCTTGATTTGATAACCTCTGCAAACGGCTTGCGGGAATTGACCGGCACGGCGAAATGCGATGTCACGGTGACGCAGATCAATTATCAAACACCGGGGGTGCAGCCAGGGAAAATGACCAATGCGTCTGCCGCCGTTCTGGTCCCCAGCGGGGCAAATTGTCCGGGGCCCTTTCCGCTGGTGGCTTTTGGCAGAGGCACGACTCTCGAAAGGGCGCACACCAACGCGAATCCCACGGATCCGACAACCATGCTCTTAATGGCGTTTTTTGCGTCACAGGGTTACGCGGTAGTTGCTACCGATTATCTTGGCTACGCGCTATCCGCCTATCCGTATCACCCCTATATCCATGCGGACACCGAAGCTAGTTCCATAATCGATTCGATCCGTGCGACGCGAAATGTGGCTTCGTCGCTGGGCTTGACTCTGAGCGGCAAAGTGATGCTGAGCGGTTATTCTCAGGGAGGCCACGCCTCGATGGCGGCGCACCGTGAAATCGAGCGGGCAAACTCGGCTGAATTCAACCTGGTTGCGGCTGCTCACCTCGCTGGATCGTACTATGTATCGGCATCGATAGTTGACGGGGTCACGAACCCGATCCTCGGTGTACAGTACTTTATGCCGTTCCAGATTACCGCTTGGCAAAAAATTTACGGAAATTTATATGGCAAGGCATCCGACGTATTTAATTCACCGTACGACAGCTTTATCGAAACACTTTTTCCTGTTGTGAACTATCCAGCCGACCTGGCTAAACTTCCCGCAACTTCAACAACACCCGCGGCAGCCAGGGATGCAGTCTTTAAATCCGCATACCTGACCGACCTCGCCACGAATCAGAATAACAACACTATCATCGCGGGTAAAAAACAAGATTTGCTCGGTTGGAATCCCAAAGCGCCGACGACATTATGTGGTGGTTCGGGTGACCCGACGGTCAAGTTCAATATTAATGCGCAAGCGCTTTATGACGATTTCCGCAGTCGTGGAGTAAACGTTTCCCTGGTGGACGTTGATACCAGGATTCAACAGAAATATGGCAATACTGATCCGGTAACGTATAACAGCAAGTATCATGGAACATATGAACCGCCATTTTGCACTCAAGCAGCGAGGGAGCTGTTTGATCGGTACAAGTGAGAAATTATAAACCCGGAACTCGGGAACAGAACAGGTTTTTTGGGTGCGGCATTGGAAAAATGGAGCAGCAAGACCTTATCAAGTGTGTGAACGCACATTGATAGTCACAAACAATACTCAGGAAATAATTACAGCAAGACCACTTCAAAGGAGCCATCATGCCATATCTGAAGCGACTCACCAGATGGTCACTTTTCTCGATCATAGGGCTGCTTGCCGCGTGCGGCAGTGACTCAGCCGCGCCTCCCGCTGTCAGCCTGCAGGCGCAATATTCCAGCGCCGTTGCCGATGCCCGCACAGCCACTCCGTCGGAAATTTCGCGCTACCTCACGCCGATTACGAATGAGAATCCCAGCCTTGTCTGGGAAAACGACGTGGTGGGCTCACGACTGCTGGTGGTAACCTGGCTGGGAGACGCCGGGAAATACTACAAGTGCAGCGATCCCGGCGGCTGCTGCGGCAACACCTCGTGCATAGAGGGTGGCGAGTGCCCGACGTATAAATATGATTCTTGGGTGACAGTGGTACCGGAGATCAAAAACTTTTTCGGTATTACCCGGCCACAGCCTTTACGCATTGCCCAGCTGCTGGGATTACCGCCCGAAGCCGCAGTTGCGGGGAACCCGAACGAGTATAAATACATGCTGGAGATGTGGGTCTCCCCAAAGGACCTCTTCCGCCCCTGTCCCGACACAGAGATATCAGATACAACCTGCGAAACAAGCTTCCCGACTGATTCGTTCCGCATGCTCGACCCGAACAACAAGGTCAGGGTGACGGCCGGTCCGGAATATGGGGTTTTCAAGACCTATTCCTCCTGGTTCAACAATCAGGCCCGCTACTCCTACACCATGGGCTCATCCCCCTATCCCTGGACCCGGCTCGGCTATACCTACGACTGGGGCAGCAGCAACCATACCGGCCTGAGCGAGTTTGTCCTTCATGGCAGAAAATGGGATGGCGCGACGATTTCGGTGGGGATCAAGTCGGTCAAGAGTACGGCTGATTACTTTACAAAATAATCCATTCGGTTAATTCGCGTAATTCATATTGGAGGCATCGTATAAACTTTTTATGGACAACAGTGGACACGCTTGAACACGTTGTAAACTGATACCTTTTCCGGTAAAAGATAAGTCGTAGCAGCTCCATTAATTTCACTGGAGTAACAATATGCCCTCTGATCTGCGTACAACCTATCTGGGTGTCAATTTTCGTAATCCCTTTATCCTTGCCTCGGCGCCACCCACCGCCACCGGTGATATGGTGCGGCGGGCCTTTGAGGCCGGCTGGGGCGGAGCGGTGATTAAAACCCTCATTCATGAACCGGTGCGCAACCTGTCCAATCGCTTTGCCGCAATCAGACATGGCAATCGGATCACCGCCTTTGAAAACCTGGAACTACTGAGCGAGCAGACACCTGACCAGTGGTATAAGGCCATTGCCGTCATCAAAGCCGATTTTCCCCATTGTCCGATCATCGGTAGCATCATGGGAACTGCCGACTCGCCTGATCAATGGCTCTCCCTGGCACGGGGCTGCCAGGATGCCGGCGTTGATCTGCTGGAATTGAATTTTTCATGCCCGCACGGCTATCCGGAGCGGGGACGCGGGGCCGCTATCGGCCAGAACCCGGACTATGCAGCACGAATAACCGGCTGGCTGGCAACGTGCGCGGATATAACCATCCCGATTATCCCCAAATTGACCGCAGCGGTGGCAGATATCCGGCATATCGCCGAAGAACTGGCTCAAGCAGGCGCCCACGGTTTCTGTGCCATTAACACTATCCCCTCATTTTTCGGCTTTGATCTACATACCTTGCGTCCAAAACCTGACATCGGCGGTATGACCAGCTATGGCGGCTATTCCGGTCCCGGCATCAAACCGATCGCCTTGCGTGCGGTCAGCGAACTCTGCCAGTCTCCCGGATTGCCGGTCATGGCCTGCGGCGGTATCGCCAACGGCTTTGATGCGGCAGAATTCATGCTGTTGGGAGCACCGGTTGTACAAGTGGGCACCGAAGTCATGCTGCGTGGATTCGGAGTAGTTGACAACATGCAACGGGATATGCGGGAGTTCATGGAATGGCATCATTTCACCACTCCCGTGGATTTCATCGGTCGCTGCCGTGACCGGGCAACCAGCTTCGGAGAACTGTCCGGCAACCATAACTATCGCCCCCAACTGCTGGCGGATCGCTGCAACAAATGCGGCGCCTGCCATACCGCCTGCAGCGACGGCGGCTATCAGGCCATCGGCCTCAACCTCGGACTGCCGGTTATAGATCTGGCTGCATGCAGCGGGTGTTCGCTCTGTAGCCATGTGTGCCCGTCCGGAGCGATAAGGATGAATTTTTAACGGCAAACATGGAGGAGCAATGAAGAGATCTATTGTTTTTGCGGTCCTGGTCGCGATCAGTTTGACGCTGGGCACATACGCATCCGGTTCAGCGGTTATGGTCACCGGAAACGGTGACACCGGACAGGTGAAAAACGTTGTATTCCTGCTGAGTGACGGTACGGCCAACGAGGCTTGGCCCCTGACGCGTTGGGTCAAGGGAGAGCGCCTGGCTTCCGACGATATCCTCAGCGGCGCCATCCGGACCTACGGCGCCGATTCTATCATTACCGACTCGGCGCCCGGCGCCACCAGTTATGCGACCGGCCAGAAGGGGACCGACAAGGGCATAGCCGTGTATCCCTGGCATGTCACCATTGCAGGTGTTGACTTTGACCCCGCCAAAAAATACATACCCCTAGCCACGCTGCTGGAAGGCGCCCGGTTGACGGGCCGCGCAACGGGTGTCGTGGCAACATCCAACGTGCAGCACGCTACTCCGGCCGACTTTACGGCCCATACCCATGACCGGAGCAATTACACCGAAATCGGCGAGCAGCAGGTGTACCAGAACATTGACGTGGTACTCTCCGGCGGCGAACAGTATCTCTTGCCCAAGGGAGTCGGCAGCGGTGTCCGTATTGACAATGAAAACCTGGTTGAGGTGATCAAATCCAAAGGCTATGCCTATGTGACCAACCGTGACCAGATGCTGACGGCTTCGGGCCAGAAGATCTTCGGGCTGTTTGCCAAGGACGCCATGGCCTACGATATCGACCGCGTCACCTTTGCTCCCGGCGAGCCATCACTGGCAGAAATGACCGCTAAAGCCCTGGAAACCCTGTCCCGAAGCAAAAAGGGAAAAGACAAGGGCTTCTTCTTGTTTATTGAAGGTTCCAAAGTTGACTGGGCCGCCCATGCCAACGACCCGGCCGGCGTGGTGAGCGAGCTGACCGCTTACGACAATGCCGTCAAGGCCGCCCTCGATTTTGCCAAGGCTGACGGTCATACCCTGGTGATCAGCGTGGCCGACCATACCACCGGAGGCCTGTCCATCGGTGTCCGTTCGGATCCCAACTATTCCACCACCGATGACGATTTCGTCGTAGGGCCGATGCGCAAGGCCAAGCTGACCGCTGAAGGGTTGGGCAAGCTCATCGAGAAGGACCATTCCGAAGCCAACATCAAGCAGGTCTTTGCCGATAAGTGGGGTATCACCAATTTGAACGCCGAAGAAATCGCCTCAATCCGGAAACCGCCCCAGGGTGTGGCTCTACAGAACGTTCTAGCGCCCATGCTGTCCAGACGCGCCCGGCTTGGCTGGACCACCGGCGGACACACCGGTGGCGACCCCTGCCTGTTTTCCTATGGCCCTGGGCATATCAGCGGTCTGTGGGAAAACACCGCCATCGGAGCATACCTGGCCACTAGATTGGGTTTTGCCTTCCCGGAGATCAATAAGCGCCTGTTTGTCGAGGCTTCCGCGGCTTTTCAGGCAGAGGGTTATTCCACAACCATCGACAGGAGCGATGCGCCCAATCCCGTACTGGTGGTCAGTAAGGGCAATGCCAAGGCACGGCTGCCATTGTCCAAAAACCTTGTGCTGGTGAACAACAAGACCATCGAGCTGGAAGGTATTGTGGTACTGGCTGAAAAACTGGACAAGGTGTTCCTGCCCCGCCAGGCGGTTGAAATCGTCAAGGCCGAGTTGAAGTGAAAAACCGCTCTTTACATGACTCGCCTGTTCACATAGAATGCGCGAATGCGGCATCGTGAAGCACTGATTGCCGCGCCTTGTGTGCAGACCATGTTGATCAGGGGAGTGATGTTGAGTACGCCAAACGCGGCAGTGGAGTTAATAAAGGGCAACATTGAGCGTCATCCCGACAAGGCGGCCTATATCTGTGGTGATCGCGCCCTCACCTATCGCGACCTCGATCTGGCCGGACGGCGCTTTGCCCAGCTTCTTCGAACCAGTGGAATTTCTCCGGGGGAACGCGTCGTGATCGCCCTCCCCGACTGTTTCGCCTTTCCAATCGCCTTTCTGGGCTGCCTGCTGACCGGCGCCATGGCCGTTGCGGCCGGCTCTTCCCACAGGGATGAGGATCTGACCCATATCGTCAACAACAGCGGCGCGCGCCTGCTGATCAGCCACGCGGACCACGCCCGCCAACACGCCACCATCTGTTGCGGAATCAGGCAGATTATCTGCGACGACAACGGCCCAACGGAAGACAACGCTTCACCCGCTGCCTTCACAGCTACTTATCAACCTTCAGCAGACGATTTCGCCTACATGCTCTACAGTTCCGGTTCCACCGGCAGGCCGAAGGGAATTCCCCATCGACACGCAAGCCTGCTCCTGCCATGCGATCTCATGGGGAACAAAGTGCTGGGCATAACCGGTGACGATGTCATTTTTTCCACCAGCAAACTTTCCTTTTGCTACGGTCTCATCAACAGCTTCTCCTTCCCGCTCCATTTCGGAGCCACCGCGATCCTTCATCCCGGAAAACCGGATATCAGATCGATTCTCGACATTATCGAAAAGCACAAACCTTCCGTCTTTTTTTCCGTGCCGACCGTTTTCAGACATATCGCCCTCTCCTGCGCCGAACCGGAATTGAAACTCCCCATGCGGCTCTGCTGCTCGGCAGGCGAGGCGCTTCCCGCAACCTTGTTCAAAGAATGGCAACGCCTCACCGGCCTGGAGATCATCGACGGCATCGGCGCATCGGAATTATCCCACCATTTCATCTGCAATCCGCCGGGACATGCGGTTGCCGGGTCAACGGGAAAAGTGGTTCCGGGCTACCAAGTGCGACTGGTGGATGACAACGGCAATGACGTTCCCTCCGGGAGCGAGGGCAACCTGCTGGTAAGCGGCGAAACCAGGTCCCCCCATTACTGGAACCTGCCTGAAAAGAGCCGCACAACCATGCTGCCTGACGGATACACCCGAACCGGTGACATCTTCCTGGAGAAGGATGGCTACTACTATTATCGCGGCCGGAGTGACGACATGATCAAGGTGGATGCTCTGTGGGTTTCACCGGTTATCGTGGAGGAGGCCCTACGCGGCCATCCGGCGGTGGCGGAGTGCGCCGTTGCGGCGGTGGCCGTTTGCGGCCTTGCCAGACCGGGGGCTTTTGTGGTCCTCTCCCCCGGTGTGAAACTGACACCCGGCCTGGCGCAAGAACTGACGGAATATCTGAAATCGCGGCTCCCGGATTACATGTGCCCGGCCCGTTTCCGGTTCCTGGATGATCTGCCGCGTACCTCGACAGGAAAGATCAAACGTTCCCGGCTGAGGGAACACATGTTCCATGAAGCACCACCCTCCGATGTTTCGGAGTGACTTTACACAGACAAAAGGAGAGAAAAATGGACATTATTGCGGAACTAAAAAATCTGATGTTAAAAGTTGGCGTGGAAGAGAGCGTCGTCAGTGAACTGACCCCGTATTTGCCACTGGCAGGCCATGTTATGGATTCGATGGGATATACCGCGTTCATCGTTGCCGTGGAGGAGCGCTTTGGAGTCACGATTGCCGACGATCCGGACAAGCCCTTCATAAGATCCTTGAATGATTTCAAGAAACTCATCGAAGAAAAAGATTAAAGAAAAAGGCGGCTATCAGCCGCCTTTTCCCCTTGTTTATTCTCTCCTCATCGGTTCTCAGATGTAGCCGGCAAAGATGAATTATGTGACATTTCACTTATCGCAATTTCCATTTTCAAAAATCAATCCTCGCCTTCGTCTCCTGCCATCTTGTCCACCGAATGATGCGTGGGAGTGTTTTCTTTCGAAATCGAAAACGTGTACATAATCGCGGCTACTACTATCACCGACACAATTACGGTGTCGACACCTGTCATCGAAAATACCCAGTCAATGTTTGTCATGACCTTTACCTCCTTTGGCAATGACGTTAGACATCCTGTTCATATTATATCTTCGCAACATCGGAGCAGCAATATTTTTGTCGCGGGAGCTTTTCCGCACATCCATCGTCGATACCAGCCTGACCCGATGGATTGGCAATGATCACTCTTGCATCCATCTGTTGTATGGACTATACATTTGCTCCGCTATTAAATAAACAGACCGGACAGACGGGAAGCACGACCGGTTCGTGGTTTTGTCGTGAGGAAGGGCTTCAAGGGATCATTACATGGAAATCAGGAAGGAACTCAGTAAAGAAAAGAAGCGGCGTCCTGGCTGGGTTCGGGCGGTTGAAATCCTGTTGCGCACCGGCCATATCGGGACAACGGGCGTCCTGTTTGGCGGCGCGATATTTGCCGTGCCGTTCGCGCGGATGATTTCCTGGCATCAGGTGGCCATTGCCACCGGCGGCGGCCTGGTTCTGCTGGGGATCAATCAG
>WSSedB1CaDRAFT_10000642_pt1 | contig 14553 bp, 16 predicted proteins | sample WetSurSB1Cattail_FD_9460 | JGI IMG/M metagenome (IMG submission 9460)
TCGGCTCTGGCGGACCCTTCGGCGCTGAAGGTCCCATCATTATGACCGGCGGGGCCTTCGGCTCGCTCGTCGCACAATGGCTCAAGCTTTCCCACGCCGAACGCACCTCTTTGCTGGTGGCTGGCGCCGCTGCCGGCATGTCCGCAACCTTCGCCGCCCCCGTTGCCTCCATTCTGCTCGCGGTAGAGTTGCTTCTCTTCGAATGGCGGCCGCGCTCCCTGGTACCGGTGGCAACGGCCAGCGTGCTGGCTGGCGCGCTTCGCGTCTGGTGGCTTGGCGCTGGCCCGCTCTTTCCTGTCGAGTCGCCTTCCGGAATCCATCTGCTCTCTTCTCTTCTGGTGGCTGGCCCTCTCGGCATCCTCGTCGGCTTAGTTGCCATTGCGCTCAGTCGCCTGATGTACGGGCTGGAAGACGGTTTTGAACATATCTGTGGCCGCCTGCGCATTCACTGGATGTGGTGGCCCGCGATCGGCGGTGTTGGTATCGGTATCGGCGGCATGTTCTTTCCGCGCGGGCTGGGCGTCGGCTACGACAACATCGCGGAGTTGCTACGCGGCAACGCACCGGTGGCCTTGCTCCTCGGTCTGATCGTCGCCAAATCGCTCATGTGGGCTTTATCGCTCTCCTCCGGCACGTCGGGCGGCGTATTGGCGCCTCTGCTCATGATCGGTGCAGCACTCGGCGAGTTCGCCGCACAACTCGCGCATCTCCCGAGCCAGACGCAGGCCCTGTGGGCATTACTCGCCATGGGCGCCATGCTCGCAGGCGCGCTAGGCGTCCCTCTTACAGCAATTCTCTTCGCGCTGGAACTCACCCACGCTCTCCACGCACTGCTGCCGCTCGTGCTGGCTTGCACCACGTCCTACCTGGTTACCTCGCTCGTGATGCCGCGTTCCATTCTCACAGAGAAGCTAAGCCACCGCGGCGTTCACCTGTCGCGCGAATACGGCGTTGATCCGCTTGAGGTCGTTACGGTCGCCGAGGTCATGGCTGGGCAGTCCACCGACCACACCAGCCTTTCTGCCCACGCCGAGCTGCCTGAGGCGTTCGTTTACTCCGATGAAACCTGCCGTGAAGCCGCCGAAGAGATGGCTGTCTCCGGCGTCTTGACCCTGCCCGTTCTGGATCGGGAAACAGAACGCGTCTGCGGTTCCATCAACGCACACCAACTGCTCATCGGCCGCAGGCGCGCTGCTGCTCGCGAATCCGAACGAAGCTCGATCTTCCTGCTCGATGCCCAGCAGAACTGAACTGACGTCCGGCAACCGCCGTGAAAGCTGTGACCAAACCCGGCGACCGCGCATCTGATGAAGCATGACGATTGAAAAAGCGACTTTCGGAGCCGGCTGCTTCTGGGGTGTGGAGGCAGCCTTTGCCGCGATCCCGGGCGTGACGGCTACGGCCGTCGGCTACGAGGGTGGCTCGCTGGAGCGGCCCACCTACAAGGACGTGTGCACCGACCAGACCGGCCACGCCGAGGTGGTTGAACTCGATTTTGACCCTGCGCAGGTGACCTTCGAGCAACTGCTCGACGCCTTCTTCGGCCTGCACGACCCGACGACGCTCAACCGCCAAGGGCCCGACTGGGGCACGCAATACCGCTCGGCCATCTTCTTCCACTCGCCGGAACAGGAGGCGCTGGCCAAAGCAAAGATTGAGCAGCTGACCGCCGCAGGCCAATTCGAACCCAAGCGGATTGTGACCAAGGTGGAGCCGGCACTGACCTTCTGGCGCGCCGAGGAGTACCACCAGAAGTATCTGGAGAAACGCGGCCTCTCAAGCTGTCACATTTAACGTCGGATCAGAATGAAGAAAGGGCGGCCCAGGCCGCTCTTTTCTATGCTTTCCGCTCAGCCTCGCGCTGGCTGAGCCACCACGCCTTTACAAACTTCCAGTGGATGTAAACCGAGTGGTTCAGGTGGAGGATCAGGCCCTCGCGGCCATCGAGAAAGCCGAGGCGGAAGATGTAGTTGTAGAGGAACGTCGCGACGGGGTTCAGGATCGCGTTCCACACAAACGCCACCGGCGACTTGCTGGTGCGGCCGCGGGCGCAGAGCAGCTGCGCAATTTCATTGCTGTAGCGCTGCATGTGTTCGAGGTAGATCTCGAGCGTGGGGTAGGCATAGTGCAGCATGTCGCCCTTGAGCTTGCCGCGCGGCCCCTCGAACTGTGGCGTGGAGTGCGGGCCTACGCCCTCGCTCAGCCGCGCCGATCCGCGCAGGAACAGGCGCAGCTTGTGATCGGGGTAGAAGCCGCCGTGGCGAATCCACTTGCCGAAGTAGAGATTGAGCCGCGGAATCCAGTAGGCGCCATACTTGGGCTCACCGGCCAGCTGCGTACGAATCTCCGCTTGCAGTTCGGGCGTGAGCACTTCGTCCGCGTCCAGCAGCAGAATCCAGTCGCTTGTGCAGAGGCCAAGGGCCACGTTCTTCTGCTCGCCGTGGCCGCCGAAGGCGTGGTAGCTGGTTTTGGCACCGAAGGACTGCGCAATCTCGATGGTGCGGTCGCGAGAGCCCGAATCGACCACGATGATTTCATCGGCCCAGCGCACGCTCTCGAGGGTGCGGGGCAGATTCGCCTCCTCGTTCATGGCGATCATGGCGACAGACAGCGTCTTGCTCATCGATGGCAGGATAAATCACAGGGCCTGCCGATGCCGCTTTGCGCATTGCCCCACGGACGCTAGCGCAGTTGCGCAGGGCACCGATAAGGTGCGCGGCCGAAGATCCACAAAGGAGCCAGGATGCAGTGCCCCGAGGCACAGGTGAGTTCGTCCCAGTTCCAGCGCTGAGCGAGGGCCTTCACCGAATCGACCGAAAGCGGCTCACGCGGCGTGACAAAGAGCGGCATCGGATACGAGCAGGTACTCTCCTCGCACTTGAGCCAGTCCACCAGCACGATCTCGCCCTGCGGCTCGGCGGGCATCAGGCTGTGCCGGGTGTCGTAGCCGGGGCTGCCGCGGAAGAGCGAAAACGCCGCCACGTGGCTGCAGGAGTCGCAAACCGTGGCAATGGCGCGAGCCTCAATCCTGCGCAGGAATGGGCTAGCGAATGGCTGCCCAATGCGGTCGTGCGGCAGCAGGATGACGGAGTCGCACCAGCGGCAGAAGAACCGGCAGTGCTGCGTTGCTGCACGCCGCGCCACCGCAAACGGAATCGGCTGCTTGGCTTTGGCTGCCACACGCGTCCCCGTATCGGGGAACACCGAGGGGGATGCTGCATCCCGCGGTGTGAGGATCAGCAGTTCTCCACTCTCATCGCGCAGGAGTTTCATGGCATTGTTCTCCGCCATTTCCCCGCCTTCACCACGAGACAGCCCTGGCAGGAAGTGGAACTTCATGGCATCGTCACCGGCAGGCTCACGGGCGCCTGCTTCCCTTTCCCTCAGTCGCGGATCTCGAACCGGTCCGCCTCTGAACTCGAGGAGGCATCACGGCCGGATGCGGTAATGCCGTTCCGGCAGACCGGCTCGTGAAACTTAGACGACGGTTGCCGGCCCGACGCTTACATGAGGAATTGTGAGACTCCTGCAGCAACTTCTAAATACGACTTCCATGCAATTACGATATATGACGTAAGGGAGATTACTCAGCCTCGATTTATCGACCCATTTTGCGTTACTTAAAGTTACCGATACCAAAAACTAATGATTACTCCTCGATCACTCTTCTTGGTCCTCACATTCTGGCCAAGTTATGCTGGCACGAGCGTATTGAGGATTCCTTATGAAGGTGCTGCTGCTTGGCGCGACGGGGATGGTGGGGCAGGGTGTGCTGCTGGAGTGCTTGCGTAATCCTGCGGTGGAATTGATTGTGACCCTGGGCCGCACGCCAACCGGCGTGAAGGATCCGCGCGTGCGCGAGATTGTGCACGCCAACCTGGCCGACTATTCGGGACTCGAAGACACCCTGGCTGGCCTGGATGCGTGCTTCTTCTGCCTCGGCGTCTCATCGAACGGCATGAAGGAAGCGGACTACGAGCGCATCACCTATGGCCTTACGCTGGCCGCAGCAGAGATGCTGAGCCGCGTGAACCCCGGCATGACGCTCACCTATGTCTCAGGCGCGGGCACCGATAGCTCTGAGCACGGCCGCTCGATGTGGGCACGCGTGAAGGGTCGCACAGAGAATGCTCTGCTGCGCCTGCCGCTCAACGCCTACATGTTTCGTCCTGGCATCATTGAGCCGCTCGACGGAATTCAGTCCAAGACGCCCGCCTACCGCAGGATGTACAAGGTTCTCGGCCCGCTATTGCCGTTCGTCCGCCGCGCGCTGCCCAACCTGGTGCTCACGACAAGCGACATTGGGCGGGCCATGCTGGCAGTCGCACACCGGGGCAGCGACAAGCGCATCCTCGAAGTGCGCGATATTCGCAAGCTGGCAGATACCTAGCAGCGGATGAATTACCGGCATGGTACAGTGGGATTCCACGGGAGGCGCAATGGCAGCTGGAATTCAGCTACCGGGCAGTGGCGAAACCATTGAACTGCAGCAGCAGGTAGCGCGTTTGCAGGCGCTGCTTGAAGCTTCGCGGCAGGTCCACTCCACCATCCGCGAAGAAGAGGTGCTGGAGCAGACGCTGCGCATTGTGGTGCGCGAGCTGGAGATGGAGGGCGCGGCGTTCCCTGACGTCGGCCTGGCCTACGGCAATGTGAAAGAGCTGCACCTGGGCAGCGGCACAGGCTCGACCATGCCCATCTATCTGCTGCAGGATCGCGAAGGCAACCGCATGGCGGAGATGGTGGTGGCTCCGCCGGAAGGCCGCGAGCTGACACTCTACGAAGCCGACTTTCTGGAGGGCCTGACTCTGCAGGCCGCCGTGGCGCTGGAGAACGCCCGCAACCACGAACGCAATCTGCAATGGGCGCGCGTGCAGCAGGACATGGACGCAGCGCGCAACATTCAGCGCTCGCTGCTGCCGCAAAAGCTGCCCGACATTCCCGGCTATTCGGTTGGCTTCAAATCCGAAACCTGCTACGAAGTAGGCGGTGACTATCTGGACATTGTGGAGCAGCCGGACGGCAGCGTGTTGATGGCCGTGGCCGACGTGGCAGGCAAGGGACTGGCTTCCGCCCTCATGTCCTCCAGTTTCCGCTCCGCGTTTCGCGCTATGGCTCTCACCGGTCTGCCGCTGGACGAGCTGGCCGCGCGCATGAACGAGCATCACTGGACCGAAGGCGAGGAGGCCCGCCGCCGTTACGTGACGGCTATCTTCCTGCGCCTGCACCCCGAGCGCGGCGAGTTGGAAGTAGTCAATGCCGGCCATAACCCCGGCTTCCTGCTTGCGCCGGGTGCCTCCATGGTGCAGTTTGAGTCCACTGGCACGCCTCTGGGCCTGCTGCCGGGCATGCGCTACGACACCCAAAACTGTCCATTTCCGCTCGGAGCCCGGCTCCTGTTCTACACCGACGGGCTGACTGAGGTCTTCCGCGGCGATGAAGAGTTTGGCACGGAAAGGCTGATCGATGCGTTTTGTCAGTGCCGTTCCAGCAAGGCCGATGATATTCTCGGTGCATTGTGGACAGCCATAGGGGATTTTTCTCAGGGCAGCCCGCAGGGTGATGACATGTCCGCCCTGGCGCTGTGCCGGGAGTCGGAGTGTGCGATGGAGACAAACGCATGAAGGAAGCAAAGACCACGAGCGTGGAAGTGCGCTTGCCCTCGCGGCTCGGTTATGAAAAGGTGGCCATGAGCACGGCCGCAGCCGTGGCCAAGTTGATGGGCTTCAAAGACGAGCGGGTTGAGGATTTGAAGACCGCTGTTGCCGAGGCTTGCATCAACGCCATCGAACACGGCAATCTGCTCAATGAAGGTCTTTCCGTCGGCGTAGTGCTTTCTTCTGTCGACGACGCTCTTGAAGTAAAAGTGATTGACGACGGCAAGGGCTTGAAGACGCTCCCCCCCAAGCCGGATATCGACCGCAAAATCCACGGCGAGGAAGATCCCCGTGGCATGGGCATGTTCCTCATCCAGGCTCTGGTGGACGAAGCCGAGTGGGTGAAGGGCGGGAACGGCAGAAGCAGTTATGTCCGGCTGGTGATCCGCCTGGACAAAGACGCGGAATGAGTTGAATTGAGAACGGAGACACGAGATCGTGCAGACTGAAACCAAAGCGCGCGTTGACCAGTTGAATTCCCCGGCAGGCCACCCGGTCGCTGTCCTCCGCTATGAGGGAGACATCGCGAGCACCTCCAAGGACGCCGTGCTCGGCACCTACCAGTCCCTGCCCAAGGCCTCCACCAAGCTCGTGCTTTTAGACTTCACGAAGGTGGACTACATCAACTCGAGCGGTATTGCGCTCGTCATCCAGATGCTCATTGAGGCGTCTAACTCCGGCCAGAAGGTTTACGCCTTCGGCCTCTCGCCGCACTTCACAAAGGTGTTCACCATGGTGGGCATCACCAAGTACGCCGGCCTCTTCCCCAATCAGGCCGAAGCGCTGGCGGCTCTGTAAGACCTTCGGCGCAGGACACCCTGTCCTGCGCCTGCACTCTCACACAAACAACTTGCGAATGAGCCCATCTGTTCAGCCGCTCGCAGTGAGCCGGTGACGCCCCAGCGCCCGTACGTCCAATGCCCCTCGTCATCCGCTCGCTACGACTTCCAGAACGGAGACGGCCCGACGAATTTCATGTCGTACCGGGCCATGAATTCCGGCTTGAAAGCAAGCTCCCGGTGCTGTTCGGCGTCGCGGAAGTAGTCCTCCATCCTGACCGCCGGGGTGAAGGCGATGAGCATGCGACTGGACGGCCTGAGCGACGAGAAGGTGTGCGGGATGCGGCGCGGTGCCAGGACACATTCGCCTTCCTTTAACTCGAGCCTCTGCTCGCCCACCTGAAAAGCGACCTCACCCTCCATCACATAAAAGAACTCTTCCTGACTCCAATGCAGATGCAGCGGTGGACCGCCCGGGCCAAGGTGCATGTGCTCGATGACGAACAGCCCGCCCCCGGTTTCGCTGGGCACCACCTTGAAGCCGATGGAACTCATCCCCAGCGAGTGCGGATGGCCAAAGCGATCTTCTCCCGCGCCGATCACGTGAAGCTCGCCGGCGGCGGGCGGCGCAGTCGCCTGGGCAACTGCGGGCTTGGTTATCAGATCGTGCAAAGCAACAGACGGCGCAACGGTAGCAACAGCTTTGAGAAAGGAACGGCGTCTCACAGACCTCCTTCAATCCAGCGGGGAATTGCCGGAGTGTAGCACGGCGAAACCAGCGCAGGCGAGGTGTTGTGCGCGTCCGGGTCGGGTCCTTTCGCGTTGCCCGTGTCTCCGCGCTGTTCGCTCCGCCACGCTGGAATTCACCGCGTAAAATACCCCTATGAACCTCGACGCGATTCAGGCGGCTTTGCGCGCGGCCGACTACGACGGCTGGCTGTTCTACGATCACCATCACCGCGACCCTATTGGCGAACACATCCTTGGCCTCGACCCCAAGGCGCACATCACACGGCGCTGGTACTACTTCATACCCGCTGCAGGCGAGCCGCGCAAGCTGGTCCACCGCATTGAGCAGGGACGGCTGGACACCCTGCCCGGCACGAAGGGCCTCTACTCAAGCTGGCAGGAACTGGCCGCGGGCCTTGAAGCCATGCTCGCCCCTGTGCACCGCATCGCCATGCAGTACTCGCCCAACAATGCCATCATGTACGTCTCCATGACCGACGCTGGCACCGTGGAGTTTGTGCACAGCCTGGGCAAGCAGATCATGAGCTCGGCCGACCTTGTAAGCGAATTCGAAGCCGTGCTCACGGCCGAGCAGATCGCCAGCCATAGCGTCGCGCAGAAGGCTATTGACGAGCTGTTAGCCGAGGGTTGGAAACAGATCGGCCGGCGCCTGCGCCCCGCCGACGGCAAAAAGCGCGCGCCCTATACCGAGTTCGACCACGTGCAGTGGCTCAGCGAGGCCATGCGCCGCGCCCGGATCGTGTGGGAGAACGGCCCCAACGTGAGCGTGAACGCCAACTGCTCCGATTCGCACTACGAGCCCACCGCCGAGCATACCGCGGAGATCCGCGAGGGCGATTTCCTGCTCATCGATATCTGGGGCCGCACCGATGAGGCCGAAAGCGTCTACTACGACATCACGTGGACCGGCGTGGTGGGCCGCGAGCCCAGCGAGCGCGAGCAACTGGTCTTCACCACGGTGCGCGATGCGCGCGACGCTGCGATTGGCGCCGTGGAGAAGGCCTTCGCCGAAGGGCGCGCGATTCACGGCTTCGAGGCTGACGACGCAGCCCGCGCCATGATCGAGGCAGCGGGCTTTGGGCAGTACTTCACCCACCGCACCGGCCACAACATCGCGCACGAAATTCACGGCCCCGGCGCGCACCTCGACAACCTGGAAACCCACGACGTGCGCCGCCTGCTGCCTAACACCTGTTTCTCCGTCGAGCCCGGCATCTACCTGCCCGAGTTTGGCGTGCGCAGCGAGATCGACATGATGACATCGGCCAACCGGGCATGGGTCACCGGCCGCATCCAGCGCGAACTGGTGCGGATTTAGAAACAGGGACTGAGGGAACCGCAGCACGCTTGCGCACGTATGTGCTCCCATGCTGAATGTGCAACGGGTTCCCTCCCCCATGAAGGTTGCCCTGCTCTCTGTGATCGCTCTCGCGGTTTGCGCGACACCGCTTGCGCGGGCGCAGTCTGCGCAGGGCCTGCCTTCCACTGATCCGCTCTACAAGACAGTAGCGGCGCTCGATGCGGCGCTCTTTGACGCTTACAACACCTGCCAGCTCGACAAGCTCGGCGCGATGGTCGATGAGAACCTGGAGTTCTATCACGATCAGACCGGACTCGCCGTCGGTCGCCAGACATTCGTCGACGCCATCAAGAACAACATCTGTGGCAAGGTGCATCGCGAGCTGGTTCCGGGTACGCTCGAGGTGCATCCGCTCAAGGGCTACGGCGCGGTTGAGATCGGTGTGCACCGCTTCACGCACCCCAACGATCCCACGGCCCTGGGCGAGGCCAGGTTTGTCACGTTATGGCAGCTGAAGGATGGCATGTGGACGGTCACACGCGCCATCAGCTTTGATCACCACCCGGTGAACCCCTAACCCCAGCGCGCCCACCCCGGTGCGATATAGTCGAAGAGGAATGGCCGAACCGCAGAACACCTCCGCCGCCGCAGTGAATAGCACGCCGCAGGGCTTCGTCTACCTGCCCCTGATTGTGGGCTGGCTGGTGCCCGGTGCGGGCCACTTTTTGATGCGCAAGTGGGGTCGCGGAGCGCTGTTGGCCGTTTCGATCCTGGGCATGTTCGTGCTCGGCCTGGCCATGCAGGGCAAGGTCTATGCGCACTCAGGCGACATTCTGGACATGCTGGGGTTGGTGGGCGACCTGGGAACCGGCCTGCTCTACATTGTGAGTCGAGCGCTGGGCCTGGGCGCGGATGCGGTGCAAGTGACCACGGCCGACTATGGCACGCGCTTCATCGTCGTCGCGGGCCTGCTGAACGTGGTTGCCGCGGTGGACGCGCACAACCTGCGCACGGGGAGAAAGCCGCTCTAATGTTCACGCCTTCTCACTTCACAGCGGTCCTGCTGTTCGCCCTCTTTGCCTCGACTGTCTTCGGAATCACCATGCGCGAGACGCCTAAGCGGATGGTGCGCTACGGTGCCTACTGCTTCGTGCTCTTCGTGGGCTCGGCCATCCTGCTGAGCTGGCTGATGTACTTCATCGCGCGATAGGCACGCGCTCTCCAACACTCACGCCCCGGGATACCTCTGCCATACCGCCGCATCGAAGCGGTGGCGGCACTCGTAGCCTTCGGCCGTATAAAGCTCGATGGCTTCGCGGTTAGCCTCGGTCACGGTGAGCGAGATTTCGCTTACGCCCTGGCGCACAAACTGCGCGGCAGCCGACAAAAGCAGCAGGCGCGCCATGCCCTGTCGCCGGAAGGCCGGATGCACGCAGAGCTGTGTGATATGTCCACTCTCCGGACTCACGCGCGAGCCCAGCACCACTGCCACCAACTCGCGGCTGGCACGGTCCACCACCACGTGCGAAGCCATGCTGGAGAACGTGCCGCAGCCGGAGTAGCGAACGATGTTGTGCAGAAAGCGCAGCGAGCCATGCGCTGAGTGGTACTGGTCATTGATGAGGCTGTCCGGGTGGCCGCGGTAGGCTTCGGAGATGAGCCGCGACGCCGCGTTCAGGTCCTCATCGCGCCAACTGCGCAGTTCCAGGTGCGCGGGCAGTGCCGGGTGGGGACGGTTCCAATAGCCGCCGAGCTGCTGCACCATGAAGAGCCGGTGATAGAGCCGGAAGCCGGCCTCGCGAAACAGACCTGCGTGCGAGCCCGTGGGATGCAGCAGAAGCTGCGATTCGATGCGGTCCACCTGCGGCGAGTTCACCAGCGTTTCCAGCAGGTGGCGCAGCAGCGTTTCCTCCACCTCGTAGGCAGGTTCGACGGCGCCTTCGGCAGGCTCCTCCGGGTTGAGCCCCGGCATAGCGAACAGGTCGCCGATAACGGCCTTGCTATCCTCGTAGACACAGAAGGCGTAGCCGGTAACCTGTCCGGACTCGAGGGCCGCGTAGCCGGGCAGCATGTGGCTGTCGATGTACTGCATCAGCAGTCGCGACGAGGCGCGGTAATCCCAGTGGAGCCGCTCTCGCCAGAGCGCGCTTTCGGCCTCCAGCACCGGCCGCAGCACCGGCGCGGCAAAGTGCCGCAGGTCGAGAATCTCGATGGAAACGTCGGCTGCCATGGGCCGTCCAGGGCTCTGCGCTGCGGGTGCCGGGAGCACTGCGGGCTCCCCCGGAGTTACGCGGCGCAGGATGTCGATCTCGTTAAACGCCTTGGGGTCACTGTGCCACGAAGCGCCCCCTGGCGGCAAGTTCAAGGCAGATCAGCTGTTGCGGTCCCGTCCTGCGGCACCGTGGCCGGGCCCACCAGGAAGACTTCCAGTCCCTGCTCGGGCCAGGTAAACAGCGGCTGATAGGAGCGGCCTTCTAGGTACTGAACCAGGGCATCCTGGGTATGCAGGTCAGCGCCTCCGCGGCCGGTCATGCGCGCCACCAGCAGGTGCTCCTCGACAGGTACCCCCGTCTCCTCATAGTTGGCCACCTGGTGGTTGCGATAGAACGCCAAACCATACTCCACATCACGGCGCACCCGGAAGACCGCCACGGTCTCGTTGAGCGGCACGAACGAGGCCAATCGATCGGCCAGCGGTCGCGCGGAGTAGGAGCGGTCCAGCAGGTGAATCACCCGCTTGGAGGCGTTGACTGCCGGAATGCCGAAGAACGGACCAAATCCGTAAAGGAAGAACACAAGTACCACCAGTACGCCTGTGGTCGCCAGCCGCAGCCGCGCCACTCCGTAGCCGTGCACCACCACCACGATGAGCAGCGCCGTTCCAGCCGAAGCCAGCAAAGCCACCACCAGCGCATGCACCGGCGGCATGGCCTGCCCATGCGCCACAAACCACGGCAGCAGGAAGGCGAACATCGTCATCACCGCGCACAATACGGCGTGACCCAGCAGAACCCAGCGGTTGAGCCCCCGCGTGCGGCAGCGGAACAGGTAGTCGCCGGTGAGGATGGTGATGGGAGGGATGGACGGCAGGATGTAGCCGGGCAGCTTGGACTGCGAGAGCGAGAAGAAAACGATGGGAATGAGCGCCCACAGCACCAGAAACTCAGGAAACGCATCTCCCGGGCGGCTGGGCTTTGGTTTGTCTGGCCGCGCATGGCGTAGGCGCCACTCGGCCACCGAGGTCTGCACGCCGTCCACCAGCGCGCGAATGGCGATCACCGTCCACGGCATGAGCGACAGCACCACCACCACGATGTAGTACCAGACGGGCTGCTGATGCTGGTAGCGGTTGGTGGCAAAACGCTCCAGGTTGTGCTCAAGAAAGAACTCGCGGAAAAAGGTGGGATTCTGGTGCTGCACGGCAATAAACCACGGCAGCACGATGGCGAAGTAGAGCAATGCACCCGGCCACCAGAACGAGCGCTTCAGCAGTGACCACTCCCGGCGCAGTGCGGCAAAGGCCGCGATGATGAGGATGGCGAGAAATGGCGCCACCGGCCCCTTGGCCAGCGTGGCCACGCCGGTGAAGAAGTAGATGTCGAAGAGCCAGAACTTCGAGTCCGTCTCATACCAGGCATACCAACCCAGCAGGCCAATCGAGAGCGGTGCTGCCAGCTGCATGTCTGTGGAGGCGCCGCGAGAGAAGCCGATGATGCCCGCACACGCCACCGTGATCAACGCCGCGTCCAGGTGGCCCCCCGGCCTGAAGCGCCGCATGTGCAGATAAATGAGCGCCACCAGGATGAAGGCGAAACTGGCTGAAGGCAGACGGGCAACCCAGTCGTGCACGCCAAAGTCCTGAAAGACAAACATCGCGCGCCAGTAGTAAAGGGCAGGCTTTTCAAGCCAAGGATGTCCGTAGAGAAACGGAGTGACGCAGGCGCTCAGCCGCTCTTTGATGGTGTGCGCTGAGTCGAAGCGCCCCAGCATCTCATGTGCAATCTGTGCGTAGCGGGGCTCGTCGGCGCCCACCAGGCCCATACCGTCGCCGCCCAGCAGCGGGGTAACGCCGTAGAGGATGAAGAATACGGCGAAAGCCAGAAACACGCCGCCTTCGCACACGGCGGTCCAGCTGGGCATTCGCCAGCGCGAGGCTTTCGGCGAGTCCGGGGCAGAGGGTTCCAGCACAGTCTCCACTTCCAGCAGTTCTCCAACGGGCTGGGGCGTTGCCCCTGCGGCCTTACGACGGGAGCCTGGGAACTCCTCGGGACCGGTTAACGATGCGCCCTCAACAGCAAGTCGGCGCAGGGCATCTCCCACGCCTGGATAGGCACAAGGCTATCAGATTGGGCCGGGCCCCGATCCCGGTGCGACCGTCAGCGAGGCCACCTGCGGCCGCAGCTGTCCCAGGATCTGCGCAAGCGCACGATCGAGCGGTCCGTCCAGCGTGCAGCCGGCAGCATTCTCGTGCCCGCCGCCGCCCAGCCCCTCGGCAATCGCCGCCACGTTCACGCGGCCTTTGCTGCGCAAGCTCAGCCGGATACGTCCCTCCGGCAATTCGCGCAGAAACACTGCCACCTCTACGCCCGCCACAGAGAGCGCATAGTTCACAATGCCCTCGCAGTCCTCTTCAGCCGCACAGGTGCGGATCATGTCCTTCTGCGTGACCCACACCCAGGAGAGGCGCCCCTCGCGATGCAGGTTGGTGAGCGCGGTGCCCAGCAACATCAGCTTCGACGCCGGCGCGGTGAAATACGTGTCCTGGGCAATCTTCGCTGGGTTGGCACCGGCCTCCACCAGTTCCTGCGCCAGCGCAAACGTGGAGGCGCGCAGCGTGCCAAACAGGAAGCCGCCCGTATCCGTGAGCAACGTAGTGTAGAGGCAGGTCGCCATCTCGTGCGTCACCGTGCCGCCTGCAGCTTTCACCAGCCAGTGCACCAGTTGCCCCACGCTGGCCGCCTCGCGGTCTATCCAGTTCACCCGGCCCCACAGCCGGCCACTGGCGTGGTGGTCGATGTTGACGATGGAGAACTCTTCCAGGCCGCGCAGCCGCGTGCGCTCCGCACTGTCGCACTCCAGCAGAATGGCCGCGTCATAAGGCCCGTGCACGCGCAACGCCGTTCGCAAACGGTCAGCCCAGGGCAGGGTGCGATACACCGCCGGCACACGGTCAGCCGTCACCAGGTCAGCGCGCTTGCCCAGTTGCTCCAGCAGCATCCCCATTGCGAGCACGCTGCCCACTGCGTCGCCGTCCGGCCGCGAGTGCGAACACACCAGGAACCGCTCGCCCTCTCGGATGACCTTGAGAATGGCGTCGATTGCCTCGGCGGAGGCGGAGACGTGTTCGGCAACACTGGGAGCGAGGTGGTCCATACGCGCCTACTCGACCGGAGCCTTGTGGCGCTTGCGCGACCGCTCCATCAGCTCCTCGATCCGCGCCTGGAAGCGCCCCGAGCGGTCGGCGATGAAGCTCAAGTCGGGCACGTGGCGCACGCCCATGCGTTCTTTCAATTCATAGCGAATGTAGCCCTTGGCAGCCTCAAGACCCGCCACCGTGTCGGCCTCAGCCTTGGTGATATCTGCCACCGCGCCGTTCACCGCCACGTAGACCCGTGCGGACTTGCCGCCCGAGTTCAGCACCACCTCGCTTACATAGCAAAAGGCGATACGCGGGTCGGTGAGTTCGCCTTCGATCATGGCGCTGATCTCCTCGCGCAGGGTCTCCGCCACGCGGTCCTGGTGGTGTTTGCGGCCTCTGTGTTCCGGCATGTTTCTTCCCTTCCTCAGGTAAACCCATCAGGATAACAGAGGCGTTGCGCAAAGCCGGAAGCTCGGTAGCGCATTTTCCCTGGCTCTCCGTCCGGCTGGGCTACCATGGACGCGGCGCGGCCGCAGCGCACAGGCCTGCGCCTGAAGGAGATGCCATGATTCTGCGCCCGCTCGTGCTCTGCGCCCTGCTCGCACCTGCCCTGCTGCAGGCGGCGGCCGCGCAGACCACCCAGCAGACTGATAAACCTGCCGACAAGCAAACCGAGAAGCAGCCAGACAAGCCCGGCGCCAAACCCGGCGC
>WSSedB1CaDRAFT_10000643_pt1 | contig 14553 bp, 13 predicted proteins | sample WetSurSB1Cattail_FD_9460 | JGI IMG/M metagenome (IMG submission 9460)
GTAGGGATCGCCATCAAGGATAATCTTGAGCCCTTTTTTAAGGTCTGCTGCGTTGTACATATATTCCTCGCTGATTAGTGATATGTAAATGCGACAAGCCCATCGTGACAGATGGGCCTGTATGTGTGATCTTGTGTGTGACGGAGATTATTTGGCGCGATAGGTAATACGGCCACGACTCAAGTCATACGGTGAAAGCTCAACCGTAACTTTGTCGCCAGGAAGGATCTTGATGAAATATTTACGCATTTTCCCGGAAATATGAGCCAGGACCATGTGATTATTTTCGAGTTTAACGCGAAACATTGCGTTGGGAAGAGGTTCGACAACCGTGCCTTCGACTTCTATTGCTTCTTCTTTACTCATTCTTAAGGATGCTCCTCGTTTCGTTTGTTTATGCAAACTATAGTATATTACTAACAGTCATTAAAAATTGCAAGTTTAATTGGATACATATCTCAACAACGCCCATAAGCTATATTATGTAAAGTACGAGCTATGGTCTAAAACGAATTCAGATGACGCGCTTGTCGATCACACGGTCGGACTTGCCTTCATGACGTGGGATGCTATTTGGCTCCACCAGTTTAACGGTTACGCCGATTCCAAGCACCGAGTCGATATTTTTCTCCACCATCTCCAAAAACTCGCGCTGCCGCTTCATCTCGTCGAAGAAGATGTTTTCCGTAACCTCTATCCTGACTTCAAGGGTATCCAAGGCTCCCTTGCGATCCACTACCAGCTGATAATGCGGTTCACACCCTTCGATGGAGATCAACACATCTTCGATCTGCGACGGGAAGACGTTGACGCCCTTGATAATCAGCATATCATCGGAACGCCCCATGGTTTTCCCCATTCGTGCCATGGTTCGTCCACACTCGCACGTTGTGTAATCGAGGCTGGTAATATCCCGTGTCCGATAACGGATCATGGGAAAAGCCTCTTTGCTGATAGTTGTCAGAACCAGTTCCCCCACACTGCCCGGCGGAAGCACCTTACATGTTTCGGGGTCGATGATTTCCGCAATAAAGGCATCTTCGGCGATATGCATGCCGCATTTGTAACTGCATTCCCCAGCCACGCCAGGTCCGATAATCTCCGAAAGACCATAGTTGTCGGTGGCGCGAATCATCAGCCTGCTTTCAATTTCCCGTCGCATGGACTCCGACCAGGGTTCGCCACCGAACAGACCGACCTTTAGTGACAGCGATTTGGGGTCGGTCCCCTTTTTTTCCAGGTGATCGGCAATGGTAATGGCATAACTGGGAGTACAAACCAGGGCCGTGGTCTTGTAATCCTGCATAATCATGATTTGCTTTTCGGTATTGCCGCCACCCATGGGGATAACAGCAGCGCCAATCGTTTCGGAACCGTAATGGAGCCCAAAGGCGCCGGTAAAAAGACCATATCCAAAGGCAATCTGCACCACGTCATCATGGGTTACACCGGCAGCAGTCATAAAACGGGCCACCAGATTGGACCACATCTTCAGATCATTTTTGGTATACCCCACCACCGTCGGCTTGCCGGTGGTGCCGGAAGATGAGTGGATACGAACGACCTCCCGCAAAGGAACGGCAAACATGCCATAGGGGTAGTTGATCCGCAGATCTTCCTTGGTGGTAAAAGGGAGCTTGGATAGGTCAGCCAGAGAAGCAACATCTTCAGGCACTATCCCCAGTTCGTTGAACTTGGTGCGGTAACAGGTAACATTTTTGTAGACGCGATTAAGCGTTGCCTGAAGCCGTTCAAGCTGAAGCTGCTCTAACTCCTCGCGCGGCATGGTCTCGTGAAAAGTGTCCCAAATACTTGTCTGCATCACAACCTCGAAAAAAAATGTTATTGCTCTTTTGCCAATGCTTCCGTAACAATCCGTTGCACCGTCTCGATGGCTTCCTCAATCGGCAGCAACAGCATTTCGCCGCTTTTTCTGATTTTCACCTCGACCTTTCCTTCGGCCAGCCCTTTGCTTCCAACCACGATGCGGAGCGGAATACCGATCAGGTCGTTGTCCTTGAACTTAACGCCGGGACGCTCGTCTCGATCGTCAAACAGGACTTCCAGTCCAAGCTTTTCCAACGAGAAGTAAATTTCCTCCGCAGCAGCCATGACACCTTTATCTTTTGTATTGAGCGCCACTACCGAACAGTGGAACGGTGCAATCGGAATCGGGAAAATAATGCCGTTTTCATCGTGATTCTGTTCGATGGCAGCAGCCACGGTACGTCCGATACCGATGCCGTAGCATCCCATGAAGATAACCTGCTCCTTGCCATCGGCGTCAAGGTAGGTAGCGCTAAGCGCCTGAGAGTATTTTGTCCCCAGTTTGAAGACATGCCCCACCTCAATGCCACGCCACACCTCCAGCTTACCGGTCTCGCAACGTGGACAGGAATCACCAGCTTCAACATTCCTCAGATCAGTAAAGCGATCCGGAGAAAAGTCGCGGCCAAGGTTAGCATTAATTAAATGCATATCTTTTTCATTGGCGCCGATCACGGCATTGACCATGACCTGAACGGCCAGATCGGCAATGACCGCGACCTTCTTCTTCAACCCCAGCGGCCCGAGAAAACCGACCGGTGAACCGGTGATGGCCAAGATATCCTCTTCGGAAGCCATCTGGATCTCGTCCCAACCCATGCAGTTCTTTAGCTTGATTTCGTTGAGCTCATGATCACCACGCAGGAGGGCCATGACATGCTCGCTGGTGTCGGATGAGTAGACCAGTGTCTTGATGGTCCTGTCCGTACTCAAACCAAGGAAAGCAGCCACATCTACAATGCTCTTCATATCAGGGGTGGCGGTCTTTTGCAGTGGCAGCTGTTCCCCGGTGGCAACGGCATCCAGGAGTCGTGATTCCGCCTTTTCCACATTGGCGGCATAACGGCAGGCATCGCAGGAAACAATGGCATCTTCGCCGGAATCAGCCAGAACCATGAATTCGTGAGACGATGAACCGCCAATAGTGCCGGTATCAGCCTCAACAGCCCGGAAATTCAATCCGCAACGTTCAAAAATACGCATATAAGCCTGGAACATCAGCTCATAGGAGCCGTCAGCGGCTGCGCTGTCCACATCAAAGGAATACGCATCCTTCATGATAAACTCGCGTCCGCGCATCAGACCGAAGCGTGGGCGGATCTCGTCACGGAACTTGGTCTGGATCTGGTAGAAGTTGATCGGCAGTTGACGATAGCTCTTGATTTCGCGCCGAACCATGTCGGTAATCACTTCTTCATGGGTTGGTCCCATGCAGAATTCACCATCCTTGCGATCCCTGAAGCGCAGCAACTCCTTGCCGTAAAACGACCAGCGCCCCGATTCCTGCCACAATTCGGCCGGTTGCACGGCAGGCATAAGCATCTCGATGGCACCGGCCCTGTTCATCTCTTCGCGTACGATTGTTTCAAACTTGCGGATGGAGCGCAGTCCCAACGGCAGATAGTTATAGATGCCGGCTGCCAGTTTGCGAATCATGCCGGCACGAAGCATCAATTGGTGGGAAACGACCTCGGCGTCAGCCGGGGTTTCCTTAACGGTAGGAATAAAATAACGGGAGTAAAACATTTAAAATACCTCGAAAAATATCGTTAAAGCTACAGTTTATTAATTTCTTCCAGCAGGGCGTCGGCCAGTTGATCTTCCGGTACCTTGCGAATAATTTCGCCATGGCGGAAGAGGAGCCCCTCCCCTTTCCCACCGGCAATACCCACATCAGCCTCACGGGCCTCGCCGGGACCGTTGACCGCACAACCCATGACAGCCACGGTGATACGTTTGTCGACCCACTGCAACCGTTTTTCAACCTCTTCGGCGACCTTAACCAGGTTGATCTGACATCTGCCGCAAGTCGGACAGGAAACAAAATTGACGCCCCGCTGGCGTAACCCGAGACTCTTGAGGATCTCATACCCTACCCTGACTTCATCCAGCACATCACCAGTAAGTGATACCCGCAGGGTATCACCGATGCCGTCGGCCAGAAGTATACCAAGCCCCACCGATGATTTGATAGTTCCGGAAAAGATCGTTCCGGCCTCGGTAATCCCGATATGCAACGGATAATCAACTTTGGTCGAGAGCAAACGGTAGGCGGTGACGGTTTTCATCACATCCGAGGCCTTGAGGGAAATTTTGATTTCGCGATACCCAAGCTCCTCCAAGATTCGAACATGTCCCAAGGCGGATTCCACCATGGCTTCCGGGGTTGGGTGTCCGTAACGTTCCAGCAGCTCTTTTTCAAGTGAGCCGGCATTGACGCCGATACGGATAGGGACTTGACGTTCCTCGGCAGCCTTGACCACCTCGGCCACTTTCCACTTATCGCCGATATTGCCAGGATTGAGACGCAGGCCATCAATGCCGCCCTCCAATACCTGTAGGGCCAGCTTGTAGTCGAAATGAATGTCGGCGATAACCGGGATGGGGCTTTCACGCTTGATCCGGCCAAGCGCAATCGCAGCATCCATATCAGGGATGGCACAGCGGATGATTTCGCAGCCTGTAGTTGCAAGGTCTCCAATCTGGCTCAGCGTTGCAGCCACATCACGGGTATCGGTGGAACACATTGACTGCACCGCGCAAGGAGCGCCTCCCCCGATTGGTACAGAGCCGATTTTTATCTGTCTGGTTGTCTTTTTCATAGAAAAGGCATACTGCCAATGAGGGGGAGAAAAGTCAAGAACGACAAACATCCAAGCCAGGCCTGATCAATTTTGTACAGAGTTTCTCAACCTGTTGCAGCAAGGCTTGAATCTCAGGTTGTTGCACGATCTCGCACTGTTCAGCCAGAATTTCTGCCAGAATCTCGTCGGTCGTCAGCGGGTTGGCTAAAACGGCGCGCAGTACGGTGAGCTCCCCATCATGGCGCGCCACGCGAAGCCGGGTCCGGGAGACAAAAGTTTTCCCTGCTTCCCGCTGATGTTTCTGCAGCAACTGGGTGACCTGGTCGAGGAGAGCATTGATGGCTGCGCGCTGTTCATCCGTCGCTTCGTCCAGGGCCTGCTGTACGTTGAACGGGCAGTAGCGGTACGTGAGGATGTTCAGTTCCGGTTCACTGGTCAGTTCGAAATCGGGATGCTGCCGGATCATGTCGGCAAAGGTCCGCGCCCGTTCGATCCCCCTATCGATGAGTAGCTCGTACCCCTTGCGGCCGATGATGAAAAAACCGGCATGAACCAGCATCGCCATTCCCGGCCGAGACCCTTCAAGGGTATGGCTGCCCAGGTCCTTGGACCCACGGCGCAGGATATAGTTGGCGTGATGTTCGATCGCCGACAGGGCCGTCGGGTCCTTGAAAACGACCATCCCCGCCCCCATCGGCACATACAGCTGCTTGTGCCCATCGATGGTAACCGAGTCGGCCCGCTCGATGCCGGCGAGCAGGAAGCGGTAACGGCCGGAAAAAAGGGTCGGCCCGCCCCATGCAGCATCCACATGAAAATGGCAGCCAAGCTCCTGGGCGAAATCGGCCATGGCCTCCAGCGGATCGACATTGCCGGTTTCAGTCGTCCCGGCGATGCCGACCAGCGCCAGCGGAAGAATGTTCCGCTCCCGCAGGCGCCTGCATTCTTCTCTCAAATGCTTCAGATCAATGCGATTATTCCCGTCGGTCTTCACCCTGATCAGGTTGTCCCGGCCGAGACCGAGCAGGTCGGCGGCCTTGCCGAATGAGTAGTGTCCGCGCTCGGAGACGAGCACGGCAATCCCGTCACAGCCACAATGTTTCATGGCGCTGGCCAGCCCTTCCCGGGCAATGCCGCCAAAAGCCCCGTTGGGCGCGAAGAGGCGGTTGCGCGCCACCCACAGCGCCGTGACGTTGGCGATGGTGCCGCCGGAACAGAAGGCGCCCAGTGCATACCGGCTGTTGTGAATCCAGGGCGGATAGAACTCGTCTTCGCGGCGATAGACTAGGTGATGGAGCATGGCGAGGACCTGCCGCTCCATGGGGGTAAAGGCCTTGGAAGTCTCCACCTTGACCAGGTTCTGGTTGAGGGCGGTCATGAGGTTTGCCAGGGGAAGCATGAAGTAGGGGAGCGCCGAGGTCATGTGACCGACAAAGCCGGGGGCAGCAGTATGGACCGACTGGGCGACCAGGTTCTGTTTGATGAATTCGGTATATTCGGAGACGTAGGTCGGTTCTTCCGGGATGGCGGAGGAGGAGAAGTGCGCCTCGATCTCTTCGAGGTCGTGTTCGACAGCGACAATATGCGTCTGCAAAAAGCCGATGATATCATTGGCAATCGCCTGATCAATAACACCGAGAGTCGAATCAGGCGCCTCCGGCACGGTGAAGATCCGGTACAAGGTTTCAAGATTGGCGCGAGCCGCGTCACGTTTTTTCGGCATTATGGATTCACTTTCGACGATGTGCCCGTCCCACTCGAATCCTGCTCCCGTACCAATTTGGCTACGTACCGCAGGTAGCGCACCGCCCCTAGACCAGCCTGCTCCCCCAGCGCCATGCAGGTACCCATGACCCGCGTGGAAGCCAGCGCCATGGGCGTGACGGAAATGCAGCGCCCGGCCGTCAGCAGGTTCGCCACGCCCTTTACCCGAAGACAGCGGAACGGTATTTCGTAGTAATCTCCTCGCGGTACATAATGGTAGCGCGTCCCCCCGGACTTATCCCAGAACTCGATCGGCCAGGCGTTTTTGACAACCCCATCGGGAAACTTACGGGCGGAAAGGACATCCTCCTCGGTAAGCGTATACTCGCCCCGCACCCTTCTCCCCTCGCGGTCCAGAACCTTTGACGCTGTTCCGCTGATCCGTGCTCCGCGGAATGCCGGTAGAACGTGTCCCAGATACTCAAGCAATGCCAGCGCCGAATCGTGCGCTTGTTGATCCCGCTCTTCCCCGTCGCCACCATTCAGACTCAGCTTGCAGAAGCCCTCATCAGGTCTGTCACCGGGAAAAAAGGTGGTAAAGCGCAGCAAAGGAGGCAGGACTCCCTGCCGCACCCCCTGGGCGCAAAAGTAGGGCACCCTGATCGCAAGCATGGTATCGGCATCCTTCAGGCCGGTAACCCGGATGGTGAAACCCGCTAGTTGGCGTTCATCGTGGGGAGTCAGGTCGCAGCAGGCTCCGGCCATGGCAGCCAGATTAGCGTCTCCGGTACAGTCAATTGCCATCCGCGTGGTAATGAAAAGCGGGCCGTCCGGAACAGCCACGGTGACAGCGCTGATCCTGTTGTCAACCATGTTCACTCTTGAAACGCTGCTGGAGGTCAGGACCGTCAGGCATTTTTCCGCCCCACAGAGATCCGTCAGAATGCTGCGTAGGTCGCTGTCCTCGTAGGGAAGCACGTACACCTGCCCCATTTTCCGCACGGTTCTCTCCGGCGCGACTTTGTGCAGTAGCCCGACGATTTCGCGGGTGAGACTACTATTCAGGGTTTCCGCCGGAACGATGTCTCCCGTGGGATAGAGACCGCAGATATGCCGCATCATGCCGGCCGTGCCGGTTCCGCCGAGCCAGGCCCGCGACTCCACCAGCAGCGTTGCTACACCGCAGCGAGCCGCGGCCAGTGCGGCACACGTTCCCGCAACCCCTCCCCCTGCCACCAGCAACTCGCAGGATAGCGCGTTCATGACGGTTCCGCGCCTATATGCTGGCGAATGCCGCTTTCCAGCAGATCCAGCTCCTGCTCATCCAGCAGACCATCCAGATGGGCGATGCCCAGGGTCAGACGCTCATTGTACATGCTGGTGAAAAACCCCAGACCGGGCGGCGCCGGTACCCGCGGCAGATGCAGAATGTTATCCACGCCGCAGCCCATGAACTCAGGTGACTGAAACGAACTTCTGCCGAGATGGGAGAAGACAAAGGTAGCCATTTTGCCTTTCAGGGGAATATGCATCAGCCTTCCCATCAAGGGCAGCGGCGCGATGCGGCTTAACAGGCTGGCGTCCGCAAGATCGCGGGGAAAGCCGGATTTGACTTGGTCGTACATTTGCTGTTTGAACTGAGAAACCAGTTCCTGCATGTCAGCACCCAGTTGCACCGGAATCTGGTAGAAGAGGTAGGAGACGTGGTTGAAAAATAGTTCCTGCAGCGGGTCCTTGCCCGGCCGGAGATCCATGGTGACCGGCACCAGGTAGCTCTCGCCCGGACCGGGGCGGGATGCAAACAGCTCGTGCAGGCTCCGTGTGATAGCCGCCAGAAAAAAGGGCGATTCCATTAGATACCCAGCCATGCGGTCGGCCTTTTCAAAAATAGCGGCTGTTTCACGGCGGTCGAAACAGAGCAGGCGGTAGCCGAAGCTTTTATCCGGCCCGGTCTGCACCGGCAAAGCCAGAGGTGTGGATTTGGAGAGCGCAATGATCCGGCGGTTGACGTTGGTTCCGGCCCGAAATCTTTTGCGCCAACCAGCCAGCGCGATTGAAGAGCTGAAGGTCATCGGAACATCGTGGATTTGGCCGTTAAGACTCTGCTGGAACTGGTTCAGAAAGGATTCCGCGCCACGGGCATCGAATAGGCGATGGTCGAATCGCATGACCAAAACGCTGCGTCTGCTGTCGGAAAAGATGTGGAAGGCAAGATGTTCGCGTTCATCGCGAAAGGGAAGATCGGCGGTGCTGGTCAGCACTGGCACCAGCTCCCGAAGGGAGGATATATCGTCGAGCCGGGCAACACGCACATCAATGTCACGTGTCAGCGAGGATGGAATTTTCCAGTAGGGCGCCAGCCTGATATCTCGGGCAACCCAGCCCTGCAGCACGGGAAACTGTTTTACAAAGCGGTTTAAATGTTCTCTGAAGACACCTTCATCCAGCAGCGCTTCGAGCAACAACACGACCTGACAGATATTTCCCGAGCAGGTCGTGGCCTTGAGCAGGTTGTCAAGAGCGACAATTGTCCAGTCCGAGCCGGACAGGTAGCGCTTGCGTCTGGATTCCAGCATGGCGGTTATATGTTACAGCTTTCTGGCGATCAGCTGAGCCAGCAGGTGGATGTTCTCGAAGTCCTTTTTGGTAAGTTCCGCCGAAATCAACTGTAGATTGAAGTTTTTTTCTATGAAAACGAGGATCTCAACGAAACCGAGAGAATCGATCCCCAATTCATGGAACGGCATTTCAGGAAAAATGCTGCCGACATCCTTGTTTATAATCGATGCAATGCCCTGGAGTAGTTTTCTTTCAATTTCTTCAACGGTCATGACAAACACCCTCTGTTTAGATAGACTGTGGATTTCTCCCCGAAACAGTTCATGCCGATGCAGCGAATCGACCCGATCACGGCCGGACCGGTTTCGCTCACCAACAACAGCCCATGGGGGTTGTCCGCAACCGGTACAGCGAACCTGGTCTGCCTCTTCAACATCACGGCGCCTGCGGCCAGGTTAAAGGCTCCCCCAACCAGCATACTGCCGAACAGCGGAGAGTATGCGGCCGTCGGGATCTGTGGTTCCAGAAAGGAGAGGTAGCCGGACTCGTCAGGCAACATGCCATCGGCGTCAATGATGTTCATGTCGACCGTTTCCGCCTGATCCGGATCGTCGTTGACATATGCCGCCCTTACTGTGCAATAGGCATTTTCGGTCTGTTCCCTGCCGAGCAGGAAAAACAACGCTCCCTCCCCCAGCACCTGGCAGGCCGGATTGAAGACAAACGGCCTGATCATGCCATTCCCGGCCGTTGTCAGCTTCTGTTCCGCCACATACCCAAGTACATCGCCGTACTGGTCTGCACCGCCCACCAGCAGGTAATCGCAACGCCCCTGATCGAGCCACGTGCGGGCCAGTTGCAGCGCGGACTGGAATGAAAAGCGGAACTGGGTCACCGTCAGGGTCGGCCCCTGGATGTTCAGCGACGACGAAACATAGGAAACTGCCGCATTGTGAACCGAGTTGGAAAAGGTGGTTGGCGACGCTTGGGCATCGCCAAAATCAAGTATACCATCCAAAAAGTCAAAGGTGGTTACGTGGGCGCCAAATGCCGTGGCAAGGATGATGCCGACCCGTTTGTTCCCCAGGTCCGCAATGTCGCTGTCTGCCAAGGCGTCCGAGGCGGCCAGCACGCACATTTTGCTGAGTTTGTCGGCCCGACGTATTTTTTTGAGCAGCGTACGATCCGGCACGGCATCCAGATTCACCAGATAGGCAGGCCGTGTACCCTGCTCCGCGCGTGGCGTTTCCACCTGGACCGGAGCTTGCCAGCCGCCACGCAGGGCGTCTTCCAGCGCTCCGACACCCATTCCCCGCGAGAAGATTGTACCGATACCGAGGATCTTCATGGTTGCCCTCCCCGTCCCATGACAATGGCGGCGTTGTTGCCACCGAAGGCCAGCGAGGTTGAAACCGCATAGAATCCGCTGATGGCACTTTTTTTCCGTACCGGAGCCAGGGAAATTGCCTCGTCCCTGTTCACAAATCCGGCGCTGGCCGGTATCCAACCTACACGGAGAGCAGCAGCAACAAAGACAGCCTCAAGACCACCGGCCGCCCCTAGTGTGTGCCCTGTGTATCCCTTGGTCGAAAGCATCTTCAGTTCGGCTCCGAAGAGCTCTGCAAGAACCGTCCCCTCCACCAGATCGTTGTCCTGGGTGCCGGTGCCGTGGACATTGACAAAAGCGACCTCCCCCGGCTCGATTCCAGCCTCCGCCAAGGCCGTGTTCAGCGAGTACCTGAGACCGGCGCCGTCGGGGCGCGGCGCGGTCAGGTGGTAGGCATCGCTCATGGAGCCATAGCCTCCCAGAAAGAGCCCGGTCGCTTTGCCACGCTTGCGGGCGCTTGTTTCCTGTTCCAGAATCATGACCCCGGCCCCCTCCCCCAGATTCAGCCCCTTGCGGTCGCGGTCAAAGGGGGCGCACAGCCCCGGATTGAGGATGCCGAGGGAGCTGAATCCGCAGTAGGGAATATGGTTCAACTCATCAGCGCCGCCGGCAATGACCATGTCGCAAAGATCGCTCTTCAGCCACGACAATGCCACACCAATAGCATCGGTTCCGGAGGAGCAAGCGTTTACAATTGTCAGAGCCGGGCCGCGCGCCTTGATCCTGCGGGCGATGTATTCAGCCAGGTTTCCTTTGAGGAAACGATCCACAGCTGTCATCGGCGCGGAGCCCTGTTGGCGGTAGGCCGTATAGAACTGCAGATCGTTCAACTGGCTCGCCACGGTGGTTCCCAGGCAAACGCCGACGCGATATCCGGAAAGGTTTCTCAGAGAGGCATCCTCAAGCGCCTGATCAACCGCAATCAGCGCCAGACTGATGGTCCGCATCCCTTCGTGGTAATACGCTTCGGGAATCCGTTTCACTTCAAAGACCGGATAGTCCATTGCTGTCGGGAACAGCGTAACCGGCCCGGCGTTCCGCTCTTTCAGGCCAAAAGAATCCAGCGTATCGTCCAGGCCATTGCCGGCTGCCGAAACGGCGCCCAGTCCTGTTATGAGTATGTTGGTTCTGTGCATGGTTTTACTCGCTGACTTTTTGCATTGTTGGCGGCTGATGTTTCGGAATCCCCAGCAGATCCAGGCCCTGATCGATGGTCACGATCTTCATGTCCGGATATGTTCTATGGATATAACCTATCATCTCGCTCAACTGGGCGATCTCATCGTACATGATGTAATTGATGCGGGCGGAAGCACCGCTGGTGGTTCCGGTTATGATATCACCCGGCTTGGGAGTCCCGGAAAGAGGCACCAGATACATGTGGTACCCGTAGATCGGGAACCAGTGGGTGGTGGTATAACGGGCTACGGTTCCGGAGGGGCTCAGCCGCACCATTTCTCCCTTGGTGAAAGTCCCCTGTTTGTCCGTCACCTTTGCCTTGGTGTCTATTTCGTGCTGGTACAGTATCAGCCAGGATCTGTCGCTATGGACCTGGTCGATGTAACTCTTCATCAATGGAAGATCATGCTTGATGGGAAACGACTTAAGAAAATAGGGGTCAAAATTACCAGCGTTGTAAGCATAGGTGCCCCCCCTGCCGGAGCGGTAGTATCTGGCCGTTGCCGCCCTGACCTGTTCATCGTTCTTGTTGTAGGGATAGACGATATTGTTGACGGTCAGCCCCAACCCTTCAAGAATCGTCCTGGAGCGCAACAGTTCATCATCGAGTTCGGCTTGTGACAAGGATTTCAGGTTGGGGTGGGATACGGTATGGCTCATAATCTCCCACCCCGCATCCCTGAGCGCCCTGATCTGGTCCGGTGTCAGATGGTAAGGAGTGTTGATCAGGTCCGTAGTAACGGCGCTGCAGGCAACCGCTCCCTGTTCGGCAAAGATCTTTTTCCCCAGCAGATAATCCGAATCGTTGCCATCGTCCAGCACAAACGTGACCAGAGGGATCGACCCGATTGCAGGGGCAACGGTGCGATGCCCGGCGCAGGATGCCAGCACAACCGCGAACATCGCTATCATGATCAGCCGCATCATGAGCTTACACACGGGTTACACGGTTTATTTATCGCGATTTTCATAGACGTAATTGGCAATGGTATTGATGGAATAGAAGATTTCCCTGCCCTGATCCATGTTTTTAATTTCTATGCCGAAATTGCGTTGCAGCAGAACCACGATTTCAACCGCATCGAGTGAATCCAAGCCAAGACCTTCTCCAAACAGGATTTCATCGTCGCCGATCTCCTCGGGAGTGATATCCTCAAGCGCCAGATCACGGGCAATCATTTCCTTGAGATCCTTGCGAATTTTCTGCAGTTCCAGTTCCTTGTTCTCCATAACACGCTCCTCATCACGATATCGATGTTTATGTATTAGATTTCCAAATGTCGCGGAATACGAACCACTGGTAGGGATGATCCCGAACATACTCCTCCAGCACACCGGAAAAGGTCTGCACGGCTTCCCGTATTGCCTCGTCCTTTTTGCCACGCCTTCCAACGGGGGGGATGATGTGGCTGACATCAACAATATATTTTTTCGTAGCCACCTTGGCCGATAGGAGTATCACCACCGGGCATTGCACCGCAGCAGCCAGGGTGAAAGCGCCATGGGGAAAGCTAACCGCATCTCCCAGAAATGATGCCTCGGCGGAACTGTAGCCATAGGTCCTGTCCCCCATGATGGAAACCAGTTCCCCCTTACTGATGGCCTTGACAGCCTCGATCACCCCGCCCAGGGAATCATCGGTGTAGATGATCTTGACCTGCTCGTTGCCACTGTCGATGTTCAGGGCCTGCTTGACCGCCGGGTTATCCTCGGGACGCATCATCAGGTGCACGGTTCTGCCGATGCCGCTCAGCGGTGTCATGGCCATCTGCCAGTTGCCTACATGGGCCGTCAGGAGGATGAAGCCCTTGCTCCCCTCGGAATACAGCGCTTTCAGTTCATCGAAGCCCTTGATATCAATGCTGATGCCATCATAGCCCGCGGCCAATGCAAAGCGGTCAATCAGGCTTTTACCCTGACTCACAAAGAGCAGATAGACATCGAACAGCCTGCGTAGCGGGCCGTGATGGGGAAACCTGCGCCGTACATAGGCCAGGGTTTCCAGCACCAGGCCATGGTCCACAATCAGATAGTACAGTCCGACAATGTAGAGAAAGCCGTAGGCGCCCCCAAGCCCGAACAGTCGCGCCGCCGTGCCGAAAAACCAGAAACCGAGCCGGTTGCCGCGCTTGCGCTCAACACCCCTGCTTTGCCCCATGGGCGCTCCTTGCCTTTTGTACAACAGTTGCTAGCAGATACATGGCCGCTCCGCTGAGCAGGGCCGCCAGAGGAGCCACGATCAGGGAACCGATAAACCACTCCAACAGGCGCGCCGAAAACTGATGGAACACAGTCGCAAAGGAGAGGTTTGTCAACCAGTGACCGTGACGCAGATAGTAGCCGGTCTCGATGCACAAGGCCGGCATGAAGGGCGGCATGGCCAGGTGCTGAACATTGAGCGTCACAATCTTGTTCAGGTTCAGCCGCAGGGAGACATACAGGATGACGATCGAATGCGCGAACAGAATCGGCAGCACAGCAATAAACATGCCGATTGCGGCCGACAACGCCAACCCCTGGGGTGTTGCGCTCTCCCGCAGTAACATCCCCAGCACTTTGCCCGGATGAAGCCACAGGGAGGGCGCCAGACTGTGGGGTTTTTCCACCAGCCGTTTGTGTCTGACCGGCAGCATGCGCCTACCGACCAGCAAGGAGTGAATACCGGTCAAGCGCAGGTTATCAAGAAAAGGTTTGAAACTGGACACGCGCTCTTCCGGCTTGGGGTAGATCACGTCGATATCGATACACCTGAATTCAAGCCCGGCCCAGGCCGCCTTGGCCAGAACCTCGGCCTCGAAATCGTAGTGCGAGCCATTGAAATCGAGCCGGTTGAGGTAGCACACGGGATAAGCGCGAAAACCGCTCTGGCAGTCGTCAACCATCTTGCCGGTCTCGACCAGCAGCCAAAAATTGGCAAAGGAGCGGCCGAAGCGGCTCGAAAACGGCACATTGTCCGCGGTGAAATCCCGGCAGCCAATGATCAAAGCAGATTCGTTCTCCTCCACAAGCGGAACGAATTTTAAAATATCCTTCGCAAGGTGCTGTCCATCGGCATCGATGGTGATCATGTACTCGCCACCCTGTTCCTCGACA
>WSSedB1CaDRAFT_10000644_pt1 | contig 14541 bp, 5 predicted proteins | sample WetSurSB1Cattail_FD_9460 | JGI IMG/M metagenome (IMG submission 9460)
GAAGTGATATCATTCTTTCGGAACTGCTTGATACACGCGTTAGTTTTTCAGAGGTTGTCAGGAAATATGTAATTAAACATGATGACAAAGTTGTTCTGATTATTGATCAGTTTGAAGAACTCTTCAGATATTCTTCCTTGGGGAAATCAGAGATTTCTTATGCAACTGCCGGTAAATTTGTTGAATTCCTTCTAACTTCCATCATTAAGCCTGGTGAAAATATTTTTATGATTTTCACAATGCGTTCAGAGTACCTGGGAGAATGCTCACATTTTCAAGGACTAACAACACTGGTTAATAACAGTAATTATTTTGTACCGGATATGGGATCCGACAATTTCAGAGAAGCCATTGAGGGACCCATAAATTTTGCCGGAGCAAAAATTGATCAGGCTCTGGTCGATGCAATCCTGAATGACCTTAAAGAAAAAACGGGTCAGCTATCCCAATTCCAGCATGCCATGATGAGGACATGGGGCAGATGGAAAGAACTTGATGAGCCTGGCAGACCTGTTAGCAAAGAGGATTATAACTCAATCGGAACAATAAGGAATGCAGTTTCTTTACATGCAGATGAGTTATATGAGCAACTGAGCCCCAGGGGTAAAAAGATATGCTCTGTATTGTTTAAAACTATTACCAGAAAAGGCGCCGATAATAAAGGGGTACGGCATCCTTCAGATTTTGAAACCATAAAGTCAATTGCAAAGTGTTCGGATGAAGAATTATCTGATGTAATTGAAAAGTTCAGTGATCGGTCTACAGCATTTATCATTACTGACATAAATATAAATCTGACTGATACCTCAATAATTGATCTTCAGAACGAATGTATTATAAATTCATGGGATCGTCTAAAGAGCTGGATTGATGAGGAAAACTCCTCAATGCAGATCTACCAGAGACTGTCCGATGCATCAGCTCTTTATCAGCAGGGGAAAACAGGTTTGTTTAAAGCCCCCGATCTGCAGCTTGCCATAAGTTGGCGCGAACAACAGAAACCAACACTGGCATGGGCTGTCCAGTACAATCCTGCCTTTGAACGGGCAATGGTTTACCTTAGAACTAGTGAACGGGCCTATGTTGAAGAAGAGCAAAATAAGATAAGAATACAGAATAGAAAAACTAAAAAAAGCAGACTGGTTACAAGGATCCTTGGCATTTTTGCGTTGGTGGTTTTGGGAATTATGCTCTTTGAATATGCTCAGAAAATACATGCCGAGAGACAAATCAGTCTTGCGGAAAAAGATAAGAATCAGGCATTCAGGGAAAAGGCAATTGCTGATTCTTTTGCAGTCGTTGTATTTAAATCGAAGATTATTTCTGATTCTACAACCTCCGTCGCAGTCAAAGATGCTGTAGAGGCGAAAGAACAGAGAATCATTGCTGACGTTCAGAAATCTTATGCAGAAAGGAATGCCCAGGAAGCTTTGCGTCAGAAAAGCCTTGCTGAAGGTCAAAGAGATAAAGCCCAGCGCCTGAGGATGCTCTCTGTAGGCAAGTCGATGTCGCTCAGGTCTTTAGAAATGAATGGAGAAAAGGACATTCAGTCATTGCTGGCTTATCAGGCCTATCTGTTTTATAAAAGGAACAACGGATCTGATAATGATGCCGATATATATGCCGGATTATATAATGTTGCTTTGCAATATGGCAATATTAACTATAGGTTCTTCAAAGGTCATGGTGGTGATATTAAAAGTATTGTGTTCATTCCAGGGGAGAGTAAATTCTTTACCTCAGGAAACGACGGGAAAGTGCTTAAGTGGTCACTTGAGAAAAAGGATAAGACTGTTCAGGTCATTTATTCCGGTAATGATATTATTGATGTTCTGGCTGTCAGTCCTGATGCTTCCTGGCTTGCCTGCGGAAGTTCTAACTCCTCAATAAGGATGATTCCATTAAAAGGGAACGATATCGGATATGAGATGCACGGCCACAAGGGAGGAATAAAATCACTTATTTTCTCTTACGACGGGAAATATCTCTATTCAGCAGCTCTCGATGGCAAAGTGCTGAAGTGGGATATTGCAGCGAGAACCAGTATTAATGTATCAACAGGTTCTGTTGAGATATCATCAATAGATATTTCTTCAAACGGAAATTATATTGCCGGTATCAGAACAGATGGCAATGTTATTGTTTGGGATCCCAACAGTAACCAGAATAATTTCAGCATAGAGACTGGCGGGAAAAATATAAAAGTGGTTAAATTTAATCCCGATAATAATCTTCTTGCAATAGGCGATGCAGATGGGAATGTTGAATTATGGGATATCTATCTGCATAAAAAACTGTCATCGGTGAAAGCACATGGCGCAGAGGTAAATGATATTCAGTTTAATACAACCCTGAAGCAAATGGCAACTTCGGGTAAAGATAAAAAACTTAAAATATTTAGTATTAAGGATCCGGCTGACCTTTCTGAACCTCCCGTTACCTTTACCGATAATGAGGGATTTGTAATGGCAATACGGTTTAGTCCCAACGGACAGGTGATAATATCCGGTGAATCAGGTGAAGGTAACATTACAGAAAGACCTGCACATGTTGATTATCTAGTACAAAACATATGCAAACTGATTTCAAGGAACATGACGCAGGAAGAGTGGAATGCATATGTTGGAAAGGATATTCCTCTCGAGAAGACCTGCCTTGACAGTAATTTTAATATTAAAATTGAGCAGACAAGAGCCCTGAATAAAGGAGACTGAATAGGCAATTATTCAAACAATAGCCAGTATTTTAATGATATGAGGATATTTAAGTTCTAAAGATATCTTTTATATCACAATTTGGCAATTTTGACTAAATTTGAGCCGGCATAGTACCCCAAACAAGGGTACTTTATTTTTGTTTATTTTTATTTAGATTTAAGATAATGAAGAACGGAAAAACTTTACTGATGATACTCGATGGCTGGGGAATTGGAGATGGTTCAAAAGCAGATGCTATTAGTCAGGTACCTACACCAAACCTTACATACTTTAAAAATAATTTTCCTAATTCAATCCTTCATGCTTCAGGAGAAGATGTTGGACTACCCGATGGTCAAATGGGAAATTCTGAAGTAGGACACCTCAATATCGGAGCCGGAAGAGTTATTTATCAGGATCTTGTCAAAATAAATAAGGAATGCAAAACCGGAGCGATTAAAAAAAATAAAGTTCTGACGGATGCATTCACCTATGCCAGGGATAATAACAAACAGGTTCATTTTATGGGATTATTGTCCGATGGGGGCGTACATTCCCTTGATAAGCACCTTTATTATCTCTGCGATATGACAAAGGATTTTGGGCTAAAGAATGTTTTCATCCATGGGTTTGGTGATGGTCGCGACACAGATCCGCGGAGCGGAATTGGTTATATGAAAGATCTTTTGTCGCATCTTAAAAACTCTGATGCGAAAGTTGCTTCATTTATCGGGAGATTTTATTCAATGGACCGTGATAAAAGATGGGAAAGGATAAAGGAAGGTTATGATCTTATTGTGAATGGTACGGGAACCCCCACTACTGATATTCTTGACGCAATGCAGAACTCGTATGATTCAGGAGTTACTGATGAATTCATGAAACCAGTTGTTGTTACTGATAATTCAGGTAAACCTTTAGGAACAGTAAAAGAGGGTGATGTGATAGTATTTATCAATTTCAGGAATGACAGAGCTAAGGAACTGACAATTGCACTTACCCAGAAAGATATGCCTGAATTTGGAATGAAGACCATACCGTTGTATTACTGTACAATGACTCCCTACGATGCCACTTTTAAAGGGCTGCACATAATTTACCCGAAAGATAATGCTGAGAATACAATTGGGGAAGTTCTTGCTGCTGCTGGCAAACACCAGCTCAGGATTGCGGAGACTGAAAAATATGCACATGTAACATTCTTCTTCTCCGGGGGTCGTGAAGAAAAATTTAATAACGAGGAGAGGATCATGGTTCCTTCTCCTAAAGTTGCGACATACGACCTGCAACCTGAAATGAGTGCTTATGCCGTTACGGAGGCAGTTATTAAAGCAATTGAAACAGAAAAGTTTGATTTCATTTGTCTGAATTTTGCAAATGGAGATATGGTAGGCCATACGGGTGTTTATGAAGCGATTAAGAAAGCTATTAAAACAGTGGATGAATGTGCTGGATCAGTCATAAAAGCGGCACGTAAAGCCGGCTATGATGTTCTTGTAATTGCAGATCATGGAAATGCAGATAAGGCATTGAATGAAGACGGATCTCCAAATACGGCTCATTCACTGAATCCTGTCCCCAGCATTCTCATTACTGATAACTATAAAAAGATAAAGGAAGGAATCCTGGCTGATGTGGCCCCAACTTTGCTTGCGATTATGGGTATTCCTATTCCTGAAGATATGACAGGGAAAGTATTAGTTTAATCCAGAGCCACTTTGGGCCGGTGATAAAGTCCTTTTTAACCACAAAGAGCGCGAAGAAGGCTCAAAGCTCACAAAGTTAAAACAATGTATTTCAGTTCTTTGTGATCTTTGTGTAAACCTTTGAGACCTTTGTGGTTAATGGATTTCAACTTTTTAGACAACCCCTGATGGGGGGCAAAAAACAGCTATGCTTCGAATCGGTAATACCATATTCAGTTTCGATATACTTGAAAAAAAATTCAGGTGCAATCTTCCGAAATGTCACGGAAATTGCTGCCTGTATGGTGATTCAGGAGCCCCTTTGAGTGCTGATGAGGCACAGATACTTGAAGAGATACGGGATAAACTGCGGCCATACTTACGAGCGGAAGGCAATGCCGCTATAGATGAAAAAGGGACTAGTGTAACTGATTTTGAAAATGAAAAAGTAACACCGCTCATTGGCAATGAAGAATGTGCCTATACAAATAAACGGGATAATATATTCTTATGTGGTATCGAACAGGCATGGTCTGAAGGTAAGGTCTCGTTCCGAAAACCGTTATCATGTCATCTTTTTCCTGTCCGTATAAAAAATTATTCTGATTTCAGAGCTGTTAACTATGAACAGCTTGAAATTTGCTCTCCGGCTCGTGTCAGCGGTGAACGTGAGGGGATATATGTATATGAATTTCTTAAAGAACCCCTGATAAGAGCGCTGGGAGAAGAACTCTATAATGATTTATGTAAAGCAGCCAAGGAATTAAGGAAGAATAATACATTACGGAAATAAGCAGCCTGCAGCCTTACCTTTTAGAACTCAAAATATTAAATTTTAGTGATTGCTTCAATTGTTGGCTTTGGCTTAAACAATAATAAATGTTTAACCATATATAAACAATATTCTTGTTTTTAAAACTGATATCATAACCAGAAAAAAAAGGTTACACTTATAACAAATCAGAAGAATTTCTAAATAACCTAAAGTGATTTTGGCCTGAATATAAAATTAATAAATCAACATGATAAAAGTCTTTAAATTGTCATTATCCCACTTATTTGAATATATTCAATGAATCCTGGTGTTTCATAACAGGAAGAAAATCAAGTAACTAGAATTTAAGAATTATTCATGGGTGGAGATGCTGATCTGCTTATCTGTTCATGTTTTGCGACAAAATTGTATTGAATTTTTACGTCTTTATCATTCGGAGAGACAACTTAACATAAAATAAAATTGTTTGGTTTGGAGATTAAATATAGAACTCCTATATTTGGTCGTTAAATTAAAACCTAAAACTAATATCGTATGAAGAAACTAATTCTGATGATTGTTTTGTTTATGTCGTTAAGTGGGTTCACTTTATGGGCACAAACAACACTAGTTACAGGTACTGTAACCTCTTCGGTTAAGGAAGAGGGAGTTATACCTGGTGTAACAGTTGCTGTAAAAGGGACTACTTTAGGAGCCCTTACAGATGTTAATGGAAAATATTCAATTTCAGTGCCTAACGGAGCCACAACCCTTGTCTTTTCATATGTAGGTATGAAAACTCAGGAAGTTGTTATTGGTGGACGTTCGGTAGTGAATGTTGTAATGGAATCCGATGTAGTAGGTTTGAATGAAGTTGTAGTAACAGCATTGGGTATTTCAAGAGAGAAAAAAGCTCTTGGATACGCAGTTTCAGATGTTAAATCTGATCAGATCGCTTATTCACAAAACACCAACGTTATGAATTCCCTTGAAGGAAAAGTTGCCGGTGTTCGTATTAACAGCTCAACAGGAGCTGTTGGGGCTTCTTCCTTTGTTGAGATTCGTGGTTCGGCTTCATTAACCCGTAATAACCAGCCACTTTATGTTATTGATGGAGTCCCTATCATATCTGGAGGGGGAGTCGATGGTGTTGACGGTGTAGCTCATAAAGATGCACTTGCTGACCTTAACCCCGATGATATTGATAACATCTCAGTACTGAAAGGTGGTGCCGCTACAGCTTTGTATGGTCTTAGAGCCGCTACAGGTGCAATAGTTATTACAACTAAAAAAGGAAAATCAGGAAAAACTGTGGTTAATTTTGGCTCCAGTGTTACATTTGAAAAAATATCTCAGGTACCAGCTCTTCAGAATACTTATTCTCAGGGATCTGCCGGAAAATTTGCAAAGTTCGCCAGTGGATCATGGGGAGGAAGAATTGATACACTTCGTTATTCCACAAATCCTCTTGCATTTCCAGCCGATGCAGCTCATTATACTGATGCAGCAAATTATATGGAAAAATGGGATCCTAATGGATTTATTGTAAATCAATCCAGCCCTTACGCTGATCCTAATGCGCACATTAAAACATATAATCCATATGATTTCTTTCAGACAGGAATTACCTATAATAATAACTTCAGTATTTCCGGAGGTGATGATAAATCAACATTCTTTTTATCCTTAGGAAACACTTCTCAGACAGGTATTATACCCCATAACACATTTAATAAAACCAATATTAGGATATCTGCTGATCACAAGTTCAGTAAACAGGTATCTATGGGTGCAAATATTAACTATGCATATGATGAGGGAAATAAAATTCAGCAGGGATCGAACACTTCAGGTGTTATGCTTGGTCTGGTAAGAACTCCGCCAACATTTGATAACTCATACGGATATATATTCTCTAATGGGAAACAACGTAGTTATCGTGGAGGAACAGGTTACGACAATCCATACTGGACTGCAAATAAAAACTCATATAGGGATAAAACTAACCGTATGTTTGGTGACCTTCATGCAAGCTATGTTCCGACTGATTGGCTTAACTTCAGCTATCGTCTTGGTGTAGACTGGTTTAATTCTTATTATAAAGATTATTTCGCAATTTATTCAAACAGTACCCCTGCAGGGAAAGTTACCGTAGCTAATTCACTTAACCGCGATATCAACTCCGACCTGTTAATGACTCTTCATAAGGCTTTTGGTGATATTGATGCTAGCTTAACACTTGGGCAAAATTTGTATTCATCATTTTATGAATCAACAACAAGCCAGGCTAATGGGCTGATATTAATTGATTTCCCCAACATGAATAACACAACTGATAACAGAGGGTATGAAGGAACAACGCGGAAACGTACCAGTGCAGTATTTGGAGCTCTTTCCTTAAATTATAAGAGCATGATTTTTTTGGATGGGACTCTGCGTAACGAAAAATCAACAACTCTTCCGGTAGCCAATAATTCATTTTCCTATCCTTCCGCGAGTTTAGGTTTTATTTTCACCGAATTGGGTGGACTTAAAGGGAATAAAATTCTGCCTTACGGGAAAATCAGAGCTTCTTATGCTGTAACAGCTCAGGATGCTCAGTTATATTCAACGGATAACTATTATTATGCAGGTAATTTCGCTGATGGATGGACAAGCCCCGATGGAATGCTATTTCCCTATAATGGTGTTTTAGGATATACTTATACTGACCAGCTCGGGAATAATACCCTGAAACCGGAGAAGATGAAAACATTTGAGGTAGGTACAGAATTAAAATTTCTTGATAGTCGCATCAATCTGGATCTTTCTTACTTTGTCAATCATAACCAGGATCTTCTGATGTCGGTGCCTATTGCATCTTCAACAGGATTTAGTTCAAAATATATGAATGCCGGTAAGATGTCAACTAAAGGTATAGAACTCCAATTGGGTTTAGACATAGTGAAAGGTAACGGATTTAACTGGAATCTTGGCGTTAACTGGACAAATCCAAAGACTATGGTTGATGAACTTGCTCCGGGAGTTGATAATCTTTTCCTCGGTGGTTTTACGGGCTCACAGATCAGGGCAGTTGCCGGGCAACCATACCGTTCAATATATGCAACAGTCTGGGCTCGTGATGACCAGGGAAATCTTATAATCAATCCTACAGGAACATATAAAGGTTATCCTGCTGCTTTAGGGGAAATGAAGTACATTGCCGATGTTCAGGAAAAATGGAGATTGGGTATCACCAACACTTTTTCATATAAAGGTATTATGCTTTCTGCAACTCTTGAAATCAAAAGAGGAGGACATATGTGGAATGGAACGCGCGGAGCGCTTGATTACTTTGGAACCTCTGCAGCTTCTGCAGCTCGCGCCGCTACTGATGTTGTAGATTATGGAGGAGTTTATGGATATTTGAATCCATTGGGTGAAGTAATTCACACCGATGCAGCCGGTAATGATTTATCCAGTTCAGATGCTCCTGTCTCAAATTCTCTTCAAGTAATGGAAAACGCCCAAAACTGGCGCCAGACTAATGGAAGTGGTTTCCAGGGCCCATCAGAATTCTATGTTGAAAAGACCGATTGGACAAGACTAAGAGAAGTTACACTTTCTTATGAATTTCCAAAGAGCCTTCTTAACAAGATTAAGCTGCAACAACTTAGCGTATTCGTCACCGGAAGGAATCTCTGGTTAGATACTCCATATACCGGAATTGATCCTGAAACTAGTTTGGTGGGAGCATCTAATGCTCAAGGTATGGATTACTTCAACATGCCTGGGACAAAATCCTATACCATTGGACTTAAGGTCTCTTTTTAAATTTACGATTAGATGATATCAACAAATTAATTTTAAAAATATGAAAAATAGATATTTAAAATATTTAATCAATATTTTGCTAATGGTAGTTATTCTCACTACCTCATGTAAAAAATGGATCGATCCCAAATTAAACATTGATCCGGATAATCCAATGGATGTTTATTCCGCTCTTGTAATTCCAGCTGCCGAAGGAAACCTGGCATTCACATTTCAGGGTTTTGACTATGTAGGTGTTACTGGTATGTGGCTGCAGTATTTCGAAGGACTTGATCGTCAGGCTTATGGTATGTACAATTATTCTCTTACTTCCGATGACTGCGATAACCTATATTCCAGTTTATATGCAGGTGTTATGGAGGATTGCCAGAAAATTATTGATAAGACTTCAATAGCTGATGCTGCCAGCCCACACATGAAGGGAATGGCTGAGGTTATGAAGGCAACTGCCCTTGGTACTGCTGTCGGATTATGGGGAAGTATTCCAAATAGCACGGCATTTGGAGGGAATGCTCAACTTAAACCTACTTTCGACGAAGAACAGACTGTTTATGCCGCAATTCAAACCTTATTGACCCAGGCAATTGCTGACTTGTCTGTTGCCGGTACCGATTATGAAGAGCAATATATGAAAGTTGCCGGGCAGGATTTGATATATGGTGGAGATTTCTCCAGTTGGATTAAAGCAGCTTACTCTTTAAAGGCCAGGTATGCATTGAGACTATCAAGACAATCAGGGTTTAGTCCCGATGATATACTTGCTGATCTTGCATTAGGTATTGACAGCAAAAACAGTGATTTCCAGCTCACCTTCGTTGGAGATGAAGCTTTTGTTAATGACAATCCTTTGTGGATATTCACTGAAGACCGTTATGGATACGCCGGTAATAATGGTAATTTCCTTAACCTGTTGAATAGTAATAATGATCCGCGTATCAATGCTTATGACGATGGCGATCTCTTCATTGGAGGACCCGCTCTGGGATATCCCTCATCTCCGGCATTGTTTACATCTTACTTTGAAGGATTGTTTATCAAAGCAGAATGTCTGTTTGATAAAGGAGATCTGCCTGGTGCAGCCACCGCTTACAATGCTGCTGTTACTGCATCTCTTGATAAATGGGATGTTACTGATGCCGCATGGCTTGCAACCAATGCTGCAGAAACCGCCGGTACAATAACCTTAGCAAAAATTATGAATGCAAAATATATTGCTATGTATGCACAGGGCGAAGCATGGTGTGACTATCGCAGATACCAGTTTATGTATCCGGCTCTTACTCCTCCGGCCAACAATTCGACAAGTGGTGTTCAGCCTTCTTCGTTCCCCTATCCTACGAATGAAAAAGTTTCAAATGGAGCGAATGTACCGACCAGAGGTGGTATCACTGCAAAATTATGGGCATTTGAATAGTAGAAATTACACCTGATAAGTGTAAGTAAAATAAATTTTATTTAAAATCGGAGGCTGACATTATTGTGTCAGCCTCTTTTTCTATCTGCCTGAATTACATCAAATACTTAAGTTAGTCATTAAATATTATATCCAGATACGCATTAAATACAGACATGGTTAACACTATTAATAAAGTCAAAATATCTTTTTTGTTTGGATGTAACAGCTAGAACTTTTATATTTGATAGTTAAACCATAACCTAAAACTAAAATCGTATGAAGAAACTATTTCTGCTAATTGTTTTGTTTGCTTTTATAAGTGGCTACACTTTACAGGCACAAACAATAGTCATTACAGGTACGGTTACCTCTTCTGCTGAAGGAGAAGGGCCAATTCCCGGTGTAACTATTCAGGTTAAGGGTACCACTGTTGGTACTCTGACAGATCTGAATGGAAAATTCTCACTTACGACTCCTCAAAACGCAACCACTCTGGTTTTCTCCTATATCGGGATGAAAACACAGGAAATTGATATCAAGGGTCGAAAAGTAATTGATGTTGTAATGGAACCCAATATACAGGGTTTGAATGAAGTTGTTGTAACAGCACTAGGTATTTCTCGTGAGAAGAAATCTCTTGGTTACGCTGTACAGGAAGTCAATGGTGATAACATCAGCAAGACAAAGGAATCGAACTTTGTTAATTCACTCTCCGGTAAAATTTCAGGTGTACAGATTACACAGGCAAACACCATGGGCGGATCTGCAAATGTTCTTATCAGAGGTTATAAATCTCTTATGAATAATAACCAGGCTCTCTTTGTTATTGATGGTGTTCCTATAGATAACAGTATAACCAACTCTACGACCCAGGTTGATGGTGGAGGCGGTTATGACTATGGTAATGCAGCATCTGATATTAACTCTGATGACATCGAATCAATGTCTGTTCTCAAGGGTGCAGCTGCTACCGCACTCTATGGTTCACGTGCTGCAAACGGCGTTATTCTGGTGACAACGAAGAAAGGAACTGCAAAGAAAGGTATTGGTGTAACATTTTCCGGAGGCACTACTTTCAGTAAAATAGATAAATCAACTCTTCCGAAGATCCAAAAGGAATACGGCGGTGGATATGGCCAGTACTATGATGATCCCACAGGATACTTCTGGTATGCCGACCTCGATGGTGATGGAACGAACGATCTGATTGTTCCTACTTCCGAGGATGCTTCATGGGGAGCAAAATTTGACCCGAACCTGATGGTTTTTGACTGGAAGAGCTTTGAACCGACGGATACAAAGCATTATCTTAAAAAAACTCCATGGGTTGCTGCAAAACATGATCTCAGAGACTTCTTTGAAACTGGAATTAAACAGAATTACAATATAGCTTTTGACGGTGGGAATGATAAAGGAACCTACAGGTTCTCTTATACCAACCTGGATGAAAAAGGAATCCTGCCCAATAGTAAACTTAAAAAGAACACCTTCAATTTTGCAGGGAGTTACAAATTCAGCGAAAAGTTATCAATGGAATCTAATATTACCTATGTAAATGATGATAACAAAGGTCGTTATGGTACAGGATATGACCCTGGAAACCCAATGCAATCAATTGGCCAATGGTTTCAGTCAAATGTTGATATCGACGACCTGAAAGCCTACTGGATTACACCTGACCGCAGACAGAGAACCTGGAACTATAAATCATGGGATGACCTTGCAATACCTGCATATCACAATAACATCTATTGGACAAGGTACATGAACTATGAGAATGATGGCAGGGACAGATTCTTTGGATATGCATTACTTCATTATAAACTCACCCCATGGCTTACAATTGATGGCCGTGCATCAACTGATACCTATTCAGAATATCAGGAAGAACGCGTAGCAGTTTATAGCAATCAGACATCCAATTATAACAAATTCCTGAGAAATTTCAATGAGACCAACTTTGACCTGATGGCAAAATTCAACAAGACATTTGATAATTTTTCCATCAACGGACTTCTGGGTGCTACAAGAAGAAGAACCACTTCAAAATCAACATATGGCTCAACGATTGGCGGATTGCTTGTTCCTGAAGTTTATAACCTTATGAACTCTCAATCTCCCATACAGACTTCAGAAACAGAACGTTTGTCAGGTGTTAACAGTGCTTATGGCAGCGTTTCCCTGGGATATAGGAACATGCTTTTTGTTGATATCACAGGCCGTAATGATGTTTCTTCAACACTTCCGACAAAAACCAATAGTTATTTTTACCCGTCAATATCCGGAAGCTTCCTTTTTTCAGAACTCGCGGGACTGAAAAATTTAAAATCAATATCATTACTGAAGTTGAGACTCAATTATGCTGAGGTTGGTAATGATGCCCCTGTTTATAGTCTGAATTCAACATATGTTCAGAATGCCAACTGGGGTACACGGGGGATGTTTACGAACAATACAACATTAATGAATGCCAATCTGAAACCTGAAAGGACAAAAAGTCTGGAAGGTGGTATTGAAGCTAAATTCCTGGATGACAGATTCGGATTTGACCTTTCGGTGTACAAGACAAACTCAATTGACCAGATCATGCCTGTAAATATTTCACCTTCATCAGGTTACACCAGAAGATATGTAAACTCGGGTGAAATTGAAAACAGAGGTATTGAGCTCGCAGTGAATGCAACAGTTGTTAAATCAACCGACTTTACATGGGATTTGCAGGTAAACTGGTTCAAGAACAATAATAAGGTGCTCAGCCTTTATGAAGGAGTTGACAATATTCTTCTGAATTCAGCATGGGATATCAGCACGAACATTGTAAAAGGTATGTCCTACGGCCAGTTCCGCGGATATGATTTTGTCTATACAAATGGTAAAAGGACTGTTGGCAGTGATGGTTATTACTTGTTTGGGGACAAATCTGATGCACTTTTAGGTAATACATTGCCAGACTGGAATTCAGGGATTACATCAGTTTTTAGGTACAAGGGATTTTCTTTATCATTTCTTATTGATATATCAAAGGGTGGTCACATATATTCTGTCGATAACAAGTATGGCCTTGCTACCGGTCTTTATGCTGAAACTGCCGGTTTGAATGCAAAAGGAAATCCTAAACGTGATCCTGTTACTGATGGACCTGATAGTGGCGGTATGATATATGATGATGCAGTGTATGAAGATGGCAGTAAAAATAAAACTTATATTGAGTGCTCAGACTATTACAGCGGTTATAATTACGATCTGCTTCCAACCAGGTATCACGTATATGATGCTTCTTATGTTAAACTTCGCGAAATCTCCTTTGGATACAGTCTCCCTCCAAAACTTCTTTCAAAGACTCCTTTATCAAAGGTTACAATATCCATTGTCGGAAGGAATCTTTGGTTGATCTATAAGAATATGCCAAACTTTGATCCGGAACTCAGTACCAGCGCCGGTAATGTTCAGGGTATATCAGATGGGGCTTATCCATCAACCCGGACTCTTGGCTTTAATTTATCAATTGGATTTTAAACATATTAAACAGAAAGATCATGAAAAACAAAACTATATATTGCCTGGTTTTTATCCTGGCTGTTTTTGTGACATCTTGCGAACTGCCGGACAATATTGATCATAAGAATGCATCGGTAGTTTCAGCCGATGTATTATTCACAAGGGCTGAGCAAGGTCTTGTTGATCAGTTAACATCAATGGATCCAAACCTCAATATATCAAGATTACTGGTTCAGTATCAGTCTGAGGTTACCTACACGACGGAGAGCCGCTACAACTTTTCAGACAGGCAGATTCCTGATGCATTTTCAAGACATATCTATGAAGATGTTTTGCTTAACCTGAAAGATGTGAAATCCAAAATTGAATCTCCAGATGAAGTTCTGGTTAAAAATGAAATGGCAATAGCAAATATTCTGGAGATCTACGCTTACCATGTACTTGTTGATCAGTTTGGTAATATTCCCTATTCAGAATCACTTTTGGGTGCCGATAACAGCCGTCCAAAATATGATGATGCTTTTACTGTTTACCAGGATCTGATTACCCGCCTTCAGGCAGCCATTGCCGACTTGAAAGCTTCCTCCGGAGCATTTGGCGATGCTGATATTATTTATGGCGGGGATGTTTCCCGATGGAAAGAGTTCGCAGCCTCACTTGAATTAAGAATGGCATTAAGGCTTTCTGATGTGCCGGAAG